>Ga0111189_1060_pt1 | contig 19853 bp, 13 predicted proteins | sample DeeMarSWOR324_28_FD_80357 | JGI IMG/M metagenome (GOLD analysis project Ga0111189, IMG submission 80357) | Planctomycetes bacterium SM23_32 | reverse complement strand
AGTTTGCTTGACGACGCGTGCGCGCCGCGTACCTTGCGGGTGCATTCTGGCGTGGCCGGGTCGGGCGCCGCGTCAGTGCATGTAAACGCGCGGCGGCGCTACCCCTTCCGCGAACAAGGCCCGTGCCGGATGGCTGGCCGAAAGAGCACCGAAACGCGTAACACGAACCCGCCAGGCTGTGGCACGAGAGGGCGTGCCCGCCACATGGCTTGAGGGTGCCTTCTGAGGGGTTCTCAGCGGCGCCCCCTGCGCCCGACCCGCGCGCGGAGGCCGGCGCGTCCTAAGGCGTGCGCTGGCAACACTCAACGGAGAGGTCGCTTCCGGGCTCGCCGCGCCGCATCGCCCCCGGCTCAGATGGCCGGCGAAAATCTCAGCCGTGCCGACGACAAATCTCGCACCTCCGAATCCGTTGCCGCGTGCGCACTTGCGCTGACGCCCCCGTCGGCGGGACGGCGGGCGGGAGGGCGACACGCGCTTGCCGACTCCTTGATGCTTGCTTAACATCACTCCTCTTGCTGGGAGCTGTGCTCAGGGAAATCAGTCGCTTGCTGGCATTGGTCGGGTCGCCATGGCTGGGTGGGCCTGTTTGGGTCGTTGGTTTCTGTTGGCAGGGCAGGCGGGTGGGGGCGGCGGAAGCGGCCCGGCTCTGCGCTTCGAGGGCCCCGTAGTCTGCCTGTGCCGAGTCGTGCTGTTCCACCCGTAGCACAGTCTGGTTTCCCGGACTGGCCGTAGCTTGCCTTCAAAGCGACCGCGAGGTCGCCATAGGGAGTCTGTGTGTCTGCCGAGCGTGAGAGCGTGCCGGCTGCCGACGCGGACCGCACGACGAGCATACATGACGGTGCGCTTGCCCGGTTCGTCGGGGAGCACACCGAGTTCGGCTCGCCGGAGGACTTCTGGCAGGCCGTGCAGCAGAGCATCCGGGAGCGCCTGGGCCAGGAACGGTTCAGCATCTGGTTCCGCCAGACGGAGCTGATGCGCGCCGACGAGTCCGCCCTGGTGGTCGGGGTGCCGAACGTCATCATCCAGCAGTTCCTCAGCGCGCGCTACGCCGATGCCGTCGCTGCGGCCGTCGAGGAGCTGGTGGGCCGGCCGGTGCGGGTCAGTTTCGACGTGGCGCCCCGGCTGTTCCGCCAGATGCGTGCGCGCCGGCAGACCGAACAGGCCGAGGCTGAGGCCCCGCCGGCTCGGGTGGTCGCCGTGCCCCGCGGGCCCGCTCGGCCGCCCGCTCCGGCCGACTGGAGCTTCGAGAAGCTCATCGTCTGCCGCGCTAACAGGCTTCCCTTCGCGGCCGCCAGAGAGCTGGCCGGACAGGAGAACCCCCGCGTCCGCTTCGTCTACGTCTGCGGCGACTACGGCGTCGGCAAGACGGCCTTGCTGCGGGCCATCTACGCGCTGGCACGCGGGGCCGAACGCGGCCTTGACGTCGCCCTGACCACGGCCGAGCACTGGGGCAACGAGTATTACCACGCCATCCAGCGTCGGACCACCCATGTGTTCCGCGAGCGCTATCGCTCCTGCGACGTGCTGGTGATGGACGACGTCCAGTTCCTGCGCGGCAAGCCCGGGGGGCAGCGGGAACTCGTGCATACCGTCAAGCACATCCTGAGCAAGGGGGGCCGAGTGGCGCTGGGCGGGTTGCCCCATCCCCAGCAGCTCAAGGAGGTCATCCCCGACCTGACCTCGCTCCTGCAGGGCGCCTTCCCGGCCGTGCTGCTGCCTCCCGGCGACGAGGAGCGGCTCGAGGTGGTCGGGCGGCTCGCGGCGCGGCGCGGGCTGAAGGCCGTCAAGGAGGTGCTGCGCCTCATCGGGCGCGAGTACGGCCACAGCTTCGCGCTGATGGAATCGGCGATCACGCGCCTGAGCCTCTACGTCGGGGTCGAGGGCTGCGGCAAGGTAGAGCTGCGGGCAGCGCGGGACGCCTTTGCCGCCATGCGGCCGGCCACGGCCCAGCCCGTCACGTGCGATCTGGTCTGCGAGGCCGTTGTGAACGCTTTCCCTGTGACGGCTGCACAGCTCACCGGGCGGTCGCGCCGGCGCACGATCTGCCAGGCGCGGCACGTGGCCATCTACCTCTCGCGGCGCTCCACGGACTGCTCCCTGAGCGAGATCGGCTGCGCGTTCGGCGGCCTCTCCCACAGCACAGTCAAACACGCCGTGGACAAGATCACGAAGGAGCGGCGCGCCGATCCGGACCTGCACGCCCGCATCGAGCGGGTCGAGCGGGCACTGGCGGGCCCAGTTGGCCACGTCCAGGAACCCCTCCACGTACTCGCCGCGGCGGTTCTGGTGGTCCAGGTAGTAGGCGTGCTCCCACACGTCGCAGACCAGCAGCGGCACGACGCCCCAAACGGTCAGGTCCTGGTGCCTCTCGGCCTGGAGAACCAGCAACTTGCCGGCGAGCGGCTCGTAGGCAACCACGCCCCAGCCGCTTGCCTCTGCAGCGCCCGTCGCAGCGGCGAACTGGGCCACGAAGGCCAGCGCCGAGCCGAAGTCACGTTCGGCCGCCTCGGCCAGCTCCCCGTCGAGCGGCGCCCCGCCGGGCGTCATGCTGTGCCAGTACAGCGTGTGCAGCACGTGGCCGGAGCCGTGGAATGCCAGATCGCGGCTCAGGTGCTTGATGGCGGCATACTCGCCGGCCTCGCGCGCTGCCGCCAGCTTGCCGAGCGTGGCGTTCAGCCCGTTCACGTAGCCCTGATGGTGCTTGTCGTGGTGCAGCCGCAGGGTCTGCTCGCCCAGGAAGGGCGCCAGGGCGTCGTAGGCGTAAGGCAGGGCGGGGAGCGCGTATTGGCCCCCTTCGACCGCCCCCAGTGCGCCGAGCCCGGCCGCCCTGTGCGCGCCCAATGCCGAGCAGGCCGTGCCGCTGCCCACGGCCGCCGTCACCGATCCGATGCCCAGCGCCTTCACGAAGTCCCGCCTGCCAATGCTGTTGTGCATGACGCACCCCCCGATCAGGAACGGTTGGATCCGGGCCGCCCGCAATGCCCCCCGGCGGCCCCTACGGGCCAGCATAGCGCGGCCGGCTGGGCGGGTCAATGCGGAGGCGCTGCCTGTGTGGGGCAGGCGGCCGTCTTAGGCCAGGACCTGCTCGATGGCGTTCAGCTCGTCGGCAGTGAAGGCGAGGTTGTCGAGCGCGCCGACGTTCTCCTCGATCTGGCTCACGCGGCTGGCGCCGATCAGCGCGCTGGTGACGCGGCCGTCACGCAGCGCCCACGCCAGCGCCATCTGGGCCATCGTCTGCCCCCGGGCGGCGGCGGCCTTGTTCAGCTTCCTCACCCGCTCCACCTTGTCGTCGGTCACGTGCTCGGGCCGCAGGAAGCCCGTCGGCTTCGCCGCGCGCGAGTCGGGCGGGATGCCCTTCAGGTACTTGCTGGTCAGCAGGCCCTGTGCCAGCGGGCAGAACACGATGACGCCCATGCCCAGCCGCCCCGTCTGCTCCAGCAGGTCCCGCTCGATCCAGCGGTCGAACATCGAGTAGCTGGGCTGATGGATGGTGAGCGGCGTGCCGAGGTCCCGCATGGCGTGGTAGGCGGCCACGGTGGCGGCGCCCCGGTAGGAGCTGACGCCCGCATACAGCGCCTTGCCCTGGCGCACCACCTGGTCGAGCGCGCCGAGCGTCTCCTCCAACGGCGTGTCGGGGTCGGGCCGGTGGGAGTAGAAGATGTCCACGTAGTCGAGCCCGAGCCGCTTCAGGGACTGGTCGAGGCTGGCGACGAGGTACTTCCTGGAGCCCCACTCGCCGTAGGGTCCGGGCGCGGGCCGTAGTTATTGGCCAGGTCGAAGTGGGTGATGCCCAGGTCGAAGGCACGCCTGAGCATGGCGCGGGCCTCGTGCTGGTCGTCGCCGTCGCCGAAGTTGTGCCAGCATCCCAGCGAGATGGCCGGCAGCAGCAGCCCCGAGCGGCCGCAGCGCCGGTACGTCATCTCCTCGTAACGGTTCTCTGCGAACTCGGCCCCCATTGGTCGGCCCCCTCAGAAAGATAGGGCCGGCCCATCGGGACGGGCCGGCCCGCCGGATTCAGTCGGCGATCTCTTCCATCGGCTCCTGCACGTGCACCACGACGGGCTTGACGCCCGTCTCGACGGGCGCCGCCCAGCGGACGGCGTTGGTGATGACGCGCTGGATTGCCGGGTCCTTGAAGATGGGGAAGGTCTCGTGGCCGGGCCGGAAGTAGAAGACCTTGCCGGCGCCCCGGTAATAGCAGCATCCGCTGCGGAACACCTCGCCGCCCTGGAACCAGCTGATGAAGACCAGTTCGTCGGGCTGCGGCACGTCGAAGAGCTCCCCGTACATCTCGGTGTGCGGCAGCTCGACGTACTCGCCGACGCCCCTGGCTACGGGATGCCCCGGTGCGACGACCCAGAGCCGCTCCTTCTCGGCGACCTCCCGCCACTTCAGCCCGCAGGTGGTGCCCATCAGGCGGCGGAATATCTTCGAGAAGTGCGCCGAGTGCAGGCAGATGATGCCCATGCCGTTCAGCACGCGCTGGTGGACCTTCTCGACGATGTCGTCGCGCACCTCATGGTGTGCGGCGTGGCCCCACCACGTCATCACGTCGGTGCTGTCGAGCACGTCATCGCTCAGGCCGTGGTCGGGCTCGTCGAGGGTGGCCGTGCGCGCTTCGATGTCCGGCTCGGCGTTCAGGAACCCGGCGATCGTGCCGTGCATGCCCTCGGGGTAGATCTGCTTGCAGGCCTCCATGTGCTGCTCGTGCCTGCCCTCATTCCAGACCGTCACGCGGATCACGTCAGCCATTGCTCGCTCCTCGAGCCGACAGGGGGGCAAGGGGGACGGCCCGCGGGCGGACATGCCGCTCGCGCGGGCGGACAAAGCGCGGATTATACATGGCGGCCGGCGCCTGTCAAAGGCGGGGCGGCTCAGTGCAGGCCCGATTCCTGCTCCCCGAAGACCTGGGCCGTGAACCGGAGGATGGTCACGTCGCCGCTGCGCCAGGCGTCGCGGGGCAGGCCGGCCTTCAGGCAGGTGTTGTCGAGGAACTGCGCCCTGTTCCAGCCGTTGGCGGTGGCCACCTGGGGCAGCAGGATGCCGCTGTGGCGGCCCTTGCTCACGATCAGGCCGTCGCGGCCGACTTCGATCTCCTCGGTGTCGCCGACCTTCAGCGGGGGCTCAAGAACGCTTATCTCGATCGAGAGAGCGTCCACCTCTGACGTGCTGACCGGTGCGAACCGCCGGTCGCGCACCGCCGCCAGCGCGGCCACGTCCCACACGCAGCGGCAGAGGGGCTGCTCCGGCATGATCCTGCCGATGCAACCGCGCAGCCTTCCGTCCCTCTTCAGCGTGACGAAGGCCCCGCACCGGGCGTGCAGGGCTTCGGGCAGGCGGTCCATTTCGTCGGGCGGGCCGTCCTGCGGAGCCTGGCGCTCGGCCGCCTCGGCCACGCTGCGACGGGCCAGGGCCAGCAGGGCGCGTTTCTGTTCGGCGCCCAGCGTCGGCGGCCCTCCGGCCGCGTCGGAAGCCTGGGGCGCGGCCCCAAGGGGCTGCGGCGACAGGGAGCCCCTGATCTCCTCCAGGGCCTCCGGCGGGGCGTAGACGGCCATGGCGACGTAGCTGACGCAGTCCGTGTACCGGCCGGTCACGGCGCCGGAATTGGCCCATTGCAGGAAGACCGGCCGGCAGGAGGCGGAGCGCGAGAATAGCTCCAGGGCCATGCCCACTGCCATCCGGCCGCAGATCGTGGCGCCGGTCCTGCCCAGGTACTCGCGAAACGCCTCCGGGTCCCTGGCCTCAATGTGCCGGACCCCCTCCATGTCGAGGGCGCGGATGCGGTCCCTCAGCTCCTCGCCGTCCGCCGCGCCGAACGGACGGAACCCGAAGCGGGCGCCGTAGTGCGTGAAGTCCGTGCTGACGATCAGCAGGGCGTCCTCGTCCATGATGAGCGAGAGGGCAGCGGCAGCCCGGCGAGATTCCTCGGCGTCCAGTTGCCCGACCAGAATCGGCACGATCGGGGGCGCGTCCGGCCAGAGCACCTGGATGAAGGGCAGCTGGACCTCCAGACAGTGTTCCCGCTGATGGGGCAGGCGCGTCCTGTGAAACGGCTCGTGCTCGGCCAGCTTCCGGCAAGCGTTCTCGTCGAGCGTCAGCGTGCCCAGCGGTGTGCGGTACTCCGTGTAGTCGGCCACGCTGCACGCGCCGAGCATGTGCGTGTAATGGCTCGGCCCCATCAGCACCACGGGCGACGGGCGAGGGGCGCCCTGGAGCAGCTTGTAGCACTGGGCGGCCGTCCGCGCGCTGTAGGTGTAGCCCGCGTGCGGCACGATCAGGGCGCGCGGACGCTGGCCCCGCAACTCGGAGGGGACGTCGGGTCGGGCCTGGTCCAGGTAGCCCGCCACGGCGCGGCGCAGCTCGCCCTCGGCCGCCGGGTAGAAGGTGCCGGCCGCTGCGGCGGGTCGCGTCAGCTCCAGGTCGCCGCGGGCGCAGCGCGACGTTAGCGCGAAGGCGACCAGCGCTACGGCCGCCAGCCACGCCAGGTAGAGGAGCCTTGGGCTTTTCGGCCTCGATGCCATGGCAGCGCTTGCTCCCGGCCCTTTGCTTACCGGATCAGGCAACCCCGCAGCATGATGTCCTCCTGGGCCTCCTGCCATCAGGGTACCAGAAACCCCCTCAGGCCGCAAAGCGCTCGGAGGCTTGCGTGGCAGCCCCCGCCGGCATAGCATGACGCGGTGGAGGCCACTGGCTCTGGCGGCGGTTCGGAGGAACCCTATCGTGGCGACCGAGCTGCTTGACGGCGGCGCACCTGAGCACGTGGCGCGCGCGGCCGTTCTCCTGTGCCGGGGGCTGGTGGTGGCCTTCCCGACCGAGACGGTCTACGGCCTGGGCGCTCGGGCGGACGACGCACGGGCCGTGGCCCGGCTGGCGCGGCTGAAGGAGCGTCCGGCGGGCAAGCCGTTCACGCTGCTCTTTGCTTCGCCGGAGGAGGCCCTGGCGGCCGGTGTGCCGGGCCGCGCCGCGCGGGCGCTGGCGGAGGCCTTCTGGCCCGGCCCCCTCACGCTGGTCATTCGGGACGGCAGGGGAGGGGACGTGGGGCTGAGGTGTCCCGACTGCGAGTTGACCCGCCGCGTGCTGCGGCTGGTGGGCGCGGCCGTGGCGGCCCCCAGCGCCAACGTGAGCGGAGGCGAACCGGCCCGCAGCGCCCGGGACGTGCTGGCCGTCTTCGAGGGCCGCATCGCCGCCGTGCTGGACGGCGGCTCGGCGCCGCTCGGCGTGCCATCCACGGTGGTGCGAGCGCTGGACGACGAGGCGGAGGTCCTGCGTGAGGGGGCCGTGTCCGAGGCGCGCATCCGTGCCGTGCTTCGCACCTCGCGTTGAGGCGGCTGCCGCGCGCCAAACGGGCGGCCTCAACGGGAGACGGCAGCCCGCTATTCGCTCAGGGGCAGGCCCACGGTGAACGTCGTTCCTTCCCCCAGACCGGACTCGACGACGATGAAGCCGCCGTGCGCCCGGGCGATGTTGTAGGAAATGGCCAGCCCCAGGCCCGTCCCGTCGGCCTTGGTGGTGAAGAAGGGCTCGAAGAGCCGCTCCAGGCTGCTTTCGGGTATGCCCGGGCCGTTGTCGGAGAAGACCAGGATCAGGAACGAGCGCCCCTGCTCCTTCACGTCGCGGAGCGCGCCCTGCTGGATCTTGGCCCGCGGCCGGACGTAGCCTTCGATGGCCAGGCGCCCGTCGTCCCTCCCGTGCAGTGCCTCCAGCGCGTTGCGCACGATGTTCAGGGCGAGCTGGCGCAGGCGGCTGCGGCTGATGGTGAGCGGGAGGGGCCGGTCAATGACGGAGTCCTCGATGTGGGCCTGGTCGGTGATCTGGAGGGCGTGGACCGTGTTGAGGACTTCGGCGACCACATCGTTGGGGTTGATGACCTCGCCCTCGGTCGGGTCGGAGGGTCGGGAGAGGTCCAGCAACCCGTCCACGATGTGTTTGCACTGCTGCGCCTCGTCCGCCATGGTCATGAACTGCTCCCTCTGCGGGCTGTCTTCCGGCGTCTCGGCGGCCAGCATCTTCGTGTAGCCGAGGATGACGGCGATGGGGTTGTTGATCTCGTGGGCAACGCCGGCGGCGAGCCGGCCGACGCTGGCCATCTTCTCGGCCTCGACGAGCTGCTTCTGGTTGGCTTCGAGCGCGCGGGCCATCTGGTTGAAGCTGCTGGCCAGCTCGGCGAACTCCCCGGCGCCGCTTACCGAGATGTCCGTGTGCAGGTTGCCCGATGCGAGGGCCTTGGTCCCTTCCAGCAGTGCGCCGACGGGTCTGACGATGGAGCGGTGCGTGTAGTAGATGACCAGCAGGCAGATCAGCAGGGCCAGCGGGAAGATGACCTTGGAGAGCGCCACGTTCAGGTTCCAGGCGCTGCGGGCGTAGAGCTCGGCGTCGAGCGTGCGTATCTCGAAGGCGTAGGAGACGCGCTCGTTCAGGTCACTTATCTCCTCCAGGACGTTGCGGCTCTCTGCCTCCAGCTCCTCCAGGCTGATGGTGGGCACCACGCCCATGTCGGACTGCATCTTGGCGATGACGATCCGGTCCAGGAAGATGGTGCGCAGCCGTGTGGCCGCGGCGCGCAGCTCCTCGAGGTAGCCGCGCTCGGGCTCCTCCACGGGGCGCGACAGGATCAAGCCGAGGGACTGCTCCATGCGCTGATAGAGCTCCTGGAACTCGGTCAGCTTCTGCCAGTCCACGCCCGGCGCTTCGACGAACTCGCGCTGGCGCTCGATGAGCTGCTGGGCGAGCTGGCCGATGCCGGAGGCGTCGCGGCGGATCTCCTGCCGGATGCGGATCTGCTCGCTGGCGTTCTTCACCTTCTCCAGGTTGTAAAGCGCCACGAGCAGGGCAGCCCCGAACACGCCCAGCACCAGCAGCAAGCCAACGGCCAGCCGCATGCTGGTGGAGGCCCCGAGGCGGCTCATGGCTCTGCCCCCGCAAAGGCGCGGTCGGCTTCCGCCAACTGCTCCAGCAGTTGGGCGAGCTGACCGGGCAGCAGCCATTCCAGCTGGCCGTTGCCACGCAGAACCCAGCCTCCCTGCCCTCGGTGGTTCTCCAGGCCGCTGTCGCAGGCCAGGATGCCGAGGGCAAGCCCGGACAACTCGCGCTCCCCGCCCAGGTAGACGTAGGGGCACGACGCGGCCCCCTCCAGCCGACAGCCGGGGCAGTTGATGTGGCCCGGCTCAAGCAGTCCGGCCGCCACGAGGTCGCCCAGGCCGGGGGGCCGCGTGCCGCCGTGAGCCTGGGCATAGCTCTCAAGCGCCGCCGCCACGCGCCTCAAGTTGTCGCGGCAGGCAAGCCTCGCCGCCTGCTCACGGTCGGCCCTCAAGCCCGGAGCGGCCGCTGCAAACCAGCCGTTCAGCGCGGCGCCCACCAGGCCCACGATCAGCCCGCCCCTGACCAGCCCCATGCCCATGGCGTCCCTCTGGCCGCGCATCTCGTAGAGAGCCAGCAGCGCCAGCACAACGGCCCCCAGCCCGAACGCCCAGTGCAGGCAGGCGAGCAGTCCGAACACCAGGCTCGAGAGGGCCAGCGGATGGCGCACGGGCGTGGTCGGCGCGTGACGGCGCGATGCCTCCTCGAGGCCGGCATACGGGTCGGGGCGCTCGGCCGACTCCGGCGGCGCCCCTTCAATGTGAAACACGAACCGGGTCGAGCCCACGTCCACCACGGCTCCGTCCTGGAGCCGGAGCTGCCTTTCTGTGCGGCCGTTGACGAAGATGCCGTTCTTGGAGCCCAGGTCCTTCACGTAGCAGAACGGCCCGTCCGGGTAGAAATAGCAGTGGCGACGGGAGACCTCGCGGTCCTGCAGGATCACGTCGCAGGAGGATGAACGGCCGACCAGCAGGCCGTCGGCGTCTACGTCGTACTGGCGGCCCGCAAGTTCCTCTCCCCTGACCTCAACGTAGAAAAGGGGCCCCTGTGTTGTTGTCGCCTCAGCCATGCCGTCAGTCGTAACCCCATTGCCGAAAGGCTCATAAGGCCTGCCGTGCGGCTCGGCGAGCATCCCGAATCTACACCATGCTCACGGCGATTGCAAGAGGTGCGCGCGGGACGGCGGAAGGGGAGCGGGACGAGCGGCTCTACGTTGCGGAGTCGTTCTACAGCCCGCGCGGCACCGTGTCGTCGCTCGACTGGAGCCGGCTGTGGCGGCACGGGCGGCGCGTCTCGTTCCAGGGCCGCCGCTTCAAGCTGATGGTGGACTGCGCCACGGGCGAGTGCCGTGCCTTCGACCTTGAGGCCGACCCGGGCGAGTGGCACGACCTGGTGGCGTCACGGCCTGAGCTGGCCCAGATCGGCCGGCGTCTGGCGCGCCTCCAGGTCCGCCTCGGCGAACGCGCCCGCATCCGCCGCACGTTCCCGGCGGGCCACTCAGTCCGACCCCGTACGTAGAAGTGGTGGGTGGAGCCGGAATCGAACCAGGGGGGGTGTCAAGCGTTCCACGCGCCGGGCGCCGTCAGGGGTCCGGCTCAGGGCTCGCCCCGCTCGCGCAGCACGGCGCGGACCCGGTCAAAGGCCTCATCGAGCCGCTCCACCTCCGGGCCGCCGGCCTGGGCCAGGTCGTCGCGGCCGCCGCCTCCGCCGCCCACGACGGCTGCCGCCTCGCCGGCCAGCTTGCGGGCGCTGACGCCCTGCCGGACCAGGTCGGCCGAGACGCCCACTACGAGCGCCACCTTGTCGCCCTCGGTGCTGGCGAGCAGGCAGACGAGGCCCTCGTTGTCGCGGCGCAGCACGTCGGCGGCGCTCCTCAAGGCCGCTGGCCCGCCCGACATGCGGGCGATGACGGCGCGGACGCCGCCGACCTGCTCGGCGCGGTCCAGCAGGCTGCCGGAGGCGGCGCTGCGGGCGGCGCGTTCGCGCTCCTGCTGGAGCTGCTTCTGGAGGGAGCGTATCTCGCCCAGCAGGTCCTCGGCGCGGCGCAGCAGGTTGTCGTCCTGGGTGCTGAGGGTCTGGCAGAGCCGGGCGACCTGGTCCTCGCGCCGGCGCAGCCGCTCCAGGACGCTGGTGCCGGTGACGGCTTCGATGCGGCGCACGCCGCCGGCCACGCTGCTCTCGTGGGTGATGCGGAACAGGCCGATCTGGCCGGTGCGCTCGCAGTGGGTGCCGGCGCAGAGTTCGCGGCTGAAGTCGCCGATGCTGAGCACGCGCACGATGTCGCCGTAGGTCTCCCCGAACAGGGCGATGGCGCCGGCCTCGCGCGCCTCGCTGAGGCTCATGCGCGTGGCCACGGCCGGCTCGTCGTCGAGTATCTTGCGGTTGACCAGGTCCTCGATCTGGCGCAGCCGGTCGGCGCCGAGTTCGGTGGGGTTGGCGAAGTCGAACCGGAGCCGTTCGGGCGAGACGTGGGAGCCGCTCTGTTTGGCGTGCTCGCCCAGCACCCGCCGCAGCGCCCAGTGCAGCAGGTGCGTGGCCGTGTGGTTGCGGGCGGTGGCCATGCGCAGCTCCTTGTCCACCCGGCAGACGACGCGGTCGCCCGCGCTGAAGCTGCCCCGGCTCACGCGGCCCACGTGGAGGCTGAAGCCCTTCTCGCGGCGCACCTCCTCGAAGTCGAACTCGGCCGCCTCCCCGACGTCGGCCGCGATGACGCCCCGGTCGCCCACCTGGCCGCCCGACTCGGCGTAGGCCGGCGTGCGGTCCAGCACGAGGGCGACCCGCTGCCCCTCTTCGGCGGATTTGGTGAGCTGGTCGTCGCGGATGATGCCGATCAGCTCGCCGACGCTTTCGAGCGTGGCGTAGCCGGTGAACGCGGTCGGGGCGTGCTGCTCCTGGAGCCTGGCGAGTGGGCCGGTCGCGAAGACGGCCTCATCGAAGGCGGCGCCGCTGCGCGAGAGCTGCTGGTGGGCCTCCATCTCGCGCAGGAAGCCCTGCATGTCCACCTGCATCCCCTCGTCCTCCAGGATGGACTCGGTCATCTCGAGCGGGAAGCCGTAGGTCTGGTAGAGGTCGAAGACCTCCCTGCCCCGCAGCACGGTGGCCCGCTGGCGTTTCAGGGCGGCGACGTGCTGGGCCAGCAGGTTGGAGCCGCGCTGGACGGTCTTCTGGAAGGCCTTCTCCTCCTCGCCGATGACGGTCTCCAGGTGGGCGCGGGCTTCGGCTAGCTCGGGGTAGGGGTCGGCGAATGCCTCGATGACGGGCTCGACGAGCCGGGTCATGAAGGGCTCCTTGACGCCGACCTGGTCGGCGTCGCGGACAGCCCGCCTCAGCAGGCGCCGCACCACGTAGCCGCGCTCCTCATTGCTGGGGGTGACGCCGGCGGCGATGCAGAAGACGACGGCGCGGGCGTGGTCGGCGATGCGACGCAGGTAGGAGATGGCCGGGTCGCCCGGCGCCGGCCGCCGCCCGCAGACCTCGTAGAGCGCCTCCATCAGCGGCCAGAAGACGTCGGTCTCGAAGTTGCTGTCCACGCCCTGCATCACGGCAGCCATCCGCTCCAGGCCCATGCCCGTGTCTATGTTCTGCATGGGGAGCGGGGCGAGCGTGGCGTCCTCCTGGCGGTCGTACTGCTGGAAGACGAGGTTCCAGACCTCCACGTAGCGGCCGCAGTCGCAGGAAGGATCGCAACCGGGCCGGCCGCAGCCCCCGCCGGAGTCGTAGAAGATCTCGCTGCACGGCCCGCAGGGCCCATTGGGCCCCTGTGTGCGGGCGTTGGGCGGCCAGAAGTTCTCCCCCTCGCCGAACCGGAAGACCTTCTCATCGGGCACGCCCACCACGTCGCGCCATATCTCGGCGGCCTCCTGGTCGGCCTCGTAGATGCTGACGGCCATCTTCTCGACGGGCACGCCCATCTCCTGCCGCAGGAACTGCCATGCCCACTCGATGGCCTCCCGCTTGAAGTAGTCGCCGAAGGAGAAGTTGCCGAGCATCTCGAAGAACGTGTGGTGGTAGGCCGTCTGGCCGACCTTCTCGATGTCGCCGGTGCGCAGGCACTTCTGGCAGGTAGCCGCCCGCTTCAGGGACCTGTCGCCCCGCCCGTAGAACTCGTCCTTGAACTGGTTCATCCCCGCCCCCGTGAATAGCAGCGAGGGGTCGGAGGCCGGCACCAGCGCATCGGGGGGGCAGATGCGGTGGTCCAGCGCCCGGAAGAACTCCAGGAAACGCCTGCGAATCTCGTCCGTCCTCATGTCGTCGGGGCCCCGCTGGGGAAGGGGGGCGGAGGGCCGGCTGGCTGCTGGGAAGGCGCCGCCTCCGGCCGCACGGGCACCTGCGGCCGCGTAGATTAGCAGTTCCGCCCTGGAGCGTCAAGCGACCTCCGGCAGGCGCGGGAACGGGCCTTGACAGATGAACCAATCTTCAGTATAAGAACATGAGTTCATGGGATGAACCGCAGTTCGAGGGACGATCCATGGCTGAGCTGACCCGGAGGGAGCGAGAGAAGGCGCAGCACCGCCGGCTCATCCTGGAGGCGGCGGAGGCGGTGTTCGCTGAGAAGGGCTACCACGCCGCCACCATGCACGAGATTGCCGAGAGGGCGGAGTTCTCGGTCGGCTCGCTCTACAACTTCTTCGAGAACAAGACGGATCTTTACCGCGAGCTGATCAACATGCGGGCGGAGGAGTTCACGGCTGGCGTGGCTGAGAGCCTGGAGCGGGAGCCCGACGTGCCGGGCAAGCTGCGGGCGGCCATCCGCGCCAAGCTGGAGTTCTTCCGGACGCACCAGGAGTTCTTCCTCCTGTTCGCCCGGCTGCACAGCGGAGAGGAGTTCGAGGGGCCCGTGGCCCTGCCGGAGAAGACGCGCCGGCTCTACGTGGAGGGCATCCGGCGGCTGGCGGCAGTGATGGCCGAGGGCATCCGCCGGGGCGTCATCGTGGACCGGGACCCGACGACGCTGGTGCTGTGCATGGATGGCGTGACGAACTCGGCCATCGCCCACTGGATGCACGGCGGCGACAGCGCCGAAGGCGTGGTGGCGCCCGAGGTCATCGAAGAGGTGCTGTTCCACGGGATTCTGTCAGGGGGGAAGTGACCATGCGCGGCAGAGCAAAGGGACGCCTATTGGTGGTGCTGATGGCGGCGCTCCTGATGGGGCTGACGGGCTGCTTCCCGTCCCGCGAGCGGATCTACTCCGAGGTCTACGGCAGCCGCCTGCGCTCCTACACGCGGTGGCGCGAGGGGGTGGACAGGGAGGAGGTCCTGCCCCGGCTGAGCGGAGCGCTGACCCTGGAAGACGCAGTGAAGGTGGCCCTCGTGCACAGTCCTTCGCTCAACGGCGTGCTCCAGGAGAAGGAGAAGGCCCGCGGCCAGCTCTGGACGGCCTACGGCGAGGCGCTGCCGACCATTGACCTCAGCGCCGGCTATACGCGCCTTGACCAGGTCATGGTGGTGGACCTCGGCGTGGACAGCTTCGCCATCGGCGACCAGGACAACTGGTCCTACCAGGTCAACATCACGCAGCCGCTCTTCAAGGGGGGCAGCATCCCGGCGGCGGTCGAGGGAGCCAAGTTCTTCCAGTTCCTCAGCGACGAGACGGTGCGCCGGGCCGTCCAGGACGTCATCTTCCAGGTGGCGCTGGCCTACTACGACGTGCTGCTGGCCGAGCACCTTTACGCGGTGCAGGTGGACGCGCTGGGGTTTGCCCAGGCGAACCTGGAGGACGTGACGGCCCGCGAGGAGGCGGGCGTGGCGATACCCTTCGACCGGCTGCGCGCGCGCGTCGAGGTGTCCAACGTCCAGGCTGACATGATCCACCAGCGCAATGCCCTCAACAGGGCGTGGACGACGCTGTTCCGGGCGGCGGGGGTCTCGCAGAAGAGCGAGGTCGCGCTCGCCGACAAGCTGACCTACCTGCCGATGGAGCCCGAGTTCGAGGACGCGGTGCGGCTGGCGTTCCTGAACCGGCCCGAGCTCTATCAGGGGGAGCTGGACATCCGCGTGCAGGAGACGGCGCTGCGCATCCTCTACAGCGAGTACCTGCCCGAGCTGGAGGCGTGGGGCTGGCAGCTGTGGGCCAAGCCCGACCCCCACCAGGCCAGCAGCATCGAATGGGGCGACCAGTGGCAGGCCGGCGTCCGGCTCACCTGGACTCTGTTTGACGGGTTCCGCCGCGAGGGCAAAGTCATCCAGCAGAAGGCCGTGCTGAACCAGAGCGCCATCCAGCTGGCCGACACCGAGCAGCTCGTGCTCGAAGAGGTCAAGAACGGCATCCTGGACCTGCGGGACGCCGACGAGCTGGTCCGCTCGCAGCAACTGAACCTGGAGCGTGCCAACGAGGCGCTGCGGCTGGTGCAGATCGGCGCGCGCGAAGGCGTCAACACCGAGCTGGAGGTGCTCGACGCGCGCTCCGCGCTGACGCGCACGCGAGGGCTCTACTACGAGGCGCTGCACGCGCACGGGGTGGCGCGGCTCGTCCTGCACCGGGCCACCGGCTTGCTGGGGCCCGGCCCCGGGGCCGACAGGGTGCCCCAGGAGGTGCCGGCGCCCGGCGTGGTGGAGGACTTCATGGCGTCCGCCGGCGAGGGTCCTCCGGCCGGCGAGGGGCCAGGGAGCGACGCTGAACCAGGAAGCTGAAGGCATCCGGCCCGCGCGCGAGCCGCGCGGACCGCCCACAAGGAGACAAACGCGATGAGGTGGCTCTGGAGTCTGGTGAAGGCGCTCCTGGTCCTGCTCGTGCTGACGGGGCTGCTCAGCGTGCCCATCCTCTACTCGCTGGGCAGGCCGCAGGTGCGGGCGGTGAGCATCGAGAAGATACACGCCGAGGAGGGCATCCCCGTCGAGACGGTCCATCCCGTGCTCAAGGAGTTCCGCGACTACTTCCACTGCGACGGCAGCGTCGTGGCCGACGTGCGCGCGATGCTCAGGGCCAACGTGGAGGAGGTGGTGGAGGTCGTCAACGCCCGCGTGGGCGACGCGGTGCGCAAGGGGCAGGTGCTGGTGGAGTTCCGCAAGACGGACCTGGAGGCGGCCATCCAGGCGGCCGAGACCGCCTTCCAGGAGGCCCAGAACAACTACGACCGCTACGCCAAGCTCCGCGAGGACGGCGTCATCTCGCAGGACCGGCTCGAGCTGTATAGGACACGGCGGGACAACGCGGCGGCCGCGCTGGAGGCCGCCCGCTCCCGCCTGAAGTTCGCTGACGTGGCCTCGCCCGTGGACGGCGTCGTGGAGCAGCGCTGGGTGGAGGCCGGCGAGTACAAGGGCGTCGGCAAGGAGCTGATGACCATCGTGGACCTGTCCACCGTCGAGGTGGCGGCCCTCGTGCCGGAAGCCCAGGTCGCCCACGTGGCTCCGGGCACGCAGGCGGAATTCATGCTCGAGTCGCAGGACGAATGGCTCGCCGGGACGGTCAGTCGCGTAAGCCCCGCTACGACGGACCCGAACCGGTTCTTCGACGTCTATCTGAAGGTGCAGAACAGCCCCGCCAGCGGGGGCTGGCTGATGCGGCCGGGCATGTACGCCCAGGTGCGCTTCCTGCGCAGCGACAAGGTGACCACCCTCGCCGTGCCCGACAACGCCCTCGTGCTGGAGAACGGGTCGAACATCATCTTCGTGGTGCAGGACTCCGTCGAGCAGGTGCAGGTGGCGAACGCTGCGCCCGAGGCCAACCGGCAGCCGGAGGAGGACGAGCACGGGTTCGCAGCCAGGCTGAGGCGTGGCGCGCGCCGGGCCGGCGGGTTCTTCGGACGGGTGGGCCGGCCGCGTGCCGCTGCGGGCTCGCAGGAGGCCCCACAGGCGCGGTACGAGGAGGTGCGGGTCCAGCGTGCTCGCAGGCTGGAGGCGGAGGTGGGACTGGCCGAGGAGGGGTTCGTGCAGCTCCGCGGCGAGCCGGTCGGCCCGGCTGACCTGGTCATCGTCAACGTGCGCGAGGCCATCACCGACGGCACGAGGGTGAGGGTCGTGGAGGACGGGGGCGCGCCATGATCGAGACCTTCGTGCGGCGCCGCGTGCTGACCACCGTCCTGGTGCTGATCGCCGTCATCCTGGGCGCGCTCTCGTATGGCGGGCTGGGCGTGCGGCGGTTCCCGGAGATCGAGTTTCCGTTCGTGACGGTCTATACGGTCTACCAGGGGGCCAGCCCGGCCGAGGTCGAGAGCGAGATCACTAAGCGCATTGAGGACGCCGTCGTCACCATCTCCGGCATCGAGGAGATCAACTCGAGTTCGCAGCAGGGGCTGTCGCTGGTGTTCGTCCAGTTCGGGCTGGAAGAGGACGTTGACATCAAGGCGGTGGATGTGCGCAACAAGATAGACCGCATCCTGCCGCTGCTGCCGGAGGCGGCCGACGAGCCGGTGCCCCAGAAGTTCGAGATCGGCTCGCTGCCCGTGGTGGACCTGGCGCTCTACGGGCCGCAGGACCCCAACGATCTCTACCGCCTTGCCGACGAGGAGCTGAAGCCGCTGCTGACGCAGATAGCCGGCGTGGCCGACGTGGAGCTGTCCGGCGGCCAGGAGCGGGAAATCCAGCTGCTGCTCGACATGCGCAAGCTGCGCAGGCACCGGGTGGCCATCGGCATGGTGGTGGCGGCCATCCGGGCGGCGAACGTGAACGTGCCCGCCGGCCACATCACCGAGCCGGGCCGCGAGTTCGTCCTGCGCACGCCCGGCCGTGTCGAGCGCCCCGAGGAGATAGAGCAGATCCAGGTGCCCACGGCCGGCGGCGGCATCCTGACCGTGGGTGACCTGGGCAGGGTGGTGGACACCTACGAGGAGGCGCGCACCATCAACCGCTTCAACGGGCAGCCCGCCATAGGGCTGGCCGTGCAGGCGCGCACCGATGCCAACGAGGTCGAGGTGGTGGACGGCGTGAACGCGGCCCTGCCGCGGCTGCGGGCGATGCTGCCGGCCGGCGCCAGGCTCGACGTGGCCCGCGACACCTCCATCTTCATCCGCGGCGCGCTCGCCAACGTGTGGCAGAACATGCTGATCGGCGTCTGCCTGACGGCCGTCGTCATCTACCTGTTCCTGGGCTCGCCCCGCGCCACCGTCATCGTGGCCATCGTCATGCCGGCCGCCGTCGTCGCCGCGTTCGTGGGCATGCGGGCGGCCGGCTTCACGCTGAACATCATCTCGCTGACCGGCATGGCCATCGTCATCGGCGTGCTGGTCAACAACGCCATCCTGGTGCTGGAGAACGTCAACCGGCTGGTGGACGAGGGCACGCCGCCAGCCGATGCGGCCGTGGACGGCACCCGGGACATCGCGCTGGCCATCTTCAGCTCCACGGCGACGAACCTGGTAGTCTTCCTGCCCATCGCCTTCATGGGCGAGATCATCGGCCGGTTCTTTAAGGAGCTTGGCCTCACTGTGGTGTTCGCCACGGTGGCCTCCCTCTTGATCTCCTTCTCGCTGACGCCCATGATGTGCGGCCTGCTGCTGCGCGGGAACCAGCGGGGGCGGCGCGAGAACGGCTTCTTCAGCTTCAGCTTCGACTCGACCTTCGGGCGGCTAGCCGGCCTCTGGCAGGCGGCCTTCGAGCGCGCCAGGCGCGTCTACCTGGGCATGCTGGACTGGTGCCTGCGCCACCGGCTCTCGACCGTCTTCATCACGCTGATCGCGTTCGTGGCGTCGTTTGGACCCTTTGCCGTTGTGGGGCTCGAGTTCTTCCCGCCCTCGGACGAGGGCCGCTTCCGCGTCTCGCTGGAGGCGCCGGTAGGCACGCCGCTGGAGGTGACGGACGCCGTCGTGCGCCGCGTGGAGGCCCAGGTGCGCGAGGTGCCTTACCTGGAGCGCTACATGGTGCGCGTGGGCCGCGTGGCGGCCGGCATGAGCGGGCGCACCGAGGGCGTGGACCTGGCCGAGATATCGGTGACGATCGCCGACCGGGCCGACCGGCCGAAGGGCCTGGACGAGATGCTGAACGAGCTGCGTCCCAAGCTGGCCGACATCCCTTCGGCGAGGGTTCTGGTGGCCAAGGAGGAGATGGGCGGCCCCAACGAACCCGCCATCGGGATAGAGGTCGTCGGTGACGATCTGGCCGCGTTGAAGCGGGTGGCCGGCCAGGTGATGAAGATCGTCGAGGGCGTGCCGGGCACGGCCGGCGTCTCGAAGTCCTGGCAGTCCGGCCAGCCGGAGCTGCGCGTCATCCCGCTCCAGGAGCAGGCCAACCGGCACGGCGTGAACGTGCGCCTTCTGGCCGAGGAGGTGCGCGCCTACGTGGAGGGCACGGTAGCCTCGGAGTTCCTGACCGGCGACGAGAATTACGACGTCGTCGTCAAGCTGCGCGAGGAAGACCGGCAGTGGGCGGCCGACGTGGACCGGATGTTCATCAGCTCCGCCATCACGGGCGGGATGGTCCCAATCGGCCAGGTGGCCGACGTCCGGCGGGAGGCCGGCTCCACGCTGATCACGCGTAAGGACAGGACGCGCCTGGTGACCGTCACCGCCGGCCTGACCGGGGAACGGCCCGTCGGCAAGATAGAGGCCGACGTCAGGCGACGGATCAGCGAGGAAGTGGCCGTTCCCGAGGGCGTTACCCTCAACTTCGGCGGCCAGACTGAGATGCGCCAGAAGAACTTCAAGGAGCTCTTCAAGGCCATGGCCACCGCCGCCGCGCTCACCTTCCTGTGCGTGGCCGGCATCATCGAGTCCTTCGGCTTCGCCGCCATCATCATCATGGCCCTGCCGGTCTCGCTGATCGGCGTCTCCCTGGCCATGCTCGTGGCTAATGTGACGGTCAACATGTTCTCCCTGATGGCCATGGTCATACTGGTGGGCATGGTCGTCAACAACGCGATCATCGTGGTGGACTACGCCATGCGAGCCGAGGCGGGGGGCAAGACGGCGCGCGAGGCGATCCGCGAGGCGTGCGCCGTGCGCTACCGGATGATCCTGATGGCGAACTTCACCACCGTGGCGGCCCTGATCCCGTTGTCGCTGGGGCGGGGGTTCGGCGGCGAGATATTCCGTCCCCTGGCCGTGGTGCAGATCGGCGGGGTGCTG
>Ga0111189_1003_pt1 | contig 19909 bp, 11 predicted proteins | sample DeeMarSWOR324_28_FD_80357 | JGI IMG/M metagenome (GOLD analysis project Ga0111189, IMG submission 80357) | Planctomycetes bacterium SM23_32 | reverse complement strand
CGATGCCTGCGAGCGGGCAAGCACGTGATCGTGGACAAGCCCATGTGCATCACCGTGGCGGAGGCGGACGCCATGATGCACGAGGCCGAGCGCGCCGGGCGCACGCTGGCCGTCTTCCAGAACCGCCGGAGGGACGGTAACTACCGCCTCGTGCACAAGCTAGTGAGCGAAGGCGCCATCGGCCGCGTTTTCCATGTCGAACTGAAGGCGGGCTACTTCGGCCCCGCCGGGCCCGGCTGGCGTGCGGACAAGGCCGTCTGCGGAGGCGTCCTCTACGACTGGGGAGCGCACGCCGCCGACTGGCTGCTGACGCTGATCCCCAGCCGCGTCGAGGCCGTGTCCGGCTACTTCCACAAGCTGCGCTGGGACAGTATGACGATCGCCGACCAGGGCCGTGCCGCGGTGCGGTTCGAGGACGGCACGGTGGGCGACCTATCCTTCTCATACCTCGACGCGGCGCCCGGGCCGCTCTGGAGGATACTGGGCACGGAGGGCGCCATCGTGGATTCCGGGCAGGACTCGTGGGTCGGCTATCACCCGCAGTACCGCTTCACGTGCCAGTCGCCCGGTAAGCTCCGCCTGATCAGGTGCTCGGACGGCGAAAGGACGGAGGAGGAGATCCAGTACCTGCCCTCGACGTGGGGCGAGTACTACGTTGAGATGGCGCAGCACCTCCTGGCCGGCGGGCCGGTGCCCGTGCCAGCGTCGGACGGACGCCGCGCGATCGCGCTGATCGAGGCCGCAGAATGCTCGGCCGAAGGCAACAGCGAGATCGCCGTGACGATTTGACCGTGGTGTTCTGCCTCCAGCACGTACCTCGTCAGAGGGAGGGAGCGACGAATGCCTGACAAGCTCAATCCCGGCATCGCACCGACGGTCCTGATCGCCGACAGGGAGACCTCGACCAGCAGGCCGCCGGCTGGGCTGGTGCTGAATGAAGAGCTGGGACTGCTCATGCATCCGGCCCTGAACGGGCGGCTCCTGCACGTCAACCGCCACGGCGGCCTCTTCGAGACGCGCGCCACAGTCACGCCGGGCGGCGACTACCTACTGATGTTCCCCGATTGCCTGCCCGGCAAGCCCCACGGGCACTACGGCAACCGGACGGAGAAGGTCAACGAGCTGGTCGCCTATCGCTCTCCGGACAGGGGCGAGACGTGGCACGGGCCGACCGTGGCGTTCGACATCGATTACAACCAGCACGGCTTCATCCCGCTGATCCCGCGCGGCACGGGCAGGATATACTGCTTCGGCACGCAGCCCATCTGGGGGCGGTGGAGCGGCGAAGAAGACGCTCCGATCGGGTACCGCTGGTCCGACGACGACGGGCATACCTGGTCCGACGTGAAGCTCATCGAGCCGGCCAACGCCCCGGGCTTCCTGGGCATGTCGGTCATGCGGATGTGCGAGACCGACGCCGGCACGTGGCTGCTGGGCACGCACGCGGGGCAGTGGTTCGACCAACCGCACGGCGGCCGCGTGCCAAAGACGCGCCAGTACATCCTGCGCAGCACAGACCAAGGCGAGAGCTGGACCTTGCTGCCCGGGCCCCGCCCGGCCGGCTGGTACGTTCCGGAGTTCGACCGCATGGACGAGCTGCGGCCGATCAGCTTGGGGGGTGGCGAAGTCTACGCCCAGGCCAGGACGTGTGAGGGCCACCTGTGGCATCTGCGCAGCCTCGACGACGGCCTAACCTGGAGTGCGCCGGAGCCCTCCCCGCTCGTGCATCCCGACACTTCCCCCATGCTCTTCCACCTGAGCGACGGTGAGACGCTGATCGCCTTCCACCACAACGTCGCGACCGGCACGCACTTCAGGTGCGAGGACAGGGCACAGGTGTGGGTGGCGCTCTCGCGAGACGGCGGCCGCACCTGGGGCGAGCCGCGCTTTCTCCTGGTGAATGCGCTGGCGCCGGCCGAGGGCGACGGCTGGCGCGACTACCAGTGTTCCTACCTGGATATGTTCGCTGACGACGGGCAGTTGCACATCTTCATGCCCCACCGCTGGCGCCGCGCCCTCCACCTGCGCTTGAGCGAGAGTGATCTGGAGGCACTGCCTGTCGGGGCCGACCTGTGAGCCGGGCCCCGACGAGGAGGAACCGCGCGTTGTCCACATCAACAGAAGAGACGAAGTGAGGGTTCCCATGCACGACCGGCTGACCCATGCCGAACTCCTGGAACTGAAACGCTGGAACACGCCCACGATCTACAACGGCTGGGAGCAGATCACCTCGCACGACCCGGCCGCCGACGGGTTCAACTTGGAAGAGACGCGCGACTTCATGCCGCAGATGGGACCCATGGTCGGCTATGCGGTGACGGTGGTCTTCGAGCCCAGCAACCCGGAACACGTGAACGCGAATGCATGGAGCGAGTACCGCCGTTACGTCGCGGCCGAGCCCGGTCCCAAGATCGTCGTCGTAGAGGACCTGGACAAGCCGCGCGTGGTCGGGTCGTTCTGGGGCGAGGTCAACAGCAACGTCCACGCGGTGCTCGGCTGCGTCGGCACCATCACCGACGGCGCAGTACGGGACGTGGACGAGATGACCAACGCGGGGTTCAAGGCGCTGGCCAGGTGCACCTGCGTGGGCCACGCGCACTCCGTGCCCGTGCGCTGGGGCTGCACGGTCGAGGTCTTCGGGCGCAGGATCGAGCCAGGCGGGCTCGTCCATGCCGACAAGCACGGGTTCTTGGCGATCCCGAGGGAGGACGAGGCCGGGCTGCTCGAAGCCGCCCGCTTCATGGACTCCAACGAGTGCCGCACGGTGATCGCCGCCGCCCGCAGCGCCGCCGGCAAGACGCAGGAGGAACTCCTCACCTTGCTGGATGCAGCGGGCCGGGCTTTCAGGACCGCAGCCCGGGAGCGGTTCCCGGGGCGGGGTGCGCGGTAGCGCCGCCGCACTGTGCGACCTCGCACCCGAACGCCGTTAGCGAGAGGGCCGGGAACGTGTGGGTGAACTCCGCCGAATCGACCGACACGGAGGACACTACCGTCCGCACCCGCTCCGGATCGTCGAAGCTGTTGGTCACGTCCCGCTCGCCGGCCTCCTGCGTGTCCAGGAGCGTCCGGACGCTCGCCTCCTGCTCCAGGGGAGCCCAGCGGGACAGGTCGAGGGTGGCCTCAAGCCGCTCGCGCGTCCCGTTGACGACCAGGACGATCAGCCTGGAGCCATCCCTGGACAGCGTCGCGCTGACGTCATTGCGCTCCAGCCTGCCCTCGGTCTCGACGGTGAGAGGGCGGGCGCCTGCGAGTTGCGCGTAGAGCTGCTGCGCGTAGTAGGTCGGCGTCTTGTAGAGCCGGGCGTTGTCCGTCTGGATGATGCCGGAGCAGAGGCTGTTGGTCAGGTTGGAGCGGTTGGCGATCTCTACAAGGTCGGCATAGCGGTGCATCAGGTTGTGGTAGCGGGCGCAGGCGAGTGCGTTGTCCAGCGTCCATAGCATCGCCCGACTCAGGCCCCAGTCGCCCGCCGTGGTGTTCCACTCCGTCACGGCGATCTTCAGGTCGCGGCCCGGCGCGTGCTCGGCCGCCAGGCGGCGCAGATCCTGGAAGTCCGCCTCCTTGCCCGCCAGGTCGGCGCACCCATAGTGGTGCGGGCAGACGTAGTCCAGGTACCTGCCGGCCTGTTGGAGGACGGCCACGCTCGGATAGGCCGACAGGAGCTTGATGGTCGGGTCTGCCTCCTTCATCGCCGCGCAGAAGGCGGCGAGGTGCCGGGCGTACTCGTCGCCGCCCAACTCGTTGCCCACCTGCCAGTAGCTCACGCCATAGGGCTCGGGGTGGCCGTTCTGCACCCGCACGCGGCCCATCGGGGTGTCCGGCCCGCCGTTGAAGTACTCGACCTGCGCCGCCCCTTCCGCCGGCGCCTTGCCCGTGACGCGGACGCAGATCAGCGGCTCGGCATCCACCGCCCTGCACAGTTGTACGAACTCCTCCAGCCCCGCGCCGGTGGGATGCCTTCCGCCCCAGGGCTCGTTGACCCACGGCACCCGCCGGTCCGAGTCCCCGATCAGGTTCCGCCAGTCGTAGGTCTCCGTGGTGTTGCCGCCAAAGCGGATGATGCCGGGCGCGAGTTCCCGCAGCGCCTTCACCACGTCCGCGCGCCAGCCGCCGAGAGCATCCTCCGGCATGAGGGAGACTTGGTCGACCCAGAGCGTGCCCGGGCCGCGGAACTCCAGGGCGAATGTGGCATCGACCGTCGTTTCCACAGGCACCAGACGGGCCGTGAACCTGCGCCACCCGCGCTCCGCGTGGAACTGTGCCTCGGCCAGGACTCCGCCCACGCCGCGCAGGCGCACCCAGACCGGCTCGCGCAGCCCCTCCTGGCGCAGATGCAGCGAGAGTCGGCAGGCGGTCCCGGCCCTCAGGGAGATGCCGTCCTGGGCGACCCCCAGCGTGCAGGGCTCGCCGCGCACGGCGATGCGCTGGGACACCTTCCCGTTGAGCGGGTCCAGCTCGTCGAGGACGTACTCGCCCCGGTTCACCGCCCCGGCCGGGTACCAGGGCCGCTCACGGAAGTCCGTCTCCTTCCGGAAAGTGCACCTGTAGCGGTCGGGGCCTTCGAAGCTGGCGTCGTGGAGCTTCTCGGCCCACATGCCCGGCACCAGATCGTAGACGTACTCGATGAACTGGCCGCACTGGAAGGGGCTGATCTCGCCCTCGGCGGCGGATTCGCGGCTGACCCGGATGGTGGTGTCTGTCATGTCAGCGGCTCGTGCAGATGTCCTGGATGAGATCAACGTAGTAACGGAAGTTCTCGAACGGCACGTCCGGGGGCACTGCGTGGTCCACCATGGGGCTGAACCCCCCAGCCTCAACCAGCTCCGGGACCTTGCTCACGACCTCGCGCTCGATCTGTGCCTTGGAGCAGCCGTCTCGCAGGACGCGCTTGTCGACGTCCCCCATCAGGAGCGCCTCCTTGCCGAAGCGCGACCTGTACTCCAGCGCGTCGCAGTCCGCGGCGACCTCCAGGGGGTAGATCAGGTTCACGTTGGCCTCAAGCCATAGTGGGATCAACTCGTCCACGTTGCCGTCGCTGTCCACCATGGTGATCTCGATGCCACGCTCGTTGAGCGCCTTCGTCACCCGGTTGAGGGGCTGCATCATGAAATCGCGGAAGAGCTTGGGCGAGATGAGGGAGCCGGTCTTCATGGCCATATCCTCCCACACCGAGCCGTAGTCGATGTCCGGCACCTCGTCCAGTGCCCTCTCGATCGCCCGCAGGACGAAGTCCGCAAGCTACTCCGTCATCTCATGGACCAGGTCCGGGCAGTCGTAGTACCAGAGCGCCAGGTTCTCCATGCCCACCCAGTTGCGCAGCCACCCGTAGTAGGAGCCGGCGGAGATCCCCAGGGGGAAGTCCCGGTCGGCGTAGCAGCGCTTGACGTAGTCCCAGTACTCGGGGTAGCGATTTGCCGCGTCCGGGTTGAGCCTCTGCTTCGGCCTCTCCCAGGTTGCCCGGTCGCGCACCGGATAGCGGAGCCACTGCGGGATGCCTACCTCGCGGTCGGTCCAGTGCTTGGTCAGGCCTCCCAACTCGTCCTCCACGATGCGCCAGTGCGCGGTCTGCTCGACCACCTTGGACTCCAACGGTGGGTAGACGCCCAGGTTCAGCGGTATCGTCTCCATCCTGTCAAAGCCGAAGAAAGTGCTGAAGTGGACGTCCCCCGGCATGCCTTCCCGAAGCTAGCGCTGCCGGGTCTCGCTGAACGTCCACTGGGGCATCAGGAAGACCCGGTCAGGCTCCCCGTAGGAGAACGTTGCGTGGAAGCGTTCCCGTGCGTTCATGTCTGACAACCTCCCTCTCCGATGGGCTTGCCGGCTGGTGGTGGAGTGTAGCGCGGGGACGGGGTTGCCACAAACCTCTGCGTCCGATCATGGCTTGCGGACCGTGGCCCTAACCGGGATGCCGGCCAGCGGGCCCTCAGGTGCAACGCGGACCTCGAGCGCCCGGGGCGCGCTGACTGCCAGTTCCAGCCACCGGCCCTCGGCGCCCTCGTGCAGCCGCCAGTCAACCTCGATCGGGCCGGCGGGGTGCGCCACCGCGCCCCGCGCGTAGGTCAGTGTTGCCGCCGTCGGGGCGATCAGCACCTCCTGAGGCCGGCCCGGAGTCGGCCGCACGCCCAGGACGCGGTGCGCCATCGCGATCAGCGGCGCTGCTGCCCAGCCCTGGCACAGCTGGCCGGTGTCCTGTTGCGTGAACCAGATCGCCTCCCATAGCGCCCATGCCCCCGCGTTCTTCATGTGGCCCCAGGTGCGGCGCATGACGTGCTCCGCCAGCTCCACGCGTTCGTGCTTGTAGAGCACCTCCAGCGCCCAGAAGTGGAAGTAGAGTTCCAGGTGCGCCGTGCCCAGGAACTTCTCGTCGCTCAGGTAGTCCTCCACGTAGGCCAGGGCGGCCTGGGCCCTATCCCCCTCGGCCAGGTCGTAGTAGAGGGCCAGGACGTTCGCGTGGGGGGCCGGGCCGGGGTCGGGCCGGCCGTCGTGCAAGGTCGTTGCGTAGCGACCGGTCTTCTCGTCCCAGAGCGCCTGGAAGGCGCGCTTGAAGCGGCGCGCCCGCGCGCGGAACTGGGCGGCCGCCTCGCCGTCGTTGAGCATGCCGGCCAGGTCCGCAGCCCGTCTCAGGGCGCCGTAGTGGTGGGCGTTGAACACGCCGTTCTCGCCCGTCTGGCTCTGAGCGGTTGGCGACTGGTCGAACCAGACGACCTGCTCCTCGTCGCCGAGCAGCCCGCGCGGCCCCGGCGTGAACTGGGGGGCGGCGAGGGCCAGCAGAACGTTCGGCCACAGTTCGCGCAGCAGCTCCAGGTCCGCCGTGCGCTGCACGTAGTCGTGCACGAGGGCGGTCCAGAAGTGGACCGCGCCCGTGCCCGGCGTCCACCAGGCGGGCACCACGCCGCAGAGAAGTCCCTCGGGGCTCTGGCTGCGCGCGTAGAGGCGCAGGCACCGGCGGATCATCGCCGGGTCGGACCAGAAGGTCGCCAAGCTGTTGTAGATCACCACCGTGTCATTGCAGTACATCGCCCGCTCGCGCCAGGAGTCCGCGTTCAGCACTGTCTCCATCGTGATGCGGATCGTCTCAACGCCCGCCGACCAGGTCCAGTTGAGCACCGGGTCGGAGCACTCGAAGCGCCCCTCGGGCGCCATCGGGTAGAGCGTGTTGCGCACGGCGACGCTGTGCAGCGTCACCGGCTCGGCGGCGTTGCGCACGGCGAGCTGCACGTAGCGCGCGCCGCGAGAGCGGAAGCCTTCGATGCGCTCGCGCCCGCCGGAGGTGACAAAGCGGTCGGCGTTGTCCACCGCCGCCGGATTGGCACGGAACATGGCCGCCAGGCCGTCCGCCCTCAGCCGCTCGTCGTAGGCCACGTCGAGGATGGTCCCCGGCGCCGACTCCACGTCCAGCGCGATGTGCCCCATGAACTGCTTGCCGAAGTCGAACACCACCACCCAATCCCGGCCTGCCGGCACGCACAGGTCCCGCACGGTGCTCGGCTGCTCGACGACGCGGGAGAGCGGCGTGTCCCACCCGGACAGGCGCGCCGGCAGGGGTATGGGCTCCCCGCGCCGGGCCTTGTGCCACGGCACGTCCAGCACCGGCATCTGGCTTATCTCCGTCGGCACGCCGGCGGCGCGCGCCGCGCACAGCACGTCCTCCGGCACGGCCTGGGAGAAGACCATCGTCTCGGGGCAGTCAATGTCCCTGTCGGCCGATGCAACGAGGCCTCTGCCGCCAGGCAGTGCGATCAGGATGCCCCACCGCGTGCTCACGATCTCCGGTTCGCCATAGAGGAAGTTCCACCCGGCCCGCAGCCACACCGGGTAGTCCAGACGGTTGGCCACGACTGCATGCCGGACCGACGCGATCTCCTGACCGTTGAGGAACAGGGGGCCCCAGAAGGCGCCCAGAGTCACGTCCTGCTCGCATGGGGAGAAGATGTATGTGCCGAAGCAGCAGCGCACGCGCTGGCCCCCGGCGTACGGTTTCTCGCCTGGCACGCGGGCGCCCACGACCTCCTCCCGGTCTGCGAGCGGGCTATGGACGAGAACCTTCTCGGGCTCGTACAGGTCCATGGTCAGCATCGGAATCGAGCGCGGCGCCGGCTCGCCCCAGGCGTCCTGGCGCTCCACGACAACGGGGGCGGGCCAGTGGCGGTCGTCGAACGCCGGGCCGTGCACCCCGGCGGGCACCACGCGCATGTCAACGATCTCGGCCGGCGCCTGCGCGAAGCTGTAGGCCGGTGCTTCCTGGTCCCACGCATCGGTGCGCAGCATCTTCCACTCGCCGGGCGTGCTCAGGTCCACCTGTCCGTCGCCGGTCTGCACTTCCCCCCAGGCGATGAAGCCGCCCACGCTGGGCATGGCCTGGAAGTTGTTGGCGCCGAAGGTGTTGGCCTCGACCACAAGCGTGTTGAAGCCCTTCTTCAGCCACGGCCGCAGGTCCACCGTATCGTACTCCGGGTGGCTCGGCAGGAAGCGGGCCGGCCCGTAGGCCACGATCGCGCCGTTGACCCACAGGCGGTACCGTGTGTCGGCGAACAGGTGCAGCGTCGCCTCGAGGCTGTCCTGGTCCGGGTCGCCAGCCAGCCTGAAGCTGCGCCGGAAGAAGACGAAGACGTTCCGCCCCAATCCCGTGGTGTCGCACCAGACGAAGAACGGTTCCGCCATCGCAAGTTCCCCTTCGCCCTGACGTTCGGTCCGCAGTCACGTGAGCACGTCTGTCGACTGCCGCTCCCGGCTTCCACAGAACGGCGGGCCTCCCAATGAGCATCCACAGCAGAGCGCCACTGGCTGAGGCCGCAACTGGCGAGCATGACAGAATAGCACCGGGGCCTCTATCCCCGCCACGGTCAGAGCCGTTCGGACCTGACCTCAGCATGCGGTCGGCCCGAGGGTAACACAGCGACCGGCGGCCCAGTGGGTGCAGGCCAGGTCTGTCCGCGGTTGTTCCACCTTGCTGGTCTGACCAGCGCAGGCCGAAGCGTACGCCTGTGCGACGGGACCTCCGGGGCGCAGGCGCCCTCGCTCCGTTCCTCATGGTGATCTCACACCAACACATGGAGGCGGGGAGCATGCCGGCAGATCTGCCTGAGGGCGGCGGTGTCGCCGCGAAGTGCCCCGGGGATCAGGCCCGCCCGAAAGCGCTGTTCCCGGCGTACCGCACCCCCGAGGCTATCGGATGGCGGGGATGAGCATGCCACGGTCGGGCTTGACAATGCTTGAACGCGGGGCTACGGTACGCTCGACGGGCCCAGGTGCGCCAGCACTGGCTGCATACGGGGGAGTATAGACGCAGAGGCGCAACGGACACCGAGAGCGGCGGACGACGGGACGGACGGGCGCGCCCTGAACCGTGACCGTCCTCGTCCTCGACTTTCCCAGGTTACGTAAGACCCGCCACAGATCGAGCCACGTTAGGGCACAAGGGACACCAATGAGGAACGTGATCGGCTGGACTGGACTGATGGCCATGGTACTGCTGGCCGCGTTGGCAGGCTTGGCCCCTGCCCAGGAGGGCACTTGGGCGTTCGAGCCGGGCCGCGACTACTTCCGCCCGGATGCGCTGCTGGACCTGCGATCGCTGAACGAGACGGTGGCCGGCGAGCACGGGTTCATCGGCCTGTCCGAGGACGGACGCGACTTCGTGCGCGGCGACGGGCAGCCGATCCGGTTCTGGGCCGTCAACAGCGGCGCCCACACGACCAAGATCGAGGGCCTGCTGGAGGACCACGCCCGGTTCCTGGCCAAGCGCGGCGTCAACATGGTCCGCTTCCACGGCAACATCACGCCGAAGGGCGACGACCAGGCAATGACCGACTTCGACGTCGGCACGCGCGACGAGCTCTGGAAGTTCGTGGCCGCCATGAAGAAGGAAGGGATCTACATGACGGCCTCCCCGTACTGGGCGGCATCCGTCAAGCCGACGGGCACGTGGACGTCGCCCCGCGAGGGGACCAACATGACCGGGCTGCTCTTCTTCGACCCGGAGCTGCAGCGCGCATACAAGGAGTGGCTGCGGGCGATGTACGTGCCCGTCAATCCCTATACGGGCATCGCGCTGAAGGACGACCCGGCGATGGCCATCATCCAGATCCAGAACGAGGACTCGCTGCTGTTCTGGAGCGTCGGCGCCATCACGGGGGCCAACCTGGACCTGATCAGCGGGAAGTACGCCGAGTGGCTCGCGGCCAAGTACGGCTCGCTGGAAGCCGCCGCGCAGGCGTGGAACGGCGCGGCCGTCAACGGCGACGACCTGGCCAACGGGCTGCCGCGCTTCATCAACATCTGGGAGATGACCGAGGACGGCTTCAGGGTGATAGGCCGGCCCGCCGGCGGCAAGGCGGTCCGCGTCGCGGACCAGCTTGCGTTCTGGACGGAGACGATGCGCGACTTCAACGCGGAGATCGTGCGGTTCCTGCGCGAGGAGATCGGCGCGCGCCAGCTCGTCAACGCCGGCAACTGGAAGTCGGCCGACCCCGTGCTGCTGGAGGACGCCGAGCGCTACTCCTACACGTCGACCGACGTGCTGGCGACCAATCGCTACATCGGCGACACCCACATCGGCGAGTACGGCGGATGGGCGATCGTCAACGGCGACAAGTTCCAGGACCGCTCCGTGCTGGTCAGGCCCAACGGGCTGCCCATCAACCTGAAACAGGCGACCGGCCACCCGATGATGGTCACCGAGAGCAGCTGGACGCTGCCGCGCGCCTACGAATCGGAAGGTCCGTTCCTGATCAGCGTCTTCCAGTCGCTCACCGGAGTGGATGCCTACTACTGGTTTGCGTTCGGCGGGTCGGTGGACAGGCGGCCCCTGTGGCCGGAGCCTTCGCCGCAGTGGCGCCAGCCCACGTCGGCGAACGGCTACATGCCGTCGCTGGTGAAATGGGCGGGCGACACGCCGGAGGTGCTCGGCAACTTCCCCGCGGCCGCCATGCTCTATCGCATGGGCTACGTGCAGCAGGGCGAGGCCGTCGTCCACGAGCGCCGCAGCCTGCAGGACATGTGGGACTTGCGCGTGCCCATCATCGCCGAGGAGGGGAGCTACGACCCCAACCGCGACAAGGGCGACTTCCCGCCGCAATCGAGCATCAAGCAGGACGTGGACAGGCTGGCGTTCCTGGTCGGCCCCGTTGAGGTCACCTACGGCGAGGACTCGTCGGCCAGCCAGGTCGCGGACCTGGCCCCCTACATCGACAGGGACGCGCAGGTCGTCCGGTCCGTGACGGGCGAGATCGTCTGGGACTACGGCACGGGCGTCTGCGCGCTGAGCGCGCCGAAGGCGCAGGGCGCCACGGGCTTCCTGAGCAAGGCGGGGCCGATCGAATTGGGCACGGTGCGGCTGGAGAGCGGCAACGACTACGCCAGCGTGCTGGTGGTCTCCATGGACGACCAGCCCCTGGCGTCTTCGGCGAAGATCCTGGTGCAGGCCGGTACGCTCTGCCGGCCGACCGGTTGGCAGCAGAAGCCCGTCACCTGGGAGGACCAGCAGGGAGGCAGCCACGAGGGCTTCGAGGTGGTCAGCTTCGGCGGCCCGCCGTGGCGCGTGGTCGCCAACGACCTGACCGTCACGGTCGCCAACGCCGGGATAACGGGCGCGGTCGTGCTGGACATGAGCGGCATGCCGCGGGGGCAGGTGGCCCTGGAGCGCGACGGCGGGTCGGTCCGGTTTGCCATGCCGCGCGACGCCAAGTACGTGATCCTGCAGGCGGAGTAGGGGGATCCCACATTGCACTGACAAGCGCCATTTGACGCCGATCGCCGGCTGATGGCGCAACCAGACCAACACCTGCCGAACAGTTGACGGCTCCAGGGGCAGGCGCTAGCCTTGGCGAGCCCGCTGTCCTGCCTGCGTCCGTGCCTGGGACCTGTCGCGGCCCCTGGGACCAGGACGCAGGGCATGGGCTGATGTGAAGTGGAAAGCGTGTGTCGCGCGGAAGGAGAGGACATGAACGTGCGCCGGGTTCTGACGGTCGGCCTGATGGGTGTGCTCTCGGCCTGCTACGCTTCGGGGGCGGAGTTTGTCTGGATGGAGGGCGAGAACCCCACGAGGGTGAACATGGAGGTCGCCCCCTCCGAGTGGCAGGGCGTGCCATCCCTGTCCGAGGGGACCTGGCTGGAGGTATCCCTGACGGCGGAGGACACGCAGAAAGTCCTGCCGGAGGGCGGCGGGATCCTGACCTACGAGTTCCAGGCGCCCTCGGCGGGGACATATCAGGTCTGGAACCGCATCGGGATGGAGTTCGTCCGCGCGCCGTTCGACTGGCGCGTGGACGACGGACGGTGGGCGCCCATTCGGCCCACGGACCTGACCACGGACCTGACCAGGCTGGCCATGTGGAACGAGGTAGCCTGGATGCACATGGGCGACGCGGGTCTCGCCGCCGGGCGGCACGCGCTCCAGATCCGCCTGGTGCCCTGGTTCAAGGAGCAGGACGGCAAGCAGGTCGTGCAGCGCATCGTCTACGACTCCGACGCTATGTGCGTCTTCAAGGGCGAGTTCCATCCCAACGGCAGTTTCAAGCCCGGCCAGGACTGGCGGACCGACGAGGACCGGCAGGCCGCCGAGCAGGTCTTCGAGTTCCCGGCCGACGCGGACCTGAGCGGCCCGGCCCGGATCGAGCTTCCCCTCAGCGGTCAGTGGGAGATCTGCCGCTACGACGAGCAACTGGTCGAAGACCGCACCGGCCCGACCGAGACGCTGCCGCAGGCCGATGCTTGCCACTGGAAGGCGATCGCGGTCCCGAGCAACCAGATCGCCCGGGACGACCTGGCCTTCGCGCACCGGTCCGTCTATCGCACGCGCGTCGACGTGCCGGCGGGCCTGGAGGGGCGCTCGTTCTTCCTGCGGATGCCTTCGATCTCGCTCATCGCGAGCGTGCACGTCAACGGGCAGTTCTGCGGTTGGACGAAGGCGCCGTTTGCGCGCTTCGACTGTGACGTCACGCCCGCGATCAAGCCCGGGCAGGTCAACGAGATCTGCGTGGTCATCAAGGATGTCTACTACGCCTTCTCGGAGGAGAAGTCGGGCCAGAACGCCCGCATGTACTTCAACATGCCCCGCGAGAACCTGGGGCAGAACTGGGTCACGCAGTTCTGGGACTTCCCGATCGGCGGATACGTGGGCGTCGGGTATCCCGGGCGAGCCGGCATCCTGGAGGAGCCCTCGCTGGTGGCGGCCGGCGGGCCGGTTTACACGGCGGACGTCTTCGCTAAGCCTTCGGTGAAGGATGGGAAGCTGGCGCTGGACATCACCGTGCTGAACCCCACGTCCGCCGACCAGACCGTCCAGGTCACGCAGGAGATCGTGCCCCTCGACGGCGGCAAGCCGGAGAAGACGTTCTCCCCGCGTGAGATCATCGTCCCGGCCGGCAGGGAGACGGTCTTCGAGATGGCCGAAAGCTGGGAGAACCCCCGGCTCTGGTGGCCGGATGACCCGAACCAGTACTACGCCGTCACGAAGGTGATGCGGGATGGGAAGGTCCTGGACGAGACGCGCACGAAGTTCGGCTTCCGCGAGTGGACCTGGGACGGGCCGGACTTCACGCTCAACGGCGTGCCCTGGTACGGGTGGGCCGACTCAACGGAGGGCAAGACGCTTGAGGAGTGCCTGGCCGTCTGGCGCGGGGACGGCCAGAACATGTACCGCTTCGTGGGCGAAGCGCTCTTCTCAGGCCCGCTGGGCCCCGGCGTCGGCGAAGAGGAAGTGCTGGACTTCATGGACCGCAACGGCGTGGTCGTGCGCCGCAGCGGCATCCTCGACGCAATGGGCGCCAACTACCTGCACAAGCTCGCCTCCGGCCCGGAACTCTTTGACAACTGGCTGGTGCAGCTCAAGGCCCAGATCAAGCAGGAGCGCAACCACCCCTCCATTCAGATATGGTCCATCGAGAACGAGGTCACCTTCATCAACTCACGCAACCTGGGCCTAACGGACAAGGTCGAGCCGTACATCTCGCGCGTGTGCAAGGCCATCCTGGAGTTCGACCCCACCCGCCCCGCGATGGTGGACGGCGGCAACTGCCTCAAAGACAACTCGCTGCCCGTCAACGGCGTGCACTACATGGAGATGCACTGGCGCTACTACCCCGACGAGGCCTACACGCTCCATCGCGCCTACCAGGCGCACGAGGAAGACGTGCTGCCGGGCTGGGGTACCCAGCCGTGGCAACTGGTGCCCGACCGGCCCATCTTCATGGGCGAGAGCTACTATGTGCAGGGCAACCAGCCGTCCGATTTCGCGCAGTTCGGAGGGGAGGGCGCCTTCGTGGGCTGGGGGCCCGCCGCCTACCGCGGCGCCGGCCTGCTGGGCAAGATGCTCTACGAGGGCTACCGCTGGCACGGCGTGGACGCCACCTACGTCTCGGGATCCTCCTTCCAGATGGCCGACCTCCACCACAACTCCATGAAGCCCGTCTGCGTCTTCTGTCGCCAGTGGAACTGGACCTTCGGCGGCGGCAGCGGGGTCGGCCGCACGCTGAAGGTCTTCAACGACACCCACCATGCCGACCCCATCGAGGCCGGCTGGGAACTGGACCTGGGCGGCCGCAAGGTCGCCGGTGAGCAGCAGACCTTCCTCCTCGCGCCCGGCGAGCACAAGGAGTACGCCATCACCTTCCGCGTCCCGGACGTCAAGGAGCGCACCGCGGGGCAGTTCATCCTCACCTGCCGGCGGGGCGGCAAGGAGGTCTTCCGCGAGGTCAAGGATGTCGCGGTGATCGACCCCGACGCCGGGCCGAAGCCCAAGTTGACCCAGGACGGGCTGGTGGTGATCGACCCGCACGGCACGGCCGTCGCTCGGCTGAAGGCCCGCGGCATCCCGTTCACGCAGGTCGCTTCCCTTGACGAGATTCCCGAGTCGGCCCGGGTGGTCCTGCTCGGCACGGATGCTCTCGACGCCCGCACGTCCACCGACCCGCGCTGGCTCTCGCTGGCCGGCGAGGGCAAGGTCGTCGTCGCGCTGGAGCAGGCGCACCCGATGCGCCACCTGGCCCTGCCGGCTGACCTCGGCGTGACCGACTTCGCCGGGCGCATCGCCTTCATGGAGGACCCGTTGCACCCGGTCTTCGCGGGGCTCGAGCAGCAGGACTTCTTCACGTGGTCCGGGGATCACCTCGTCTACCGCAACGCCTACGCCAAGGCGACCACCGGCGCCACTTCGCTGGCCCATTGCGACGAGCGGCTCGGCTACTCGGCCATCGCCGCCTGCCCGGTCAACGAGGGCCTGATCCTCCTCTGCCAGATGGTCGTCGGCGAGAAGCTCCCCACCGATCCCGTGGCCGCGCGGCTCTTCGACAACATGCTCGCCCACGCTGCCGACTATCGCCCGATCCACCGCGACGCGGCGGTAATCATGGACGGGGCGGACGAACGGGCGAAGCTGCTGAGCCACGCCGGGCTCAAGTACGACGCCTCCGACGACCTGCTCGCCACGATCCGGGCCGGGAAGCACCAGGTCATCGTCTTCGACGCCACCCCGGCCAACCTGAAGGCGCTGGCGGACAGCCCGGCCGCGGTCGAGGCATTCACCCAGGGCGGCGGATGGCTGATGGCCTGGGGCCTGACGCCGGACGGCCTGGCGGACTTCAACAGGATCGTCGGCGTCGAACATGTGATCCGTCCCTTCGAGAGGGAGCGCGTCACCGTCGCCGCCGTGCGCGATCCGCTCGCCGCCGGCATCACCATCCGGGACGTAGCGATGGAGAGCGAAGAGAGGATCTTCAACTGGGCCGGGACCAGGTACATGGTGGACGACGAGTTCACCTGGATCGTTGACCTGGACGGGATCGGGCGCTTCGCCATGTTCGGAGACCCGACGGCCCGCAGTGCCGGGCGGGCGGACGACCCGGCCGCCTATCAGCGCAACGTGGTCAACGGCTTCGTCAGCGACGACGCCTGGAAGCTCATCCTCTACTTGGCGTGCGAGGACCCGGAGATCACCTTCAGGCTTCCGCGACCGGAGACGATTACCGACTTCGGCATCGCCCTTAACGGCCACTACTGCACGCCGCAGAAGGTCAACCTCTACTTCGACGGCGCGGCCGAGCCGCTCTCGCTGCCGGTCGAGCCGCGCAGTGAACGGCAGGACTTCCACCTGGACGAACCGGTCACGGCCGGCAGGATCACCATCGAGCTGGCGGACTTCAACAAGGTGGGCTCGACGACCGGCATTGACAACCTATGGATCAAGGTCGCCCGCACGCCCGAGTGGTACGCCCGGGTCAAGCCCCTGCTGAACATCGGCGGCCTGGTAAGGTATCCCATGGGCACGGGCGGACTGGTCCTGAACCAGCTCAATATCCTGGCAACCGAGCCAGTCCCGGAAAATGCCCAGAAGAAGGAGTCCATCGTGGCGTCGCTGCTGCACAACCTGCACGCCAACTTCAGCGGGGGCAGGATGCTCACGCTCGGCAACCTGGCCTTCGAGCCGGTGGGAATCTATGAGAAGTGCAACCAGTACATGACAAAAGACCGCGGCTGGTTCAAGGGCAGTGCCGACGTCTCCCACGCGCCGGCCGGCCTCACGCGGCTGGCGGGCGTGCCCTACCAGATCGTTGACTTCCGGACCTCGCCCGTGCCCTCGTGCATCATGCTGGGCGGCCCGCAGGCGAAGGGCGACCTGGCGCAGGAGGTCACCGGCATCCCGGTCGGGCGCAAGGCCGACTGCCTGTTCTTCCTGCACACCTACCAGCGGGCGCAGACCTGGCGGCCGTCCGGCGACAATCCCGTCCCGCCGCCCGTCTTCGTTTACGTCGTCCATTACGCCGACGGGGGAACGGAGACGGTGCCGATCCGCTGCGAGAGTGGAGCGGGGAACTGGCTCATGGACGAGCCGCACGGGCTGGCGGAGGCGGCACTGGCGTGGGCGGCCCGGCCGGCCGGCCAGGAGGAGGGCCCCTACGCGGCGCTCTTCTCCTTCCAGTGGCGCAACCCGCGGCCGGAGGTCGCCATCGAGTCGGTGGACATGAAGTACGACGCCCAGGCCGGCTCGCGCTGGGGCACGCCGGCGCTGCTGGCCATCACGGCCGCGACGGAAGTTGAGTAGCGGCGTCCAGGTCCGGACCACCGTCGCCCTCGCCACGTCCAGGGGGAGCAGGCCGATGCAGGGCTTCTGCCCGCTTGAACGCGCCCAACGAATCGGGGTCCAGTGCTGCGGCGCGGGTCGCGAGACTCGGGGCAGACCGCGTGCCGGGATGCCGGCTACCGTCGCGGGACAAGCTCCACCACGTGGCGTCCCTCGCCGATGTCCAGCACGCGGCGGTCGAGCCGGCTCTCGGCCTGCACCTCCTGTCCGTTCAGCCGTACGGTCGTCCGGGCGTTTGCCACGGGCGGCAGGACCACCTGCGCCGTGCACCCCGCCGGGAGGGCGACCTCCATGCGGAAGATATCCGCTCCGCGGGACCAGTTCACGCAGACCGGCCCATGCGGCGTCGGCACACGGCCCTCGGCCCAGTCCAGGTCTCCGAGTTCCGGCTCGACCAGCACGCGCCGGAAGCCGGGCTCCAGCGGTCGCACGCCGAGCACGTAGGCCGGCAGAACGTAGGTGGGCGCCGCCGACCAGCCGTGGCAGTAGCTGACGCCGCGGCTGAGCACCTGGCCATCCGGCCAGGTCAGGCTGAAATCGCTTTCCCAGAACGTCGTCGCCCCGCGCTCAAGCATGCTGCCCCAGTACTCGCGCATGAAGTCCAGGGCCCGCTGGCCGTGGCCGTAGCGATAGAGGCCCCCGGCCAGGAACAGGCCGTGGAACGGGTGGGCGATCGGGTCCACGTCCGGCGCGAACATGCGCCGCGCCAGCGCCTGGCCGTCCCCGCAGCCTGCCAGGCCGGCCCATAGCAGCAGGGCGCTGTAGTACTGGTTCGGGTGTTGGCTCGGGCCCGCAGTGGAGCCGCTGGCGAGGCCCGTCTGGGGATCGACCAGGTTCCTGACCAGGGCCTCCGCCATCCGTTCGCCGGCGGCTCGGTATCGGGCTGCTTCCGCCCCCTTGCCGGTCGCGTCGGCGACCTCGGCGCTTCGCCGCAGCAGCGGCTGGAACGGGAAGTTGTCCCAAGCGTCGTAGCGGTCCCTGGGGCAGGCCGCCCAGCGCTCATAGGCATCCATCTCCGCGGCGCCGGGTGCATCCCTTGGGTCGCTGCTTGGGCGGCCGATCAGCCCCGCGGGGTTGTCGCTCTCGCGGATCGTCCAGTCCAGCAGGCGGCGCAGGTTGGGCCAGAGTTCGTCGAGCAGCTCGCCGTCGCCGGTGAAGGCGAAATGGTCCAACAGAGCCAGGCCCCAGAAGGCAGACCAGGCGGGATAGAAGCCATCGCAGCCTCGATACGGCCCGTAGGGAGGCAGCGCGCCGCTTTCGTACTGGATGTGAGCCATCTGGCGCAGGCACTTGGCGTTCAGGCGAGGGTCGCCAAAGGCGTAGTGGGCGATCAGGTTCTCGCCGTACATGTCGCCACCGTAGAGGGTGCGCTCGCGCCACGGGCAGTCCACGAAGTGGTCGAGCATGCTCATGCGGATCGTATAGCGCCCCACCTCCCAGATGCGGTTGAGCAGGGCGTCAGAGCAGCGGAACTCACCCCTGTGCTCGACGGGGTAAGTGTCCATCAGCATGCTCACCTCCCCGATGTGGATCACGTCGGGCGTTTCGCGGAAGAGGAGCTTCAGGTAACGGAAGGTCCTGCGGTTGAAGGGCTGGAACACCTGGCGGCCCCCCTTGAGGACCCAAGTATCCACGCGCGTCAGGTACAGGTCCTCGCCGTAGAGGACATCCACGACGCCGCCGGCGCTCTCGGAGATGGTGATCTCCGGGCAGCCGGTCACGTCACGGCCGAAGTCCAGAGTGATCGAGGGGCTGAAGTCCTCGTGAGTCTTGAACACGCGGCAATCCTGGCCGTCCCTGCTGGCGTGCGTGCTGCCGGGGACCAGGTTCCACTCGCGGTAGACCTCCCAGTCGTCACGCCAGGAGTAGGTAACGCTGGCGCTCTCCCAATAGACGTTGACGGGGTAGACGCGCTCCCCGCCGAGCAAAGGAATCTCGCGGCGGACCAGCATGGTCCAGGGCTCGACCGGCGGCCGGCCGAGGACCCGCGGTGCAAGCCAGCTCGAGTCGTCGAAACAGGCCTCCATCCAGCTCTCGGGCTCGCGGCGGGAGTCGAACTCCTCCTTGAAATCGCCGTAGAGGTTGCAGTTGATGGGCATGTCCTGCTTCCAGGCGGGGGACTGAAGCACGCGCCACGAATCGTCCGTGACCACGAGAGCCCTGCCGTCCTCGCCGGGCGCCCGCATCTCCAGCAGGAACCCGCCACGGCCCCAGTTCTGATTGAGCACCCCTTGGTTGATGGGGCCGTAGCAGTAGGCGATGGCGGCGACGACGTTGACGCCATCCTGCAGGCGGCCGGTCAAGTCGTAGACGTCGTAGTAGTAGCGGCTCGGGTCGCTGGGGTTCGGCCCCCGGCCGACATACTCGCCGTTGACGTAGAGCTTGTAGAGGGCCGAGGCCGTGACCAGCACCGTGGTTTCGTCGGGCACCTCGTCGAGCCGGAACTCTCGCCGCGCGTAGAGGTAGAAGTTGTCCGGATTCCCGGTCTCCGGATGCCAGATCCAGTTGGCGTTCCAGTCCATCGCTGCTCCTCCAGAGGGATAACGTGCACGGGATTAGGGCAGAACATCTCGCCACAGTCAACAAGGGGCCTTGAGCGGGGCGTCAAGGCATGGGGGCCCCCGCGGCTTGAAACCGCGCCGCCGGTGCGCTCAACTACTCGAGATGAGCCCTTCCGGACGCACCGCAGGAAAGCGCGTGCCGAGGAGACGATGACGCCTACGACAGCAAGTGACCGCAAGGTGCTGCGCGAACTGGCGGCCCGGGTGGCGGAAGTCGCCGCGCTGCCGGCCAACGCCGAGACCATCGCGCTGTGGAAGGCGCTCAACGGCCTGC
>Ga0111189_1038_pt1 | contig 20422 bp, 18 predicted proteins | sample DeeMarSWOR324_28_FD_80357 | JGI IMG/M metagenome (GOLD analysis project Ga0111189, IMG submission 80357) | Planctomycetes bacterium SM23_32 | reverse complement strand
CCTCGCCCTCCGGCCGCGCCAGCGCCGCGTCCGTCAGCGGCCCGATGGCCTTCAGACCCATGGGACATACTCCGCTGAGGGGAGTGCACTACGTGCACCTGGAAGTACCATTCTACAGTATTCTGTATCATCATACAAGGGGACGAGCCCTTTGTCAAGGGGGCTCTGTGCCGAGGACGACAGCTATGGTGCGCCCGTCGAAGGCGGACAGGGCCTCGGCCAGCGCTGTCCCATGCTGCCCCGCCAGGGGCGGACAAGGCCTTTGTCAAGGGGGGAGGTGTCGCTCAGGCTCGGCTGCGAGCTCACCTGGGCTCTGATGCCAGGGCCATTGCCACTGAGTCTGCCGGATCGCCCGCCCCCCTGGCCCCGGAGAACACGCCATGGAACTGGGGACGAGCCAGGGGAGGTGTGGCGTGGGCCAGAGGGCATCGGGGCGCCCAAGGGATGGTGGCACTGCCCGTGGCGTGGCGGTGCGGCAACGGCGCCGGCAGCGTGCGCAGAGGGTCCCGGCAGGAGCCGGCCGTTGAGACGCCGGCGGGGCCGCGCGTTTGCCCTCCCCTGGTCCTGCCCCCTCGGCGTTCTCTGCGCTCTCGGCGGTCAGCCGCCTCAACCCGCCCTGGCACGGGGCGTCTGCTGGGCCAGGCTGCGGTCCACCTCCTCGAACTTCACCGATATCTGCTTGCTCACGCCGTCCGTCATGGTCAGTCCGTAGAGCACCTGCGCCACGCCCATCGTCAGCTTGTTGTGCGTGATGACGATGAACTGCGTGTCGTGCCGGAACTCCTCAAGCAGCATCAGGAAGCGCTCGACGTTGCTGTCGTCCAGCGGCGCGTCCACTTCGTCGAGCAGGCAGAAGGGGCTCGGCTTGGCCTGGAACATGGCAAAGAGCAGGGCCACGGTGGTCAGGGCCCTCTCGCCGCCGCTGAGCAGCGTGATGGAGCTGGTCTCCTTGCCGGGCGGGCGGGCTACCATCTCGACGCCGGCCTCGAGGATGTCCTCCTCCTCTTCGTCCAGGACCAGGTCGGCCGCGCCCCCGCCGAAGAGCTTGCGGAAGAGCGCCTGGAAGTTCTGCCTCACCTCCTCGAAGGTCTCGCGGAACCGCTCCCGGCTCTTCTTGTTCAGCTCGCGGATGATCTCCCGCTGGTGGCGGCGCGCCGTCTCGAGGTCCTCCTTCTGGTCGGTCAGGAACTGGAGCCGCACCTCCAGCTCCTCCTGCTGGCGGATGGCCTCCACGTTCACGTTTCCGACCCGGTCCACCTTGGCCTTCAGCCGGGCCACGTCGGTCTTCACGCGCTGCCAGTCCGTCGCGGGGTCGTCGGCCATCTCCAGCACGGCGCGGCGCAGCTCGGTCGCCTCTTCCAGGCTGATGAACTCGGGGACATCCTCCTCGGGGGGCTTGTCTTCCTGCTCGGCGCTGCCCATCTGCCGATACCAGGAGGCCACGCTCTCGGTGGGACGCCTCGGCGGCGCCTCGTCCGTGAGCTCGCGGATCAACTTGGTCAGGAAGGGCGAGTCGTCGCGCCACCCCTCCGGCTCGCGCTGGAGGGCCTCCAGGCGCACGCCGTAGTCCTCGGCCGTGCGTTCGAGCAGGTCCTGCGTCTTGATGGCCGTCTCGTTCTCCGCCATGCGCAGCCCGTGGAGCTTCTGTTCGAGCTGTTCGCGCTGCCCGGCCACGGCCTGGCACTCGGCGGTGAGGCCCTCTATGCGCTGGCGGATGGCCTGAAGCGTGGACGACTCGGTTTCGAGCGCGCCCTTGAGCGACGCCTTCTCCTGCTCCAGGTCGCGCGCTTCGGCCAGTGCAGTTTCCACGGCGTCGCCCGCCTCGCGGCTGCGGCGCGTGCTCTGCTCGCGTTCGGCGCGCAGCGCCCCCAGCTCGGAGTTGGCCCGGCTGCCGTCGGCCTGGAGTCTGTCGGCGAGTGAACGCAGGCTCCGTTCCTGCTCGCGGGCCGCCGCCAGCTCGCCGGCCAGGACGTTGAGCTGCTCGCCGAGCGATTGCAGCTCATCCTCCATTGCACGCAGATGCACCTGCTCGGCTTCGACGGCCTTCTGGGCCGCGCCGCGGTCGCGCCGCACCTGCTCGGACTGCGCGCGCAGGGCAGCGGACTGCCCCTCCAGCTCGTCTATGTCCGAGCGCAGCGCAGTGGCTTCGGCCTCGGCCAGGTGCTGCTCGTCCTTCAGCTCGCGGGCCCGGCTCCTGACGACCTGCAGATGGCTTTCGACTTCGCCGGCGTTGCGGCGCAAGTCATCCGCCCGCGCCGCCTGGGCCTCGACGTCGGCTTCAAGGCCTCTGAGCCGGCCGGCCCACTTCTCTCGCTCGGCGGCCAGCCCCGTCAGCTCGGCTTGCAGCTCCTCGATGTCGCCTTGCAGGGCCGCTAACTCGCTGCGACGGCTGATCAGGCCGGCCCTCTCGGGGGTGCCGCCCGCCCAGACGCCGTCGGCCCCGTAGCGCTGGCCGGAGGCGGTCACCAGCACCCCGCCGGGCGGCAGGCCGCTCTTGAGCAGCGCCGGCACGGCCTGCTCTTCCACCAGGAAGGCGTTGGCCAGGAGCAGTTCCACGGCCGGCCTGACCTGTTCGGCGCACCTGACCATCTCGCTCAGCCGTCCCCGAACGCTGGGCAGGGGGCCGAGCTCGGCGCGCTCGCGCCGTCCCAGGCAGTCCAGCACTATCAGGTCCGCCCATCCGGCCTCCTCGCCGGCGAGTATCCGAAGGGCCGCGTGTGCCTGGTCGGCCCCCTCGATCACGACCGCCTCAACCCTGTCCCCGAGGGCCGCTTCCACGGCCGCCGCCAGCTCGAGCGGCACCTCCAGCATCTGGGCGAGCATGCCGACGGTGCCCGGCAGAGCCGCCTCGATCAGCCGCCTGGCCCCGGCGCCCACGCCTTCGGCCCGGCTTTCCAGGTCCCGCAGCACGTCGCGCCGCGCCGTCCGGCCGCTCAGCTCGGCCTGGGTCTCGCTGCGGCGTGTGGCCACGGTGTCCAGCCGTTCCTCGCAGTCGGCGAGGGCGCTGCGCAGCGCCCTTAGCTGGCCGTCTGCCTCGGCCTGCTGCATGTGGAGCTCTTCGAGCTTCTCCCGGGCGCGGGCGCCCTCGCCTTCGATGCGGTGGAGCTGCTCGGCCAGTTCGCCCTGACGGCCCTCGGTGCGGTCCAGGCGGTTCTGGAGGGCACGTTTCTCGGCCGCGAGCACCTCGCTCTGGTTGCGCAGGTCGGCCTCGCGCTGAAAGAGGTCGAATACCTCGGACTTGCGCGCCTCGACGATCTGCTCGGCGTCGCGGCGGTCGCGGCGCAGCCCCTCGGCGCGGCCCTGGAGGGCCGTCAGTCGCTCAGACGTCTCTGCCAGCTCCTCCCCGCTCTCCTGGAGGCGGGCCTGGGCCGCGCTGAGTTCCTCCGCCAGTTCCGCGCGCCGGCGTTCAAGTGTGCTGCCGCGCTGGTCGAGTTCCTCAAGGCGGTCGCGGATCTCCTGCTGCCTCTGGCGGCTCAGTTCGGCCTCGCGGGCCAGGCTCTCCAGGCGCGCCTCGACGCGCGTGAGGCGCTGACGGGATTCGGCCAGCTCCGTCTGGGCCTTCTGGAGGTCCGCTCGGCCGCAGTGCAGGTCGGCTTCGGCCCGGCTCTGGCGGTCGGTGAGCTGCGCCTTCTCGGCCAGGGCGTCGCGGATGTCGCCGGCGTGCTTCTGCTCGTCCGCCTGGAGGCCGTGCCAGGCGTGCAGGCCATAGGCCAGCCGCAGCCGCTGGAGCTGCTCGGCCTGCTTCTTGAAGGTGCGGGCCCGGCCGGCCTGGTACTTGACGCTGCGGAGCTGGCGCTGGACCTCCTCGACGATGTCGCTGACGCGGGCCAGGTTGTTTGCCACCCGCTCGAGCTTGCGCTCGGCTTCCTTCTTCTGTTCGAGGAACCGGTTGATGCCGGCCGCCTCCTCGAACACGGAGCGGCGCTCCGTCGGGCTGGAGCGCAGGATGCGGTCTATCTGCCCCTGCTCGATGAAGCTGTAGCTGCTGGTGCCCACGCCGGTGTCCAGCAGCAGGTGGCGCACGTCCTTCAGCCGGCACTGCTGGCCGTTGATGGAGAACGCGCTCTGGCCCTCGCGGTCCACGCGCCGGCCGATGCAGACCTCCTCGTAGTCCACCGGCAGCCAGCCGTCGGCGTTGTCAATGGTCAGCTTCACCTCGGCGAAGCTCAGGGGCTTGCGCCCCTCGCTGCCGCCGAAGATGACGTTGGCCATCTCGGCGCCGCGCAGCTTCTGGGCGCTGCGCTCCCCCAGCACCCACTTGATGGCGTCCACCACGTTGCTCTTGCCGGACCCGTTGGGGCCCACCAGCGCCGAGAGGCGGTCCTCGAACTCGAACGTGGTGCGGTCCGCGAAGGACTTGAAGCCGTAGAGGTCGAGCTTCTTCAGCTTCACGGCGCGCGCTCCGTCGAGCAGCCGGTGCGGGAAGGACAGCGACAAAACGCCGGGAGGCCGGCCCCCCGGCGCTGCTGCGTGCGACCCCGTTGCTGTATCGGCTTCCGCTGGGTCACAACAGAGCGGATTGTAGCCAAAGGCGGATGGCAAACTCATCCGCCGGCCGTCCGGGCGGCGCAGAAGCGGCCCTGTGCCGGCTGGAGCCCAGGGAGGGGAAGGCGCTCGGGCGGCGTAAGTGTTGCGTTGGTAAGGGATTGAGATGCTCGGGCGAGCGCGGGCGGCGGCGCTGCCGGCCGGCTCTGTGTCGCCGGGGCCGCCCGTTGCTCGCCGAAATGGGCAGCGGAAAAACCGCGCCCGGCCCGCTTGTCATTCCGAGTCCCGTCAACGGCGGGCAGGCTCACCTCGGGCGAGAGTCTCGCGAGAATCGCGCGCGGAGCGTCCGCTCCCTTGTCACGCCGAGCCCGCCGCGGAATGACCCCATGTCGCGGCCTGCTGAGCTCACGGGCGGCGGAAGTGGGGACAGGCACGGGGGGGTCTGCAGCAGGCCCGCGCTTGGCGCGGCGCCGTGAGTCAGGCCGTGCGGCCCTGTCCCCATTTCCGTGGCGGGGCAGCGCCGGTTGGCTGAGGGCGCTAGGCGGGGGGCTACTGTGGCCGGCTCCTGACGGCTGCCGCGTGGTCCCGGCCCCGCACGACCACGCGCCGGCAGACGGGCTCGACGAGGGCGACCAGCTCGTCCAGCTCCTCGGGGGCGTAGGGGACCACGCTGCGCAGCTCCTCGCTCAGGCAGTGGTCGGGCTGGAAGTTCTGGATGGCCACCTGGTCGGCCCCCTTCAGGTCGGGCGCCATCCGTTCCAGCTCGTCCCTTCCCACTAGGCCGGGCACGACGGTGACGCGGATCTCGTGCGGCAGGCCGCTCTCCTTGATGAGGCGCAGCGAATGGCGCACGTCGTCCACGTCGGTCGCGACGCCGGCCACGCGCTCGTAGTCGGGCCGCGTGAGCGGCGCCTTTAGGTCCATGGCCAGCGCCTCGACGTGGCCCTCGGCGATGAGTCGGCCGACCCATTCGGGCCGCGTGCCGTTGGTCTCGACCATCACGTCCAGGGGGATGGCGTGGATGTCGTCCGTCAGCTCCAGCAGCTCCTCGCCGTAGAGCGTCGGCTCGCCGCCGGTGATGACGATGCCGTCCAGCCACCCGCGCTGTCGCAGCATGTAGCCGAGGAGCCGGTCGCGGTTGAGGCTTTCAAGCCGCTCGGGATGGAGGATCAGGTGGGCGGCGTGGCAGTAGTGGCAGCGCAAGTTGCATCCGGGCAGGAAGATGACGGAGGCGATCCGCCCTTCCCACTCCAGCAGGCTGCTCTCGATGAAGCCCTTTATCTCCATCCTCACCGCCGGTCCGAACCACGGCGTTAGCCGCCTGTGGCGGGGACACAACGAAGGGGCCAACAAAGCTGGCGAGGGATGGCGGCGCGCCAGGCAATCGCAGGGGCCGACGCGGGCCTCGTTCAGAGGGCGGGCGCGAGCCCCCTCCTGCATATGTGCAGCAAGCTAGCCAGCTCGTGAGCCGTTATCATGGCACGTGCGCCGCGGCTACAGATGACGCGGTACTGCCCTGCATCTGCTGGTTCGAAGCGCTCGATCCGTGGGTATTGGTCGACGGAGTTGCTCTGACCCCACCAGACATCGCTGAGCTGGGAAACGTCGGGCTCGATGTTCTTGATTTCGTCCCGATGCGCGGCGAATTGGCATTCCCCAACCGTGTCATTGAGGGTGACCTTCAGACCGTCCTCGAACTCCACAAGGTAAGGTCCGCCTCTCACGTGACACCGGATCTGGTGTATCATCGTCATGCTCCTGACGGCGCCGGCGTGCCAGCTCTGCTTCACGCGCAGAGGCGGCGCTGGAGTTCGTCGCTGGGGGGCGCCTGGCCGTCCCAGCGGGCCACGACGGAGTCGCGGTCCTCCTTCAGCAGCACAGAGGGTATCTCGAAGACGTCGAAGAAGTCCCCCTCGGCGGCGCCTTCCTCGGTCTCCATGTCGCGGAAGACCACCTGCACGTTGCCCTTCACGTCCCACTTCTGGAGGAAGTGGGTGATCTTCTTCTTGGCGCTCTCGCAGAGCTTGCAGTCCTGCTTGCCGAAGATCTCGATGATCATGCGCCCTCCCCGCGATCCTGTTCGCAGTCAGGCCAGCGCGACGCTGTAGTTGCCGCGCTGGCGGTCCTTCAGTTCGCCGACCTTGGACTTGTTCCAGTTGTGGACGCGGCTGAAGTAGCCGACCACGCGCGTCATGCCGTAGACGTTGCTGCTGCGGCAGTGGCCGCAGATCTCTTTGAGCCCGGGCGTGGAGCGGTGGCAGTCGTTGCAGATGGTGAACTCCGGGCTGATGGTGAGCTGGGCGGCCTGGGTCTGCCGGAAGGTCTTCTCCACCAGGTTGGTGATGCTGGCGGCCGGCGGCCTCTCCTCGCCGACGAAGGCGTGGATGATGGCGCCGCTCTCGATGGCGCGGTGGAACTTGCTCTGGAGCCGGATGCGCGTCAGCAGGTCCACCGGCGCGTCGGCCCGCAGGTGGATGCTGTTGGTGTAGTACATCTCGTCGCCGCCCAGGTCGCCGCGCATCACGTCCCGGGCCTGGGGGAACCGCCGCAGGTCCACTTTGGCCAGTCGGCGCGCGGCGCTCTCCGCCGGGGATTCCTCCAGCGCCACGCGCATCTGGTGCGGTTCCCCCAGTTCGGCGGCCCGGAACTGCATGTGCCGGATCAGGCGCAGCCCCCGGCGTATCAGCTCGGGGTCCTCGTGCAGCTCCCGGCCGGTCATGTAGAGCATGCACTCGTTCAGGCCGATCAGGCCGATGATGTAGGTCGCCTTCTTCAGGTCCACGTAGGGCCGCCCGTCGGCGGCCGTCTTGCCGATCTCCCACAGCGGCTGGCTCGGGTCGGTCATGAGGCTGGCGATGAAGCGGCGCTTCTGGAGGTGGGCCTTCATGGCCAGCTCGATGCCGTCGTCCACCTCCCTGTAGAGGGCTTCCCAGTTGCCCGGCCCGGCCCGGTAGGCGGCCTGGGGCAGGTTGATGGTCACGTTCTGGAACCCGCAGAACCGCATGCTCTCCGGGTGGCGGATCATGTAGTCGTCCTTGATCGTGGTCCGCAGCCGGCAGCAGGCGCTCAGGGTCACCTCGTCGCGGTCGAAGATGAAGTAGGGCACGCCGTTCTCGCTGGCCAGCACGGAGGCATACTCCAGTATCTCCCGCTGGGCCGGGTGGCTGAGCGTGTCGTCGCTGATGTGCAGGTCGCACTTGGGGAAGGCGAACAGGTTGCCGTACTGGTCGCCCTGGCGCCACACGTCGAGCATGGCCTTGCAGAAGCGCTGGGCGGTCCGCTCGTAGTCGCCGTAGGTGCGCCCGTTGTAGCCGCCGCCCGGTCCGACGGCCGGCACGTCCCGCAGGTAGCGCGGCACGCCGGTGTGCACGTTGAAGTCCAGGAACAGCGTCTGCCCGCCCCGGCTGAAGGCGTTCTGCGAGGAGCTGAAGATCAGGTGCTGGGCCTCCTGCTGCATCTCCTCGTAGGACATGTGCTCCACGTAGGGGGCGTAGAAGATGTTGATGTAGCCCACGCCCAGGGCGCCGGCGTAGTAGGCCTGCATGGAGGCCAGGAAGGTGTTGAGGTGGCCGGTCAGGGTGCGGGCGTGCTTGGCCGGGCCGCTCGAGGTGTCCAGGTGCTGCAGGTGCAGCCCGTACTTCTTCAGGTACTCCAGCGAGTGGCTGGAGCAGTAGACGCGGGTCGGGTAGCCCAGGTCGTGCACGTGGACCTTGCCCAGCATGTGTGCGTCGGCGACCTCCTCGCTGAAGACCTCCTGAAGGGCGTACTGCTTCAGCGTGTGCTCGGCGACGGCCAGGTTGATGGCCTCGGGGTTGTTCTGGGCGATGTTGGCGTTCTCTTTGCTCTTGCTGCGGATGATCTGTTCGAGGTCGAACTTGGGCATGCCGATGACGGCCTGCCTCTTGAGCCGGGCGGTCTGGCTCCGCTCGAACAGCTCGTTGTCCACCAGCTCGCGGATCAGGGAGGTGGAGATGCGGGTGAGCCCGCTGGCCATCACGCGGCGCTCCACCTCGCTGGCGATCTGGCGGGCCAGGTCGGCCGAGAGGTCGGCCTCTACCTAGAGGGCGCTGGCGATCTTGCTCTTGTCCCACTCGTGCAGCTCGTCCTGGCTCTCGGCGTTCACCAGCAGGGCGATGTCGGTGGAGCTGTCGTTGGCGCGGACGGGTTTGCGCACCTGGAGGGACTGGCGCGCGCGCGCGCGCTGGTCGCGGTAGAGGATGTAGGCTTTCGCCGTGCGGGCGTGGCGCTCCAGCAGCATGGTCACCATCGCGGCCAGCTCGTCGGCGAGCACGCGGTCGTCCCCGCCGACGGCCTGGGCCGCCTTGAAGATGGCGTTGGCTATCTTGCTGCGCTCGAAAGGCACCAGCCGCCCGTCGCGCTTCCTCACCTGCCGCAGGGCGCCCTGGTGGTTCTGGTCCGGGGGGATCTCCATCTCAACGGCCATCTCTGCTCCTCCGCACATTCATCCCGTCGTGGTCAATAGTGGGGCGCCATCACTCGTCGTCGAACTGGAGCACCGTGTCCGCCTCCTCGACGAAGTCGGAGGCGTCGGCGAACTCGCGGTAGACCGAGGCGAACCGTATGTAGGCCACCTGGTCCAGCTCGCGCAGCTTGGCCATCACCAGCTCACCGATCGCCTTGGAGGGCACCTCGCCCTCGTAGAGCCGGTGCAGCTCCCGCTCCACCTGTTCGGCCAGCTCATTGACGCGGTCGGCCGCGATGGGGCGCTTGTAGCAGGCCTTGTTCAGGCCGGTCAGCAGCTTCTGGCGCGAGAAGTCCTCCCGGCTCCCGTCCTTCTTGACCACCCGCAGCACGCTCATCTCGATCCGCTCGTAGGTGGTGTAGCGGCGCCCGCACCGGCTGCACTCCCGCCGGCGCTTCACGTAGGTGCCGTCGGTGCCGGGGCGGGAGTTGACAACCCGGTCGTCGTCCTCGTGGCAATACGGGCACTGCATCGGCCGACTCCTCCCCCCCGGGCCCCCTAAGCTCCGGCGGGCAACGGCGTTAGGGCGCTTCCTGCTTCTCCGTTCGGCCTGCTACATCTTGAGCAGAGGCTTATATTAGCCTGCCAGATGTAGCGAGTCAAGGATTTCGTGAGATTTTCCCCAACGGCCCCTCTGAGCGCCGTGATCCGCAAAAGTGGCCTTCCGGGCAGGCCTCCCCCTAAGCGCTTTGGGCGCCCGTGCTTAGCCAGGATGACGGCCCCTTCAGAAGCGCGCTCGCACGGCGCGGGACACGGCTCCGGTCCCGCGCCTCGCCGACCGCAGAATCCGGGGCGTCATCGTCATTCTGCGCCCTCCAGCGAACGTATCACGACATGGCAGAATCGTGCGACCGTTTTCGGCGCCAGTTGCCGCCCGCAAGCGCGGGGCAGCGGTTGATTTCCTGCGCTGGGCGGGCCAGAATACGCCTACGTGCGCCGCACTGCCGAGCGCGTTCACCTGACGGAGCACTCACGACATGACGGCCGACGACAACCGGAGCAGCGACGCGGGCCGGGGCGAGTTCGCCTCGCTCTTTCCCTACAAGGAGAACCTCCCCGGCGTCATAGACACCATGCTGACCCGTCTGGAGCGGCGGGGCACCGTGCAGCACGTCTGCCGCTACCCGCGGCCGAGCGGGGAGACGGTGGTGCGCATCCTGAACCTGCTGGCCGAGGTGCTCTTCCCCGGGTATTTCGGCAAGGCGTCATTGGACCAGGCTAACCTGCCGTTCCACATCGGCGAGACGACGAACACGGCCTTCGACCTGCTGGCCGAGGAGATAACCCGCTGCCTGATCCACGAGCGGGAGCGCGCGGGCCGGGCCGACCGCCAGCAGTGCGAGGACGAGGGGCGGGGCCAGGCGTTCCGCCTGCTGGAGAAGCTGCCCGCCGTCCTGGACCTGCTGGACGGCGACGTGCACGCCGCCTTCGAGGGCGACCCGGCCGCCACGGGCTACGACGAGGTCATCTTCTGCTACCCCGGCTTCCGGGCCGTGATGATCTACCGCATCGCCCACGAGCTGCACGGGCTGGGGGCGCCCTGGCTGCCGCGCATCATGACCGAGCACGCCCACCGCATCACGGGCATTGACATCCACCCGGGCGCCCGGATCGGGCACGGCTTCTTCATTGACCACGGCACGGGCGTGGTGATCGGGGAGACGAGCGAGATCGGCGACAACGTGCGGATGTATCAGGGCGTGACGCTCGGCGGCTACCGGTTCCGCACCGACCCGGAGGGGCACCTGCTGCGCGGCTACAAGCGGCACCCGACCGTCGAGGACGACGTGATCATCTACTCGAACGCGAGTATACTGGGGCCGGTCACGGTGGGGCGGGGCTCGGTGATCGGGGCCAACGTGATCCTGACCTACTCGGTGGAGCCGGGCAGCACGGTGACCATCGAGAAGCCGCGCCACCGCATCCGCCAGCGCAACGAGGACGACTGAGCGAACGGGCATGGGCCGGATCGACAGGATGAGGACCTGAGGGCCTTCAGTCATCCCCGTGCGCTGGCAGCTCGGCATAGCCGATGAGCAGCACCCCTGCTTTTGCTGTGCTGGTCCTCGGGCTTGTCGCCTGCATCGCCTTGGTCGCGGTGTACGAGGCCACGGGCAACGACAGATACGCTACCTGGGCTCTGGCAGCGTGCGGCCTGATCGAGACGTTGATGCTCGTATGGTGGCTGACACGTTAGCCGGCCTTCGGTGCCTCTGCACGCCAGCGCTCTCCTGCCGACTTCCCTCACGCCTCGCTTCGCCGCATCCTGTTGATCCTGTGCATCCTTGTTGCGCGTCTGTCACTCGCGGGCGGCCGTGCGCAGGACCTGGCCGTAGTAGAGCCGGTGGAAGTCCCCCTTGGCGTAGGCCTGGGAGCGGATCTCGGCGTCTATGGCCGCGTCCACCACGTCGTTGCGGTGAACCACGCGGCATTCATAATGCCGCACGCACTGCCCGATCAGCGGCGCCCCGACCGTCTCGGCGGCAACGGCCTCCAGCCCCCGCTCGGCGAACTTGTCCACGTCCCGGCCCGACTTCGTGCCGCAGTACATGCACGTCTCGTGCATGTCGTCGCCCGGCACGTTGACGACGAATTCGCCGGTGGCCTCGATGTTGCCGAAGGTGAACCGCGACGGCCGCACCAGCACCACGAAGACGGGCCTGCCCCAGATGACGCCCGGACAGCCCCAGCCGACGGCCATCACGTTGGGGCGGCCGTCCGCCCCGGCGCTGCTCAGCAGCAGCCCGTGCTCCTGCATGGCGGCGAGCGTGTGGTCCACGTCCCGGGTGAACTCAATCTCCTTCATCTTGCTGCTCCTCCTTGTCATCGCTCTGCGCGCCGCCCTCTTGGCCCCTATCCGGGACATCCGGCCGGCCGGAGGCTCCCGCTCCCTCGGAGGCCAGCGGCGCGGGCATCTTCGCGGCTCTGGCCCCTATGCCGGCCGTCAGGGCGAGCTTGAGCAGCTCCTCGACGGTCATGCCCTTCACCTCTTCCACCTCGTCGGGCGGCACGTAAAAGGTGAAGCCGCCAAGCTGGTAGCTCATGGGCAGGTAGACGGCGATGCGGCCCTGCTCGTCGTCGGGCAGGAACTTCTGCGGCTCCTCCTGCGTGATGAGGCCGAGGAGCTGCGTGCGGCCGCCGGACGCCTTCCAGACGCAGGGCTTGCCCCGCGAGGCGGCCTCCTGGCCGCCCAGGAACTGGAGCAGGTCACGCAAGGCCGAGTAGAGGCTCTTCACCAGCGGGATGCGTTCGACGATGGCCTCGGCGATGCGCAGCGGCCACCTGAACAGCCAGCTCCGCGCCAGCAGGCCCACCGCGTAGATGGCGATCACGCCCACCACGATGCCGATGCCCGGCACCGGGCTTTCCGCGACCTGCCGCAACGGACCGGCCCAGACCGGCTGAAGGCCCTTCCTCACCAGGACGTCCAGCCCCCACAGCGCGGTCCACGCCACGTAAGCGGTGATGAGGATGGGGACGATGACGATCAGCCCGTTCAGGAAGATGCGACCGTGCTGCCTGACTCTCATGAATGCCCGCTCCTGTGTTGTGGTGGAGGCCCGCACCCCAGTTGACCACAACGGCTCGACGGGCACAACGGTAACGGATGGTGTGGAGTTGGGCGTTTCGCGTTCCGAGTTCCGGGTGCCGTCCGTGGGGCGCAGGCCTGTGTCGAGCGAAGCGTTCGGTGGCACGTGAGGGGCCCGGCGGCGTTCTTTGCGCGGGCTATTGACACGCCGCCGAGGAGGCGCTACAATCAAAGTTAGCCGCCTCTAACTTATTGAGGGCCACCGAACAATGCCTGATACGCTCTCTCCGCGCATGGAGGACTACCTGGAGGCGATCCTGTGGCTCCAGGAGGAGAACCCCGTCGCCCGGGTCGGCGAGGTGGCCGAGGCCCTGGACGTGAGTCGGCCCACAGTCACAGCGGCTGTCAAGGCGCTGGGCGAGGGGGGCTTCGTCGAGCACGAGAGCTACGGCTACATCCAGCTCACCCCGAAGGGGCGCCGGGCTGCCGAGAGGGTCACCCGCCGGCACGGCCTGCTGCGACGGTTCTTCGAAGAGGTGCTGGGGGTAGACGCCGAGCGCGCCGCCGAGGACGCCTGCCGCGTCGAGCATCACATGTCGCTGGACACGGCGCAGCGCCTGGCCCGGTTCGTGGAGTTCATTGAGAACTGCCCCCGCAGCGGGCCGGATTGGCTGAAGCGGTTCCAGTGTTACTGCGAGAGAGAGGAGGGCGCCGGGGCCGTTGGGGCCAACTGCCCGGAGGAGTGCCTGAAGCGCTGCCTCGACGCCTTTGCGACGTCGCAAGCCGGCATGTGCGGCACCGGGGAGCCCGCGGGTAAGCCAGGGGGCGGAGCCGATGTTGAGTAAACTGCTGTCCATCATGGGAGTGCCCGTTGCCGAGCACGGGGCTCGCGACGAGGAGCGCGCGTCGGCGACCGCTCGCATCGCGCTGGTGGGCAGCCCCAACGTGGGCAAGAGCGTGCTGTTCGGGAACCTGACGGGGATCTACGTCACCGTCTCGAACTACCCGGGCACGACGGTGGAGGTCTCGCGCGGAGCCGGCCGCGTCGGGGGGCGCCAGTACGAAGTGGTGGACACGCCCGGCATGTATTCCCTGCTGCCCCTGTCGGAGGAGGAGGGGGTGGCCCGCTCCATCCTGATGGAGGCGGCGCCGGACGTGGTGATCCATGTGGCGGACGCCAAGAACCTGCGCCGCATGCTGCTGCTGACCTACCAGCTCATCGAGGCGGGGCTGCCGCTGGTGCTGGTGCTCAACATGCTGGACGAGGCGGAGGCGCGCGGGCTGAGCATTGACGCCCGGGCGCTGGAGGACGAGCTGGGGGTGCCCGTCGTGGGCACAGTCTGCACGACGGGCCGGGGCATGGACGAGTTGCGGCGCCGCATCGCCGCCGGCGTCGGCCGGCCGGACGCGGACCGGTTCCGCTACCGGGCGCGGGGGGGGCTGCGCGTCGAGGAGCTGTTGTGCGAGCTGGACGCGCTGATGAGCGGCCAGTATCCCGTCCGGCGGCGGTGCCTGGGCCTTCTGCTGCTGCAGGGCGACGAAGAGGTCCACCGCCTGGTCGAGCGCACCGAGCCCGACGTCTACCCCCGGGTCCGTGCGCTGGTGGAGCGCGCCCGGCGGGCGGCGACCCAGCCCGTTGACCACTTGCTGGCCCTGGAGCGCCACCGCTGGGCGACCGCTGCCGTGGACCGCGCCGTCACGCAAGGCCAGGCGCCGGTGCCCTCCCTGTCGGACCGGCTCGGCTGGTTGCTGGTCAACCCGCTGACGGGCATACCGGTCCTGATCCTCGTGCTGTACCTGGCGCTCTACAAGTTCGTCGGGCAGTTCGGGGCGGGCACGATAGTGAACCTCCTGGAGGCGCGCCTCTTCGAGAGCTGGATCAACCCGCCCCTGACGCGGCTGGTCGAGCACGTGCTGCCCTGGCCGGTCATGCAGGAGCTGGTGGTGGGGGAGTACGGCATCGTGACGCTGGGGCTGCGCTACGCGGTGGCCATCATCCTGCCCATCGTGGCGCTGTTCTTCCTGGTCTTTTCCTTCATCGAGGATGTGGGCTACCTGCCGCGTCTGGCGCTGCTGCTGGACCGGGTCTTCAAGAAGCTGGGGCTAAGCGGGCGGGCTGTGATCCCCATGGTGCTGGGGTTCGGGTGCGTGACGATGGCCACCATGGTCACGCGCACGCTGTCGAGCAAGCGCGAGCGGATGATCGCCACGCTGCTGCTGAGCCTGGCAGTGCCGTGCTCGGCGCAGCTCGGCGTGATTGTGGGGTTGCTGAGCGGCCGGCCGGCGGCGCTGCTGACCTGGGGCCTGGTGATCCTGGGCGTCTACCTGACTATCGGCCTGCTGGCGGACCGCCTGTTTCCGGGGCGCAGCGACCCCTTCTACGTGGAGATACCCCCGCTGCGATGGCCCCGGCTGGGCAACATTGTCACCAAGACGCTGGCGCGCGTGAAGTGGTACTTCATGGAGGTCCTGCCGCTGTTCCTTATCGCCAGCGTGTTGATCTGGCTGGGCCGGCTCACGCGGCTGTTCGACCTGATCATCGGCATCCTCGAGTACCCGGTCCGCTGGATCGGCATGCCGCCGGAGGCCGCCAAGATCTTCGTGCTCGGCTTCTTCCGCCGCGATTACGGGGCGGCCGGGCTCTACGACCTGCGCAAGGCCGGCATGTTGAACGGCGTGCAGCTTGTGGTGGGCGCCATTGCCTTGACATTGTTCCTGCCCTGCATCGCCCAGTTCCTGATGACGGCCAAGGAGCGGGGCTGGGCTGCGAGCGTGGCCATCGCAGGGGCGGTGTTCACGATTGCGTTCGGCGTGGCGTTCGTCGTCTTCCATGCGCTTGTGGCGGCCGGTGTCACGCCGTAGCATCCTGTGTGGATCGAGGGCCGCCGCGGAGGAGTGCAGATGAGAGAGCTGACCGAGAGAGAGGAAGAGATCCTCGAACACCTGTGGATCCTCATCGAGGAGCAGCACGAGCGCGCTGATCCCGGCATGCTGGCCGACGCCTACGAACTGCGCTCCCTGAAGCAGCTCGGCCTGGTGGAGCTGGGGGACCGCGAGGCGAAGCTGACCCGGGAAGGGCGTCTGGAGGCGCAGGGCTGCGTGCGCCGGCACCGGCTGGCCGAGCGGCTGCTCAAGGACGTGCTGGACAGCGATGACGAGGAGATGCACGCGGCGGGCTGCAAGCTCGAGCACGGCCTGCACCGAGGCCTGGAGGAGCGGGTCTGCACCATGCTGGGCCACCCCCGCGTCTGCCCCCACGGCAAGCCCATACCCCCCGGCGACTGCTGCCGCCGCATGGAGCGCCAGACCGGCCCGCTGCTGACCACCGTCGCCGAACTGGAGCGCCACGAGCCGGCCGTCGTGGCCTACCTGCACAGCGCCGAGGTGGCCGACCTGCGCAAGCTCATGGCCATCGGCGCCCTGCCCGGCACGGAGCTGGTGGTCAGACAGCGCTTCCCTTCGTTCCTGGTGGAGCTGGGGGGCTCGCAGTTCGGCATTGACGAGCACATGGCGCGCCAGATCTACGTGCGGCGCTCCGGCGGCGGGCGCAGGGGCCACGGCGGCCCGCCCTGGAGGTAGCGCGCCCCACGCCCTGCCCGACGGCTGGCGACGTGGCGCGAGCACTCATCCGGCGCCGAGCCTGCCTCGCAGGAATCCCACCAGCCCCTCGGCGTCGTCCGTGCCGATCAAGACGGCCCGCGCCAGCCGCTCGCCGGGCAGCTTCTTCAGGTTCACCTGCACCGCTGGCCCCCGGCGCACCGCGTAGACCCGCATCGGCCGCCCCTGCCTGACCTGCCACATCTGGAGCTGTCCGATCGCCGTGACCTCGACTGACGCGACCGCGTCGTAAGGCACTTCGCGGTGCACCAGCGTGACCGGGCCGTACTCGATGGCCAGGGCGTCCCCCCGGTCGCGCACGCGCATGTGCAGGAACGCGCCGGCGAAGAACGCCGCAAAGACCATCCCACCCCACCCGAGCACGGCAAGCGACAGCGCCCCCTCCGCGCTGCCCCAGACCAGGGCTGCGCCCGCCGCCATCCCGCAGGCGATGCCCGCCGCCAGCACCAGCACCGTCAGCGGGCAGACCTGCTTGTGGTCGTAGTCGCTCACTGCCCGGCCCCCTGGGCGATCTTCCGCCGCAGGAACTCCAGCAGCCCCTCGGCGTCGTCCGTGCCCAGGTAGACCGTCCTGCAGAACCATATCGGCCGGCGCCGCTTCAGCCGTATGCACACCGCTTCGTCGCCCCTGATCCGCACCGAGATGAAGGCCCCCGGAACAAGGTGCAGCCCGAAGCCCTGCAGCAGGCCGAGACGCGCGGGCTCCACGGACTCGATGTCGTCGTACAGGACGGACGTGCCGAAGATCGGCAGGGGCCCGAACTGCACCGAGAGCCGGTATCCCTCGTCGCGCACCTCCAGGTAAACCACGCAGGCCGCCAGCAGGGAGAAGATGGCCGCCGGCGCGATGAGGATCAGCCGCACGCCCGGGTGGAGCTGTCCGGTCAGCGCGCCCCACACCGCCCAGCCGGCCGCCCCCAGGGCCACAAGGAGCAGCAGCACGAACCAGGGGCCCGTCTGCCTGTGCCGGTAGTCGAACACGGAAGCTCCCCTCCCTGTCTGGCCCCATGCCTTCGGGCCGCTCAACGCGCCGGCTCGCGCCGGCGACGCTCCCGTGGCGGCGGCTCCAGCCGCCCGCGCCGCCGCGGCGGCTCTGTTCGGCGCCCCGGCTCCGTGAGCTGCCGGGCGGCCGGGGCGTCGGCGCCGAGCGCGGCAGAGAGCCGCTCGATCAACATGGCGGTCCGCTCCCTCTGCCCTTTGCGGTCCACGTGGAAGAGGGCGTCGTTGAAGCAGTCCATTGGCAGGCTGGCTTCCATGGTCCGGTTCAGCACGGGCACCTCAAGCCCCGTGCAGAAGCGCCTTTCGACCTCCTCGATCAGTTCGCGGTTCTCGGCGCACCGCGGGGTCGGCGCCGAGGGGAAGGAGAAGAAGACGCGCACGCCGCGCGCGCGGCAGCGCTCGTGGAACCGGTTCAGGAAGCGCCGCAGCCCTGCCGCGCGGCAGGGGCGCCAGTGCTCGGGGAACATCCGCAGCCACCGGACGGCCTGCGGGTCGTCGGGCGGCAGGCGCGCCAGGTCGCCGTAGGTGGTCTCGTAGTTGCGCAGCGAGCCGAACTCCCTGGGGGTGATCGCCTGGTTGACCACGTAGGTGAGGTAGGGCAGCACCCCCCGGTCCAGCAGGGGCTTAATGTCCTGCAGGCTCAGGAAGCGCGCGTAGGCGGGGCGCAGCTCGATGACGTAGAGGATGTCGTCCCTGCGCGTGTGGGTCGGCTCGCCGAAGACGCGCGGCTGGAACGAGATCACCACGACGTCCCCGGGGCGCAGGTACGGCTCGATCTCGCGCACCTGCCAGTAGGGCCCCAGGTGGATGCTCAGGCCCATGTTCACCGGGTGATAGCCGAGCGCCCGCTCCAGCTCACGTGAAGAGGTGCCCTGCCGCACGCTGGAGCCGCCCACCAGCACCAGCCGCGGCGAAGGCTGGCGCTCCAGGATGTCGTGCTTCATCAGGTTCACCCCCGCCGGGGCGAGCAGCTGCGGCTCATAGCGCCAGTACACGCCCGCCAGCACGCCCGCCTGGAGCAGCGTGAAGAGCAAGCCCTTGATGACGAAGCGCCGCACTGCAGCCCTCAGAACTGGAAGTAGATGAACTCCGCCGTCCTGCTCCTCGCCAGGTAGAGGGTGCCCCAGATCAGCGCCGTGTAGACCACCCACCGCAGCGGGCGGGGCAGCCGGCCGATGCTCAGCACGTGGTCGCGGCGGCGCTGCCACCACTCCACCAGCACGAAGCCGGCCAGCACGATCAGCGTGCGGTGCACCGCGGCCTCCTCGCTCACGTAGAGCGCCAGCTCCCGGTAGCCGGCCCCGCTGAAGGCCTGCGTGGCCATGCGCGTCAGGATCAGCACCGCGTCCCGCAGCGTCCCCGCCCGGAAGAAGACCCATCCCACGCAGATGATGGCGAACGTGCGCAGCATCTTCAACAGCACGAGCGGCCCCGGCAGGGCGCGCACGCCGCCCGGAACGTCCTGCGGCGTCTTCCTCTCCCGGTCGGGCGAGAGGACGGCCGGCGCCGTGGCCAGGCCGTTCAGGCCGCCCCAGATGACGAAGTTCCACGACGCCCCGTGCCAGAGCCCCGAGACGACGAACGTCAGCAGCACGTTCCAGGCCGTCTTCAGGGGCCGCACGCGGCTGCCGCCGAGCGGGATGTAGAGATAGTCGCGGAACCAGGTGGCCAGCGAGATGTGCCAGCGCCGCCAGAACTCCGCCACCGTCTGCGAGAAGTAGGGGTAGGCGAAGTTGCGCATCAGCCTTACCCCGAACAGCCGCCCCGCGCCGATGGCGATGTCCGAGTAGGCCGAGAAGTCGCAGTAGATCTGGAAAGCGAAACAGACCGTCGCCAGCGCCAGCCGCGGCCCGCCGAACAGCTCCGGCCCGGCGTAGGCCGGCTCCACGATGCGCGCCAGGTTGTCGGCCAGCGCCAGCTTCTTGAAGAAGCCCCACAGCATCTGCCGGCAGCCGTCCACCGCCTCGTCGTGGTCGAAGCGGCGCTCCTCCATGAACTGCGGCAGCAGGCGCGGCGCCCGCTCGATCGGGCCCGCCACGAGCTGCGGGAAGAACGAGACATACGTCATGTAGTCAATCAGCCGCCGCGTCGGCAGCATCTTCCCCCGGTAGACGTCGAAGGTGTAGCTCAGCGTCTGGAACGTGTAGAAGCTGATGCCCACCGGCAGCGCCAGCCGCAGCGTCACCGGCGAGAGGTAGAGCCCCACCGAATCGGCCAGCGCGGACAGGTTCTCGGCGAAGAAGTTGAAGTACTTGAAGAACCCCAGCAGCCCCAGGTTGCCCAGCAGCGAGAGGCCGAGCAGCGCCTTGCGGACGCGCCGCCCCTCGCAGCGCCCCAGCCCGATCCCCACCCCGAAGTCCAGCAGGCTGGAGAAGATCAGCAGCGAGCAGAAACGCCAGTCCCACCACCCGTAGAAGACGTAGCTGGCCGCTATCAGCACGGCGTTCTGGGCCCGCCGCCCCTTCACCGTCCAGTAAACGGCGAAGACCAGGGGCAGGAACAGCACGAACGTGAACGTCGTGAAGGTCATGCAACGTTCCGTTCAGAGAGGGGGGGTGCCCGGCGCGGCCCGAACGGGCGCTCCCCGGAAAGGCACGCAGAGTCTACGAAACGCCCGCCGGGCTGACAAGCGAGCCGGCGAGGGCGTCTTTAGCCACAGATGCCTGCCCGCCTCCGGCGGGAGCCCTGACACGGCCGGGGGCGCAACGCGAAAGGCGAAACGCGCAACGCGCAACGCGAAACCGGCCGTTGCCCCCTATCCCCTCGCATAGCACCTTGACGGGGCCCGCGCCGCAGCCTACCATGTGCGGGGGCGGCCCGCCGCTCCGCGCGAGCCGGACGCGCCGCCCCGTCGGGGGGAGCACATGGACGTCGCCTATTTCACCAGCAAGTGGCGCCGCAACGACCTGTCCGAGCGCTCGGCCGCCCAGCAGCATTTCCTGGACCTCTGCGAGCTGCTCGACCACCCCAAGCCCGCCGACGTGGACGCCACCGGCGAGCGGTTCACCTTCGAGAAGCTCACGCAGCAACGCGACGGCGGCCGCGGCTGGGCCGACGTCTGGAAGCGCGGCTGCTTCGCCTGGGAATACAAGGGCAAGCACAAGGACCTGGACGAGGCCTACAAGCAACTGCTCCGCTACCGCGAGGCCCTCGAGAACCCCCCGCTCCTGGTCACCTGCGACATGGAGCAGTTCGTCATCCACACCAACTTCACCGGCACCGCGCCCGACGTCTACACGATCCCCCACCTGCGGCTCCGCGAGCCGCGGATGCTCGAAGTCCTCCGCTGCGTCTTCCACGACCCGGACA
>Ga0111189_1011_pt1 | contig 21845 bp, 12 predicted proteins | sample DeeMarSWOR324_28_FD_80357 | JGI IMG/M metagenome (GOLD analysis project Ga0111189, IMG submission 80357) | Planctomycetes bacterium SM23_32 | reverse complement strand
AGCGTGTCTATCGGAGGGCCGGCCACCGACACGATGGGGTCCGCCGCCGTCTGCGGGTCGAACACCAGCCACTGGTAGTAGCCGGGGAACTTCGTCGTGGTGGTCGCCGGGTCCGGGTTGGGCATCACCAGGTCAACGATGGCCGTGCCGGTCGTCGCGTCCGAGTCGAAGGCCCCGTTGCCGCCGTCGCTGTAGCCCGAGAACGCGACGTTGTCACCATCCTGGATGATGTCCGTCGTGCCGGTCGGCCTGTGCACGGCCGGCTGCACGACGGGGACCATCACCGTCACCGGCTCGTCGGCGTAGTGGCTCTCCTGGAGCGTGGCCGGGTTGACGAGCTGGATGACGGGGTAGGTGGTCCCGTTCACGACCACCGTGTCCGTGCCGTTGTAGGTGTACTCGTAGAGCGCCGAGGTGTCGTTGATGGCCACCCATCCGCGCTCGGGCAGGCCGTCCGCATCCTGGAGGCCGATGCGCGTGTGGCCGCTGGCGAGGCTCCAGAACCAGTCGGGGTCCACGTAGTCGGGCCCCTCCGAGACCGCATACTTCTTGAGCGGCACCGTCATCGCCACCGACCAGAAGTATCCCTCGTCGGTGTAGGCTTCCGTGTCCTCGCCGGCCGTGTAGATGTGCTTCCATTCCATCCTGCGGTCGTAGATGCCGTCAATGAAGAGCGCCATTTCGTCCTTGAACGTGCCGGCCAGCGCCACGGCCACGTGATGCCACTCGCCCGGCCCCAGCAGGAAGCCGGGGTCGCCGTGCACCGGGTCCGGGACCGAGCTGCGCGCCTGCACCTTGCCGCTGATCTCGTCGTTGACGTGCACCACGAGCTGCCACGTCTCGTCGAACGGCGCCGGCGCCTGCTCCAGGTAGACGCGCAACTGGTTGGGGTCGTCTTCCCAGTTGCCCTCTCCGAGGTCGAACAGCACCTGCCGTTCGCCGGCCTCCGGCGGGCCGGCGGGCCGGATCCAGAACTCCACGGCCAGCGGCTGGATGGTGGCGTGGAAGCTGTCGGCGCCGACGTGGCGCGTGCCGGATGCCTCGTAGTAGCGCGTCTCGTAGGCGAGCCGGGCGCTCGTGATGCCCTGGGACGTCGTGTTGTCCGCCGAGGGCACGGGCGCGCTGTAGGCCGCCGTGTCGGCTGCCACCGAGTAGTCCAGGTCGAAGGCGTCGCTCGGGAAGAGGGCCGCCGGTTCGTGCAGGCCCTCCAGCAGGGTGGTGAAGCCGTTGGGGCTGAGGGCGAGCAACTCCGGCCCGACGCTGCCGATGCCCGCCGCCTTGCTGAGGTAGCGGGACTCGGCCTCCAGGTCGGCGGGGTCGAGCCGCTGGTTCAGCTCGTGCGTGAGGATCCTGGCATGCTTGAGCGTCCTCGTCATCTCTTTGAGGAAGTCCTGCTGGCTCAGCCAGACCCAGACGTAGCGGCGCGGCGAAGCGATGGGCGCGCGGGCCACCGCCGAGCGAGCAACCGGAGTGCCCGCTTCATCGTCCGCGACCGCCAGCGAGTGCACGTCCGCCGACGTGAGCGTGCCGCTGTTGAACCGCAGCGGCACGGTCGAGACGGCCGTCCACTGCTCCTGGCTGTCCGCGTTCAGGTTGTACCTCAGCATCTCCTTGTCGCCGGAGGTCACGGTGCCGAGGCCGTTGATGAACGCCTCCAACTCATCACGCGGCGGGACGCTGCCGTCTCCGTCGAACCAGTCCTCGTCGCCGTCGAAGAATTCGTAGGGCGGCCCGCCGCCCCCCGACGTGTGGTCCAGCAAGGCGTCGGCGATCAGCACGGCCGACACGGGCTCGATGAGGTACTCCGACCCGGCCTCGAAGTCCGTCATGCCGTTCAGCACGGACTGGAGCACGATGGGCTCGGTCACGGTGTTGATGTTGAGGGCATGGCGCTTCTCGGCCTCGACGGTGGTGGCTCCGGCGAGGCGCTCGGCCGCGAGGGGGTAGCCGGTGGCCCAGGATATGACGCAGCCGTCCAGGGGGACGCCCGCCGCGTGGCCGAACTGCGTGCCGCTCGCTGGCGAGCCGCCCCACACGTCGTGCTCCACGCCGATCAGGGCGTGCGGCGAGCCCGACGTGTCCACGCTGCTGTAACTGACCCACTCGGGGTTCGTGCCGTCGTTGATGAAGATGTAGCCCGGCGTCGTGTCCGAGCGCTGGCGGAAACCCCGCGCGTCGTTGACGTAGATGATCGTGTCGCCGGCGCTCACGACCTGGGCCAGGTTCGTGTCTTCGTTCTTCGCCTCCACGATGGCGTACTCGACGTCCGACGGGTCGGCGTCGTCCCGAAAGCGGACCACGGTGCCGACGCCCATGCCGGCGACGTTGTCCAGGTTGGCGGCGATCAGCCCGGTCTCCGCCGTCCCCGCAGTCGGGCTGCTCAGCACGTCGCCCTGGAGGGCGTAAGTGCCCCACCAGCGCTCCGCGCTCTCTCCGTGCGAGGAGGTCACCGTGATGTAGGGGCGCAGCAGGTCGAACTCGGCCGCCGAGAGCGGCTCATAGCTCCCCCCGGCGCCGGTGAAGAAGGGGGCCTGCGCGATGTTCTTCAGCATGCTCACGTTCTGGAACGGCGTGTACGAGCCGTCCGGCACGTCGTCGTTGCCGTCGTAGTCGTTCTCCCAATGGGAGAAGTCGGTGCGGTAGGAGGCGATGGCCCAGGCGATGTGACGCTGCCGGTCGGTGGGGAAGCTCGCGTCGTCCGGCGGCACGCCATCCACGCCCGCGTAGGCGAGCAGGTTCAGGATGACGACGTAGGGGGCCGTGTTGACGTTGACCTTCGCCTGCGGGTCCTGGATGTCAACGGTCCAGAGCTCCGCCTCGGGGAAGACGGAGACGATCTCTCCGGCCTCGTGGTTCGTGGCCGTCGTGCCGAACAGGCCCCGGTGCAGTGCATCGGCCACCCCGACCCCGCCGTTGGTGAAGAAGCTGCCTACCGACATGTCCACGTGCGAGTAAGCCAGCCACTCGTCGCCCACGCGAAGGAAACCGTCCACGGTCTCGGGGTCGCCGTCATTGACGAACCCCAGCGCGTTGTCCACCAGGATCGTGTCCGCGCCCACGCCGAAGGCGGCCAGGGTGCTCGTGCGCAGCGTGGTGCGGAACTCCCACAGAGTGTCAACATCCGCGTTGTCGAACGGGAAGACGGGGCTCTCCGCTTCGACGACGTAGCTGCCCTGCTCCAGGACGACCCTCGCCACGTTCAGCGCGCCGGCGTCCCCGGTGCGGGCGCGGGACGTGTGCAGCGCCTGCGTGCCCGCGCTGTGCTGGAGCCGCATCAGCACGGCGAACGGCATCCCCAGCAGGAACAGGGCCGCCAGCACCATGATGGCGATGAGCATGGCGGCGCCCCGCCGGGGGTCCGAAGGGGCGGCGCCCCGCCCGCCGAAGAAGCGGGCCAGTATCCCGCGCGGGGGCCGGGGCGTCTGCGCTCTGTGGTTGTCCGTCCTCATGGTTGCTTCCTTACTCCGCCCTCTGCGCGAAGCCCGTGGTCGGCACCTCGATGACGCGCGCGAAGTAGACGGGGTCGCCCGCGAAGTGGGGGGTGTCGGCCGTGGTGAGATAGCCCCGCTCGTTGGGCACCACCATCAGGTCCGTCGCCGACTGGTAGTGGATCAGCTCCTCGCCCACCATCAGCACGCCGCCGGCGGGGGGGAACGGGTTGGTCGGCCCCACGGTGAACGCCGTGACGCCGCTGGCCAGGTTGGCCGTCAGCTCGGCCATCTGGAACGGGTCGCCGAGGGCCACGTAGACGGGCCCGGCGTGGTAGGCGATGTCGAGCTGGCCCTCGTCGTCGAAGTGCAGCACCGGCTCGGTAGCCAGCATCGGCACGCGCTCCGGCACGCTGTAGCGCTGCCCGCCGGCCACCGACAGCACGCGCGGCTCGTCTATGCGGCCCTGGAAGTCGTGGTAGCTCATGCCGTCGTAGACGGCGCCTATCAGCAGGTTGTCGTACAGCGCGCCGCCTCGCGCCGGCATGATCAGGGCCGGCGGGTCGTCCTCGAAGCCCCTGTCGGTCAGCGGGTTGGGGTCGGGCACGATGTTGCCGGCCTCGCTGGCGCGGTAGCTGTCCAGGTCGGCCAGGACGTCGTTCACGTAGAGGCGCGCCTCGAAGCCGTCGTACTCGAACGCCACGTGGCTCCACTTGGAGCCCTGGATCAGGACGTCGCCCGAGTCCAGGTCGAGCCGCCACTTGTCGGACGCGGCGACGGCGTTGGTCTCGTCGTTGACGTAGACGCGTGCCTTCACGGCGAACGTCCCGGCCCCCGTCACGGAGACCCGGTTGAGCCAGAGCGCGTAGCCGCGCCTGTCGTGCTCGTCCAGCTTGGCCATGACGCCCGCCATGCCGGAGGGGTCGGCGCCCACCGGGTAGACGTAGGCCTCCAGGCGGATGCCGTCCGTCTGGTCGTAGACGGGGTACTGGCCGCAGTTGACGGCATCGTCGGCACCGTCGAACTCGAGGCAGAGGCCCTCGACGCCGGGCGCCACGGCGGGGTCGCCCACGGTGCTGGCGTTCATGCGGCGGGCGCCGGGCGTCTCGCCGCCGTCCACCTGCTCGAAGTGCCAGGCGGCCACCACCTTGCTGGCCACGCCGTAGAGGCTGCCCTCGGCGGGGTTGATGCGCACCAGGGCGCCCCGGCCGCTGCTGATGGCCGAGACGCGCGCCTGGCGCAGCAGGCCCATCACGTCCTCGGCGGCGCCCTCGCGGCTGGCCCGGCGGCTGATGCCCACGAAGGCCGCCGCCGTGAGCGTGCCGAGCACGGCCATGATGGCCATCACCACCAGCAGCTCCAGCAGCGTGAAGCCGCGGGGCACGAGCCGGCGTGCCATCCCGAGTCCCGCGCCGGGCCTGCCTTCTGTCATTCCGAGGCCGCCGCAGGGCGGGCGAGGAATCTCGCCTTTGCGGGCCGGGTAGAGGACGCCGCTTCTCTGACGAGGGCGCCTCATGGCGCGCGCTCCTCCCAGTTGCACAGGTTGCCGCTCTTGCTCGTCCAGCCGGCCCAGATGCCGGGCTGGTTCGGGTTCGGGTAGCCCTCCGGTGCGCCGGTGCCTGGGTCCTCGGCCTCCGCGCAGCCCGGCTGGAGGTCGAGCCCCCAGCTATAGAGCTGGAAGGTGTTCAGGTTCGGATGGTTGCCCGTGACGTTCGGCACCCCGGTGCTGGTGTCGTCGTCGTAGCGCCAGTAGGTGCTCCGGGCGTAGCAGGGGTAGAGGGCGCCCTGCTCGTCGGCGTATTCGACCTGCTCGTCCGGGTCCGTTGGCTCGTAGTACTCGCCGGCGCTCTGGTCCCAGCCGTCGTGGTCGGCGTAGTCGCGGTTGTGGAAGTAGACCAGGGGGTTGCCCCACCAGTCCACCAGCTCGAAGACGGGCGAGCCGTCGCCGCCGAACAGCCAGTTGGTGGCGGCGTAGACGTCGTAGGGGTCGTAGTCGCCGTCCACGTCGGCGTCGAAGTCGCCCTCCGGGTCTCCGGCGTCCTGGCCGTCCACGTCGCGCAGCATGTCGTCGGGGGGCTCCATGTAGGCGCCCTGCTGGGAGGCGACGCAGGCCAGGAAGACCTCGATGCCCTCGTTGATGGTGTTCGGATTGGACGAGTCGTTGAGGCCGTCGAACGTGTCGTAGTCGCCGTTGGCATCGGGGTCATACTCGAAGATGTCGTCCAGCTCGGCCCAATGGGAGGGGGGATAGTCGCCGTGGTCGTTGAAGAAGGCCTGGGCAGCCAGCTCGCCCTGGTGGATGCGGCTCAGGGTGCGCGTCTCGTGGGCCTTGTCCATGGCGGCCATGAGCGCGGGGGTCAGCAGGGCGGCCAGGACGGCGATGATGCCGATGACCACCAGAAGCTCCACTAACGTAAAGCCTGCGCGCCGGCGCTTGTGTGAGAGTTCCCGCATGGCCCAGCTCCTTTCCCGGTCCGCCGCGAGCGGCCCTGCGTGCCTACAGCGAACCCATCAGCTTGATGAGCGGCATGAAGAGCGAGATGACCACGAAGCCGATGACCACGCCGAGCAGGATGACCATCAACGGCTCCATGAGCCGTGTGAGGCCCTCGACGGCGATGTCCACTTCCTGGTCGTAGGTGTCGGCGATCTTCAGCAGCATGGTGTCCAGGTTGCCGGTCTCCTCGCCGACGTTTATCATGTTGACCACGATGTCGTCGCAGACCTTGCTCTGGCCGAGCGGGGCGGCGATGGGGTCGCCTTCCCGCACGCTGTCGTGCACGCTCTGGATGGCGTTGGCCAGCACTTTGTTGCCGGCGGTGTCGCGCGAGATGTTCAGCGCCTCCAGGATGGGCACGCCGCTGCCGATCAGCGTGCCGAAGGTGCGCGTGAAGCGCGCTACGGCCGCCTTGTTGATGATGTTGCCGAACAGTGGGATGCGGAACTTCACCCAGTCCGCCACCACCCGGCCGATGCGGGTGGCCACGATGAGCTTGTAGAGGACGACGATGCTGATGGGGATCAGGGGGATGGCGTACCAGTAGTTCTGGCAGAAGTCCGTGATGGCCAGCAGCAGGCGCGTCGGCGCGGGCAGGGTCACCTCCAGCTCCTCGAACATGGCGATGAACGAGGGGATGATCCACTTGATCAGCCCGGTGATGATCAGCGAGGCGATGGACAGCACGGCCACCGGGTAGATGAGCGCGCCGATGACGCGCCGCTTCAGCCGGGCCGCCTTCTCCATGAACTCGGCCAGGCGCTGAAGCACGATGTCCAGCATGCCGCCCGTCTCGCCGGCCTTGACCATGTTGCAGTAGAGCTCGTCGAAGGCCTTGGGGAACTTGGCCATGCCCTCGGAGAGCGATGCGCCGCCCTCCACCTCGTCGGTCACCGAGCCGACGACGTTCTTCAGCGCCGAGGGGCGCATCTGGTTCTCCAGGATGGTCAGCGACTGCACCACGGGGATGCCCGCGTCGGTCAGCGTGGAGAGCTGACGCGTGAACAGCGTGAGCTGCTTGCGCCGCACCCCGCCGATGACGAACGTCTTCTTGCGCACGCGCCGCGTGCCCCCGGTGCGGGCGGCCGGGCCGGTGACGCGCTTCTCGGTGACCCGCGTGGGGAACAGGTTCATCTGGCGGATCTTGGCTATGGCCTCGTCGGTGTTGCGCGCGTCAATCTGGTCAACGACGGCCTTGCCCTCAGCGTTCATGGCTTCATATTCGAACGTGGGCATCTGCTGGCACCTCCCTGCTCGCGAGCGGCCCGAAGGCCCTTCCGAGGGGCCGACAGGGCCGGACACCTGGTTTTTAAGACTCCATCCGCCCTAAATGAAAGGACTCCCAACTTCGTCCATCTCCATTATCCTCATACTGGCGGCCCATGTCAACCCTTTGGCGGGCGGCGGATCGGTAGGTACCGGGGCCAACGGGCGGCTGCCCGCCTGGGGCGCCGGGGGGGAGAACGGGGGGCAGTTACGCGTTCTTGGGCGGGTGGGCAATCGTGCCGTGAAGGGGCCCCTTGAAGCGCCTCCTGGCGCCGTCGGGCCGGGAGCAGGCAGCTGCTACAGGTGGGGGGCTGTCGGCCGTCTTCCTGGGGCCTATTCGGCCAGGGTGGCGCGGGCGACTTCTTCGATGGTGGTCAGGCCGTCGTAGACGGCCAGCAGGCCGCTCTGCCGGAGGGAACGGCAGCCGATGCGGCGGCTGGCCGACCGGATCTCCTGGGTGGAGGCGCCCTGGAGCATCATCTCGCGCAGTTCGTCGTTGATGACGAGGATCTCGAAGATGCCGAGGCGGCCGTAGTAGCCGATGCTGTTGCAGCGGTCGCAGCCGCGCCCCCGGTAGAACTTCTTGCCTTCCACGTCCTCGGGGCGCACCCCGAGCGAGAGGATGGCCTCGGGGGTGGGCTCGTATTCCTCGCGGCAGTTCGGGCAGATGCGGCGCACGAGGCGCTGTGCGATGATGCCTTCGAGCGTGGCGTTGATCAGGTAGGGCTCCAGGCCGAGGTCTATCAGGCGGGTGATGGCGGTGGGGGCGTCGTTGGTGTGGAGGGTGCTGAGGACCACGTGGCCGGTGAGCGATGCCTGAATGGCCATCTCGCCGGTCTCCAGGTCGCGTATCTCGCCGACCAGGATGATGTCGGGGTCCTGGCGCAGGAAGAAGCGCATGGCCGAGGCGAACTCGACGCCCGCTTCCGGCCTGATGGGCATCTGCATGATGCCTTCGATGTCGTACTCGACCGGGTCTTCGGCGGTGATGATCTTGACGCCGATCTCGTTGCGTTCCTTGAGCGCCGCGTAGAGCGTGGTCGTCTTGCCGCAGCCGGTCGGGCCGGTGCACAGCACGATGCCGTTGGGCCGGTACATCAGGTCCATCACCTTGTCCATGTCGTCGCGGCGCAGGCCGAGCTCGTTGACGTCGAGGGCGACCAGGCGGCGGTCGAGCACGCGCAGCACGATGCTCTCGCCGAACATGGTGGGCAGGGTGGAGACACGCAGGTCAATGGGGTTGCCGCTGATGTCCAGTTCGATGCGGCCGTCCTGGGGCAGGCGTCGCTCGGCGATGTCAATGCGGGCCATGACCTTCAGGCGGCTGGAGATGGCCAGGTGCAGGTGCTTGGGCGGCGGCACCATCTCGTAGAGGACGCCGTCCACGCGGTAGCGCACCTTGTATTCGTCCTCGAAGGGCTCGAAGTGGATGTCGCTGGCCCGGTCCTGGATGGCCTGGAGCAGTATGAGGTTCAGCAGCTTGCGCACGGGGGCGATGTTGGCCATCTCCGCCATGCTCTCCAGGTCAATGGACTGGCTGGTCTCGGGCATGAGGTCGGCCACCTCCCCGACGGCCTCTTCCAGCTCGCCCAGCACGTCTGCGACGGTCTCCTGGGTGTTGTAGTAGGTCTGGATGGCCGTGTCCACCGAGGCCTCGGTGGCGACGGCGCCCTCCACTTCGTAGTTGAGCAGGAAGCGCAGGTCGTCCAGCGTCTTCAGGTGGGTGGGGTCGGCCAGGGCCACCGTGAGCACGTTGTTGCGGAAGCGCACCGGCACGACGCGGTAGACCTGGGCGATGGACGGGGAGACGCGGCTGACGACCTCCGGCGGTATCTGGAGGTCGTCCAGGTTCACCACTTCCATCCCCGCCTGGCTGGCCAGGGCGAGGGTGAGGTCGTCGCGGGTGATGGCGTTGCGCTCGACCAGGATCTCGCCGATGGCCCCGCCCCGCTCCCTCTGGACGGCGAGGGCCTCCTGGATCTGGCTCTCGGTCACCAGGCCCATCTCCTTCAGGATCCTGCCGAGCAGCTTCTTGCGATGTTCGACGTCCTGTGCCATGGCGGCCTTCCCGTGCGTGCTTCTTGGTGTTGGAGGGTCCCTACGCTTCCATGGCCATGATGGCCTTGGCCACTTCCTCGGGGTAGCGGCAGCGGGTCAGGACCTCGGTGCGCTCGATCATGCCCTGCTGGTAGAGCGCGAGCAGGCTGTCGTCGAGCAGTTGCATGCCCTTCTCCCGCGAGGTCTGGATGGCCGAGTCTATGCGGAAGGTCTTGTTGTCGCGTATCAGGTGGCGCACGGCCGGGTTCGCCAGCAGTATCTCGTAGGCGGCCACCAGGCCCCCGCCAATGCGGGGCACCAGGGTCTGGGCCAGGATGGCCAGCAGCGTGTTGGCCATCTGCGTGCGGATCTGGTCCTGCTGGTTGCCGGGGAACTGGTCTATGATGCGCTCTACGGTGCTCTGCGCGCTCTGGGTGTGGACGGTGGAGAGGACCAGGTGCCCCGTCTCGGCCGCTGAGAGGGCCAGGCGCGTGCTCTCCAGGTCGCGCATCTCGCCGACGAGGATGACGTCGGGGGCCTCGCGCAGCGCCCGGCGCAGTGCGTCGGCGAAGGAGGGCACGTCCACGCCCACCTCTCGCTGGCTGACCACGCACTTGCGGTGGGGCTGGTGGTACTCGATGGGGTCCTCGATGGTGATGATGTGGAGCCGGCGGGTGCTGTTGATGTGGTCAATCATCGTGGCCAGCGTCGTGGTCTTGCCGCTGCCGGTAGGGCCGGTGACCAGCAGCAAGCCGCGGGGGCGGAACAGCAGCTCCTGCACCGTGGGCCCGAGTCCCAGCTCCTTGAAGCTGCGTATCTTGGACGGGATCAGCCGCAGGACGATGCAGACGCAGCCCTGCTGGCGGAACACGGCGACGCGGAACCTGGCCCCCTGGCGGAAGCTGAACCCGAAGTCCGCCGACCCCTCCTCCTGGAGCTCCTGCTGGTAGCGCTCCTGGGTGATGGCCTTCATCAGCCCCATGGTGTCCTCGGCGGTCAGCGTCTCGGTGGGCAGGGGCTGAAGCTCGCCGTCTATGCGCAGCATGGGGGGGCGGCCCACTGTGAGGATGATGTCCTCGGCCTCCCGTCGGATGGCGACGGCGAGCAGCTTGTCAATCTGGATCATGGGTCCTCTGCGGCGTTGGCCGCTCGCGGATCAGCGCGGCACGGGCCGCTGTGTGCCCTCGGTGGCTGCGCGGCGCCGGCTCACTCGGCTTCCGCCACGCCGCCGGCCACCCTGAGCACTTCTTCAATGGTGGTGGTGCCCTGGATGACCTTGCGCAGTCCATCCTCCATGAGGGTGAGCATCCCGTAGGCGCGCGCCTTCTCGCGTATCTCGCCCGTGGGCGCTTTGGCGAAGGTCAGGTTGCGCAGCTCGGGGTTCATCTCCATCAGTTCGAATATGCCGATCCGTCCGTGGTAGCCGGTGCCGTGGCATCGGTTGCAGCCCTTACCGTGGTAGAGCGTTATGCCCTCGACGTCCTCCGGGGCCAGGCCGACGGCACGCAGCTGGCGTTCGGGCACCTCGTAGGAGGTGCGGCAGTTGGTGCAGATCGTCCTGACCAGGCGCTGGGCCATGATGGCCTGCACCGAGGAGGCCACCATGTAGGGCTTCACGCCCATGTCTATGAGCCGGGGGATGGCGCTCGGGGCATCGTTGGTGTGCAGGGTGCTGAAGACCAGGTGTCCCGTCAGGGCGGCGCGGATGGCGATCTCGGCCGTCTCCTCGTCGCGGATCTCGCCGACCAGGATGATCTCCGGCGCCTGCCGCAGCATGGCCCGCAGGATGACGGGGAAGGTCCGGTGGATCTCCGTCATCACCTGCGACTGGTTGATGCCGGCGAAGGTGTACTCGATCGGGTCTTCGGCGGTGATGATCTTCCTGTCCGGGCGGTTCAGCTCGTTGAGGGCCGCATACAGCGTGGTCGTCTTGCCGCTGCCCGTCGGGCCGGTCACCAGGAAGATGCCGTTGGGGCGGCGGATGATGCGATGGAAGTGGTCCAGGTCAGAGGGGTGGAAGCCGAGCTCCACCAGGCTGACCCTGGCCGACTCCTTGTCCAGGATACGCATCACGATGCTTTCCCCGTCGGTGGTGGGGATGTCGCTGACGCGCAGGTCGAGCTGTCTGCCGTTCACCCTCATGGGGATGCGGCCGTCCTGGGGCCTGCGCTTCTCGGCCAGGTCCATGCCGGCCATCAGCTTCAGGCGGGCGATGATGGAGTTCTGGAGCCTTTTGGGCGGGGACTCCACCTCCTGGCAGACGCCGTCAATGCGGTAGCGGATGCGCAGGCGGTTGGTCATCGGCTCGACGTGGATGTCGCTGGCGCGGGCCTGCACGGCGTCGCTGACGATCAGGGTGACCAGCCGCACCAGCGGGGCCTCCTCGCCCTCTCCCTCCTCTTCGGCGGCCTCGGCCTCGTCCACGGCGAACTCGCCTTCGGTGAACTCGCGCAGCATGTTGTCCACCGTGGACTCCTCGCCGCCGTAATACCTTTCGATGGCGTCGGTTATGGCTTCCTCGGTGGCCAGCACCGGCTTGATGTCCATGCCGAGGATGAACTTGAGGTTGTCAATGGCGCACAGGTCCAGGTCGTCAATGGCGACCACCAGGGAGTTGGCCGACACCTTCAGGGGCAGGATGTTGTGCATCTTGGCCGTGTTGCGGGGCACGGCGTCCACGGCTTCGATCTCGGGGCGGACCTTGTCGAGGTCAATGACCGGCACGTCGAACTGCTCGCCGACGCATTTCAACACGTCCTCTTGGGAGACATAGCCGAACTTGACCAGGATCTCGCCCAATCGCAGCTTCTCGCCCGATCTCTGCTGGTATTCGAGAGCCCGCTGGATCTGCTCCTTCTCGACCAGGCCCTTCTCCAACAGAAGCTGGCCGATGGGTTTGCGCGTGGGCATACTGCCTCTCCGTTTTCTCAGAATCTGGACTCCAGCGATTATAGTGCTTGCACAGGGCGTTTGCAAGGTTGGCGCGGGGTCCGCCTGCACCGGGGTGGGCGCCTGGGGCGGCGGCACGGCCGGCCGGCGCGAAGGGGCGCCGCAGGGGACCGATTCTTGCACGCCGGGGGGCGTTCACGTAGAATAGCGCAGCTTCTGTGCTGCCCCTTCCTCCGCGTTGTGTGCCAATGGGCAAGCTTTTCGAGAGCCTGGGTCTGGTCAAGTACTACGGGGGCCGGGCGGTCGTGGATCACGTCAGCTTCGACGTGGACGGCGGCGAAGCGGTCGGGATGCTCGGGCCCAACGGGGCGGGCAAGACCACGGCCTTCCGCATGTGCGTCGGGCTGATCCGGCCGGCGGCCGGCGTGGTCCACTTCAACGGCCGGGACATCACGGCCATGCCCATGTACCAGCGCAGCCGGCTGGGCATGAGCTACCTGGCCCAGGAGCCGAGCCTGTTCCAGAACATGACGGTGGCTGACAACCTGCTGGCCATCATGGAGATGCAGGGCGTCGAGCGCGCCGCCCGCCAGCAGAAGGCCCGCCAGATGCTCGGCGAGTTCGGGTTGAGCCACCTCAGGGATCAGCCGGCCTACACGCTGAGTGGAGGCGAGAGGCGCCGCCTGGAGATAGCCCGCGCCCTCTGCGGCGAGCCCAAGATCATGCTGCTCGACGAGCCCTTCACCGGCATTGACCCGATCGCCGTCGGCGAGGTGCAGGACCTGGTGGTGGGGCTGAAGTACAGGGGCATCGGCGTCCTCATCACCGACCACAACGTGCTGGAGGCGCTGCGCATCATCGACCGGGCCTACATCCTGAGCGAGGGCAAGATCGTCACGCACGGCAGCGCGCAGGAGATACTCGAGGACCCCATCGCGCGCGCCAGCTACCTGGGCGACCGCATCAAGGCCGAACACATCGGCATGGCGTCCAGTGCCGCGGCCGACGACGCGGCCGACGGCAGCGCCCCCGCCCCCGGGGCTTCGCGCGCCGAGGGCCGGTGAGCGCCCGGCGCAACCCGCGGCCCGTCCTCCCTGTCCACAGGTGCCATGGCCGCTCACGGGTCAGCTCTCAGCAACTATCTGAAGAAGGTGCTCCTGTTCGGCGGAGGGGCGCTCTGCCTGATCGCCGTCTTCGCCGCCGTATGGTCGCGCGTGGGCCGGCAGACCCACACCTTCACCTTCCGACTCGGACCGCCGGGCACCGAGGTGGCCGCGGCCGACCTGCGCCGCGCCGGGCAGGTGCTCCAGGGGCGGTTGGCGGCGCTGCGCCGCGAGTTCAGGCTCGGCGCATGCGCCGTCCGCGCCCTGCCTCAGGACCGCGTCGAGATGACGTTCACCTGCGATGGCGACCCCACCGAGCCCGTGGCGTGGCTCACCCTGCAGGGCAAGGCGGAGTTCCGCCTGCTGCACCCGCAAGACGACGTGCTGGAACGCGCGGGCCCCGAGGGGCTCGGACCCGACTACGAGGTGAAGGTCTACAGGGAGCGCCGCTACCTCCACGTGCGTCTGAACGAGATGCGGGTGGTCGAGCACCGCTACGCCGTCGAGCGCGAGCCTGTCCTCACCGTGGGTGAGTTCGCGGGCGTGACGATGGACGCGGTCGGCCTGAAGAAGAACGTGGTGCTGACGTTCCGCTTCAAGGAGGCGGACGCACGGGCCTTCGCGGCGACCACGGCGCTCCACGCGGGGCGGTGGATGGCCCTGCTGATAGACGGCGAGATGTTCTTCCCCCCGAAGCGCATCGAATCGGCCGTCGCCGGGGGCAGCGTTCAGGTGAGCGGCTTCTTTCGCATCCCCACGCAGCGCCGGCTGGCCAGAGTGCTCGACTGCGGCAGCCTGCCGCAGCCCCTGGTGCCGGTCCCCGACCCCGGCGCGGATGCGGGCGGCTGAGGGCGCTTGCCCTGCGGCCCGGGGCTGCTTCTGCTACACTGACGGCCCGCCCCGCGCGTGACGGGACGGGGAACTGCACTGCGGGAAGGAAGTCCGCCATGACGCACCACGCCCTGCCGACCGTCGTCTGCCGCGCCGTCCTGACCTCTGCCGCTATGCTGGTCGCGTGCGCGTCCGCGGCCGCCGCCGAGCCACCGCAGGCGGACGGCAACGGCGTCATCCACCAGGGGCCGTACCTGCTGTGCGGCGACAACGAGTGCATGCTGCACCTCCTCTACCAGAGGCGTCCCCTCATCCGCGAGATGGGCGTCTTCTGCGGGCTGAACGGCTACACCAGGCCGCGCGACCTGGCCGAGAAGCAGGCCACGCGCGGGTCCGGCGGCGTCACCGTCAGCGGCAAGGTGCGCGGACACGACGTGGCCTTCGAGCTGACGGCCGCGCCTGCCGGGGAGCGCATCCGCATCCGCGTCCGCCGCGCGGGCCCCTGGCCCGAGGGCGTCTGGGGCGGCCTCCAGATGCCCCTGCCCGTCAGCCGCTACGCCGGGGCGCAGTACCGCGCCGACGGACAGGCGCTGACCTGGCCGGCCGAGTACTCGCCGGACAATGAGTTCGCCGCCGGGGCGCGCCGGCTCGAGTGCCACCTCGGCCGGCCGGAGCTTGACGTCACGTTCGAGTGCGCAGAGGGGCTGAGCATTGACGACCATCGCCGCTTCCAGGCGCCGTACTTCATCGTCGGCGTCGGCGTGCCGACCGGCGAAGCACAGACCAGGGACGTGTTCATCACGCTGCCGGAGTTTCCCGGGGCCGAGCAGCACGTGGCGGTGCGGTGGTCGCACATCGGCTACCCGCTGAGGGGCGAGAAGTTCGCCGTGCTCGAATGGTCCAAGTACGGCCCTCGACCTGCTGACCAGGCGCGCCTGGAGGACACGGACGGCAACGTGGTCAAGCAGGGCCGGTTCGGACCGACGCAGGTGCTCGACTACATGCAGGGCAGCTACGCGGAGTTCGACTTCTCCGACGTGATCGTGCCGGGCCGCTACCGGGTGGTGTGGGACGGCGGCGCGACGGGCTACTTCCCCATCATGGATAACGTCTTCACCGACGCGCTCTGGCAGCCGACGCTTGATGACTTCATCCCGTTCCAGATGTGCCACGCGAACGTGGAGCTGGGCGAGGGCATCACCGGCCATCCGCCGTGCCACATGGACGACGCGGCGCGCGTGGCGGCCCACTTCCGCGGGCCGGACGGCTTCGTCTCCTACGAGGCGGAGGGCACGCCGTATGAGGCGGGCGAGCAGGTCGCCTGCGCCCTGGGCGGCTGGCACGACGCCGGCGACTACGACGTCAACGTCCACGCCAACGCGTTCACGACCTGGACGCTGGCGCTGGCCTACGAGGAGTTCGGCATCGAGCGGGACGTGGCGACGCTTGACGTGGCGGCGGCGACGTTCGCGGCGGGCCGGCCAGACGGCGTGCCCGACATCCTCCAGCAGGTCGAGTGGGGCGCCCTCTGGCTGCTCAGCATGCAGCAGGAGGACGGCCGCGTCTACAACGGCGTCTGTGCCAATGAACCCGGGCGGAGCGGCGAGCTCGGCAAGATACAAGACGGCCGGCCCGGCACGGGAGACGAGCGGCAGCTCTACGTGGACTACCACGCCGACGGGCAGCTTGCGCACGCCATCGCGCTGGCGGCGGCGAGCCGCGCCCTCAAAGGGGCCCGCCCCGAGCTGGCGGACCGCTGCCTGGAGGCGGCGCGGAAGTCCTTCGCCTACTTCCGCACCCACGCGCCCGTCTACCGCAGCGGCGGCTACGCCTCCGGCCCGCCCCACGGGAAGGAGGACGACGCCATGGCCATTGCAGCGGCCGTCGAGCTCTACTTCGCCACCGGCGAGCAGCAGTACCTGGCCGTGGTCCAGGAGCTGGCCGGTTCCCTGCGCGAGCTGACGTTTGACTGGCCGCTGCCGCGCGACACGGGCCCCGGGGGCTTCTGGCTCTCGGCGCCGTTCCTGGCGCGCATATATCCGCACCTGCCCGACGGCGAGGCGAGGGGCATAGTGATGGAGGCCTGCCGGCGCGCGGCCGGCGTCAAGGCGGAGCGGACCGGGCAGCGCCCCTGGCCCTTCAACTGGTGGCACTTCGGGCAGTGGGGCAACAGCATGACGAGCACTTCCCGCGCCTTTGACGCCTACTGGCTCACGCGCGTCGCGCCCGACCTGCTGCCGCCCGAGCTGGTCCAGCGCAACATGCTCTGGCTCTTCGGCCTGCACCCCACGTGCGACACGGCCTTCGTGTGCGGGCTGGGCCTGCCCGAGCCGCAGCACCTCTTCAGCGGCCACCTGCATGCGCTGTTCGGCTACGAGCCGGCCAGCATCCCGGGCGCCGTCGTGCCGGGGATGGGGGGAGCCTGGCAGGCGGGCGTCGTCATGTACGCGGACGAGAAGGGCAACTACGGCCACAACGAGGCCTGCATCTACACGGCGGCGCAGTACATCTTCGCCGTCAACGCCATGAAGTCCTTCGGCTACTGAGACTCCGGGAGGCGCGACCTTGTCCGAACCGCGCGCCGTGGTGATCGGCTATGGATTCGCCGGCCGCAGCTTCCACAGCTACCTCATCCGGCTCGACACCGGCCTTGTGCTCCACGGCGTCTGCTCGCGCAGCGCCGCGACGCGCGAGCGCATCGTCCGCGAGCGCGGCTGCCGCGCCTACGAGAGCTTCGGGCAGGTGATCGAGGACCCCGACGTTGACCTGGTCGTGCTCGCCACGCCCCACAGCGTCCACGCCGATCAGGCCGTCCGCGCCCTGGACGCCGGCAAGCACGTGGTCACCGACAAGATCATGTGCACCTCCCTGGAGGAATGCGACCGCATGATCGAGGCGGCCCGGCGCAACGACCGGCTGCTCACCGTGTTCCACAACCGCCGCTGGGACGGCGACTACCTGACGCTGCGCAGCCTGCTGGAGGAGGGCGAGCTGGGCGAGCTGCGCTGGCTGGAGATGGCGTGGCAGGTGTTCGGCCCCCCGCGCGGCTGGCGCGGGCGCAAGGACATGGGCGGCGGGCGGCTCTTCGACCTCGGCGCCCACATGCTCGACCAGGTCATGCTCATCTTCCCGCAGGCGGTCGAATCCGTCTACTGCCGCATGCACCACGACTACCCCGAGCACGACGTGGAGAGCCACGCCATGGTTGTCGTCGGCTTCGCAGGGGGGACGACGGCCGTCGTGGACGCCGGCGGCATGCACGCCATCCCCAAGCCGCGCATCCACGCGTTCGGCACCGGGGGCGCGTTCATGAAGCACGGCCTCGACCCCCAGGAGGAGGCCATGAAGGCGGGGGACATAGACGCCGCCGTGGAGCCGGCGGGGAACTACGGACGGCTCAGGACCCGCGAGGGGGAGCGCGTCGTGCCGACCGTGCCGGGCCGGTGGCGGTGCTTCTACGAGAACGTGGCCGATGCGCTGGCCGGACGGGCCGAGCCGGCCGTGAAGCTGGAGGAGGTGCGGCGCTGCATGGCCGTCTTCGACGCCGCCCTGCGCTCGGCCGAGACGGCTCAGGTGGTCCGCCCCGACATCCCGCCGCTCACCAGTTGAGGGATGGGATGGCCGGGCCTGCTCAGGTGAGGCGGGGCGGGCGCTCCAGCAGGGAGGCCGAGGCGGCGTCCAGGTAGAGCGTCGTGTGCGGGTGCAGGCGCAATAGGGAGGCCGGCAGCTCGTCGGTGACCGGGCCGTCCCACATGGCCCGCACCGCCGGCGCCTTGTGGGCGCCCGGCACGATGCAGAAGATGCGGTCGGCCGCCAGTATGCCCGCGCAGCTCACCGTCAGCGCCCGCCGCGGGACGTCGGCGGGGCGCGCGTACCGCGCCGCCGGGTCCGGGTGGGCCTTGTAGTCGTCGTACTGCTGCCGGACGGAGACCTCGTCTATCTCCACGGGAATGACGAAGCGCGGCGCGCGCTTGTCCACGTGCGGCTCGTTGAAGGCGACATGCCCGTTCACCCCGATGCCGATGCAGGCCACGTAGAGCCCGGGCCGTCTCTTCCGGGGTGTCGGCCTGGTCGTCCTTGACGAAGTGGACGTTGGCCTCGGGGATGGGCACGCGGCCGAACAGGTGCTCCCGCAGGTAGGCCTCGAAGGTGTTGGGGTGGCCGCGCGGCAGGTCGAAGTACTCGTCCAGGTGGACGGCCTCCACCCGTGTCCAGTCAACGCCGGGCTGCTCGCAGAGCGCGGCCAGGAACGCGTCCTGGGAGGGGGCGGCGGCGAAGTTGGCCAGCACGGGCCGGCCCTCGTCGGTCGTTACCCGGCGCAGCAGGTCGCCCACGTCGCGGGCAGCGGCCCGGCCCATCGCCTCTTCGGTGGCGTAGACCTTGCGCTCAACCGAGACCTTCTCGAAAGCCTGCTCCGCCACGCCTCGCCTCCCGGTCGAAGGGGCGCGAGTATAGCCGGCCCCGCGCGGCCTGTAAAGGCGCTTCAGTCCCGCGCGTCGGCCAGAGCTGGGTAGAACTGGCGATAGGTGCGATAGCCGCCGGAGACGTTGACCGCATCGAAGCCCTTCTGCACCAGGATGCGGGAGGCGATGTAGGACCGCACGCCGACCCAGCAGATGAGCACCAGCGGCCCGTCGCGTGGCACTGCGTCCAGCCGCTCGCGCAGCTCGTCGAGCGGCAGGTTGAGCGCCCCGGGCACGTGGCCGCGTTTGAACTCGCCCGGCGTGCGCACGTCCACGACCACGGCATCGGGCGGGATATCGTCGGCGTGCAGGATGTTGACGTGTCCGCGCAGGCAGTTGGCCGCCGCGAACCCCGCCATGTTAACCGGGTCTTTGGCGGCGCCGTACGGCGGGGCGTAGGCCAGCTCGGACTCCTCCAGGTCGTAGACCGTCATGCGCGCCTGAATGGCCGTCGAGAGCACGTCAATGCGCTTGTCCACCCCTTCTCCGCCGACGATCTGCGCCCCGAGCACGCGCCCGTCCTCGGCAGAGAAGATGAGCTTGAGCATCATGGTCTGGGCGCCGGGGTAGTAGCCGGCGTGGTTGGCGGGGTAGATGTAGATCTTCTCGCAGGGCACGCCCAGCTCGCGCAGCGTCTTCTCGTTGGGGCCGGTGTTGGCGACGGCCAGATCGAAGACCTTCACGATGGCCGTGCCCTGCACGCCGCGGAACGTGCTGTCGAGGCCGCAGACGTTATCGGCCGCTATGCGTCCCTGCCGGTTGGCGGGCCCGGCCAGGGGCATGCGGGTCGGCCGGCCGGTCACGTAGTCGGTTACCTGGATGGCGTCGCCGACGGCGTAGATATCCGGGTCCGAGGTGCGCAGGTGCTCGTCCACCCTGATGCCGCCGGTCTCGCCTATCTCGAGGCCCGCTTGCTCGGCCAGCCTCGTGTTGGGCCTCACGCCGACCCCGAGCACGGCGAACGCGCAGGGGAGCGCCGTGCCGTCCTTAAGCAGGACGGTCAGCTCGTCTGCGGATCGCTCGATGGCCGTGGCAGCGTTCGCCAGGTGCAGCTCCACGCCTTTGCCTCGCAGTTCCCGGTGGACGGGGGCGGCCATCTCCGGGTCGAGCGCGGCCGCCATCACCTGCGGGAACATCTCGGCGAGGGCGACCTGGAGGCCGCGCGCTACGAGGGCCTCGGCCACTTCGAGCCCGATGAAGCCGCCGCCGATCACAACGGCCCGCCCGCCGGCCGCTTCATCGGCGGCCCGGTCAATGCGGTCCATGTCCTGGATGTCGCGCAAGGGATAGACGGCCGGGTCGTCTATGCCGGGTATCGGCGGGCGGATCGGCACGGCGCCGGGCGCCAGCACCAGCTTGTCGTATGCCTCGGTGTAGGTCCGTTCGCCGCTCAGGTCGCGCACCGTCACCTGCTTGCGGTCGCGGTCCAGGTGTGTCACTTCGTGGCGGATGCGCAGGTCGAGGTTGAAGCGCGTTCGCAGCCTCTGGGGGGTGGCCACGAACAGCTCCTCGCGGTCGGCTATCGTGCCGCCGATGAAGTAGGGCAGGCTGCAGTTGGCGAACGAGACGTGCTCGCCCTTCTCGAAGACGGTGATCTCGGCGTGCTCGTCGAGCCGGCGCGCTCGCGTAGCGGCCGACATGCCACCCGCCACGCCGCCGACGATGATGAGCCTCACGGACGCTGCCCCTCCGGCTCTCCTTTGGGTCCGGGCGGCTCGGCCGCCGCTTGCAGGTGGCGCTCCAGGGCTTCGGTCACTTTCGCTTTGCCGTGGAAGCCCTCCAGTCTCTCCACCGGCTCGCCGTCGTGGAAGATGAACGAAGGAAGTGGGCACGCCGCTGACGTCGAGGCGGCGAGCCACCTCCCGCACGTGTCCCACGTTGGCCACGGCGATGGTGGCCCGGCCGACGAAGTCATCCGCCACCTCGCCCAGCACCGACATCTGGCGGCGGCAGGCCGGGCAACGGACCGTGTAGAACTCGACCAGCGCCACCTTGCCGCTCCCCGCCACGGCCGCCTCGAGGGCGTCCGGGCCCTCGATCACGAGCACGTTCTTGCTGGTGGGCGTCAGGTCGGTCGGCTCCAGAGCTCGGGCCAGCATCAGGCCGACAAGCACGCCGACGACTGTGGAGACGTAGGGGTTGCACAGGACTAAGCACTGCCCGCCCGCGCTCTTGCCGAGCGAGCCGACGGCCAGGCCGATGCCGCCGCCCACCAGGACGGCCAGGGCTATGCGAAGAGTCATGGCGTCACCCCCGATCGCTGAATGAAGGAAGGCCGCGTGCGAGAGGCACGGGCCGAGCATGCCGTCCATTATAGGGCAGCAGGGGCGGGCCGTCGAACGACGGGGAGGTTCAGTGGGCTGCCAGGAGGTAGACCAGCACGGCAATGCCGGCCGCAACCGGCACGGCGGCCAGAGCCACCCACCAGAGCCTGCGCTGCGCGCTCTCGGTCAAGCCGTTGCGGCTGCTGCCGTTGACGCTGAGCATGCTCTCGTCGCTGAACTGGTGGGCGGAGACCGGCTGGTCGGCCAGGAGGGCCTCCAGGTCGGCGATCAGCGCGTCGTAGCTCTGATAGCGGTCCTCCGGGTCGCGAGCCATCATCTTGCGCATCACGTCGCAGACGGGCATCGGAAGGTCGGGCACGTACCTGTGCGGCGAGGGCAGGGGGGCAGAGACGTGCTTGACCATCACCTCGTAGGCGCTGCGGCCCGTATAGGGCGCCTTGCCGCAGACCATGTGGAACAAGCTCGCGCCGAGGGCGTAGATGTCGGTGCGGAAGTCCACCTCCTCGGAGTTGCTCACCTGCTCGGGGCTCATGTAGTCGGGCGTGCCGAGGCTGGTGTCGCTGGGCAGGGGCTCGACGACGTCCATCTCCTTGGCCAGCCCCAGGTCGGTGATGCGCACGCGTCCGTCGGCGTCGATCAGCAGGTTCTCGGGCTTGATGTCGCGGTGGATGATCCCCTGCTCGGCGGCGGCCTTCAGCCCCCGCGCCACCTGCACGGTGATGCCGACGGCCTCTCGCCAGGGCAGCCGTCCCTCCATGGCGATCCTGGCGCGGCAACTCTGGCCCTCGGCGTACTGCATCGCCAGGTAGTAGTGGCCCCGCTCGTGGCCGAAGTCGTAGACGGCCACGATGTTCGGATGGTCGAGCTGGGTGGCCAGGCGGGCTTCGGTGAGGAAACGGCGCGCGTACTCGCCGTTGGTGGCCAACGTGCCGGGCAGTATCTTGACGGCCACCTGCCTGTGGCCGGGCTCCTCCTCGGCGAGGTGCACGGTGCCCATGTCACCGTGGCCGAGCACGCGCTTCAGCACGTACTTGCCGAATCGGCGG
>Ga0111189_1002_pt1 | contig 21922 bp, 13 predicted proteins | sample DeeMarSWOR324_28_FD_80357 | JGI IMG/M metagenome (GOLD analysis project Ga0111189, IMG submission 80357) | Planctomycetes bacterium SM23_32 | reverse complement strand
CCACTGGAAGGCGAAGTCCGTGCCGTCGCTCGTCCCGCCGTCCCGTGGGAAGAGGGAGGCGGCCGGCGCCTCGGGCGGGCGCGTGGTTGAACGCTCAACCCAATGGTGTGTGATGCGCACTTCCCGCTCGCCCTCGGTGTCGTCGGTGTAGACGAATCCGTTCTCGCCCAGGACCATTGCCGGCATAGCGGCGGGGGCCATTTGCACGTCGTTTACGATGCCAAGCGCCTCCAGACGGGCGCCGTCAGGCAGCGTGCACTTGAGGTAGTATTCGTGGCGCGCCGGCCCCTTGATGGGGAAGTGCTCGTCCAAGTCGGTGCCCACGCGCTGCCACTCTTTGCCGTCCCACGAGAGGGCGAACTGCGCGCCCGGGCCGTCCGCTTCGAGCCGGCCGCCGACGAAGACATACGGCGAAGCCATCTTCCAGACGATGGTGCCCGTCTGGCCGGCTTCGGCAGTCAGGCCGTCGGCAGTCACCAGGACGCTCTCGGCGCCCTCAGTGCCCCTGCGCCACACGTCACCGGAGAGATTGGGCCGATACTCCCAGAGACCGTTGCAGATCGTGTCCGGGACCCTGGGCGGCTCTTCACCGTGGCACTTTACCGGATCGGCGTGGCCCCAGCGGTAGACGAGCGCCTCCCCCGGCCTCAGCGTCATGTCCATGGTGAAGAGCCCGGCGCAGCTCCGGGTCCCTTGCGGCTCCCCCTCGAAGGTGAACAGGGACGCCTCCATCTCGTCATGCTGGCGGCTCAGGGGATGCAGGATGCCGTGCGTATGCGTGCTCTTGACCAGGTCGTGATCATGCACCAGGTCCTGCTCGTCGGCGATCGTGTGGTTGTCGCGCAGCAGGTAGAAGGTGTGCATGTCGCCGTCAAGCAGGTTCCAGCGGCCGCCGAAGTAGGCCTGCGAGATGCAGTGCCCCTGCGGGTGCGCGGGAGTCACCTTCAGCCCGACGTGTTCCCAGAGCCCCGCCATGCAGATGGAGTCGTTGCCGCACGTGTTATGGCCGTAGACGTTATAGACCCTCACCGGGTCGCCGAGCTGGCTGTTGTCGCCGTGCCAGTGGTAGCGGTGCGTGATCTCCTGGAACCAGAGCGCCAGGGCCTTCTCGCGGTCGCTCATGCCCGGCTCGATCGAGAAGTGAGCCACTTCCTCGATGGTGCGGAAGTCGTTGCGTCCGTTCGACAGCCAGGGGTTCACTACGTCCGTGGTGCCCACGTTCTCGATTCGGACCGCGCGGTTCGACTCCCACGTCTGCTGCCACCCCTCGAAGACGCCGAAGGGGGAACGGCAGCTCCTGCCGTCCACGGTGCCGCCCATAGTGACGGTGTACTCGTGGCGGCGGGAGGCCGCCTCTTCCACATGGCTCCTGGCCAAGTCGCCGGGCTGGCCCCTGTCAGCCCAGGGCTTCTGGGGCGCCGAGTAGTCTGCACTTGCGAGCCCCACGGCGACCTCCGCTCCCACCGACGCCAAAACGATGCACACGCTCAGGACGAGCCAGCTCACTTTCACGGTCCCCTACATAGAGCCACGCAGATGATCCCGCGACGAGAACTCATTCTGAGAAGCAGGGAGGGGGCTGTCAAGCGCTGCTCGAGGAGCAGGCGGCCCGCTCCCGCGCAAGTGGAGGGGGGGCAGACGGCGCGAGCGTGCGGTTTGCGGCGTCGGGCCGCCCGGCTACAATGCCATGCCCATCGCGAGGCCCCGCGCCGGATGGCCGCGGGGCCGCCGTTCCTCCTGCGCATAAGCAGGGCATGAGAGCTCGCGATACGAGGGTTCCTACAGGTTGTTCGACATGTCGCGGCTGAGGACCTACCCGCTGAAGGTCCGCGCGAACAGGTCGGACCTCAGCGGGTTCGTGGACGTGGCGGCGCTCAGGGCCGCGCCCGTTCACGCGCCCAGGACGCCGTGGTTCCGCAACGGCCTGCCCGGCGGCGGCGCCGATCAGTCGGCGGGCTTCGAGGAGCTGGCGCGGTACGTCGTCGAGTGCCACCGAGCCGGCAGGCCCGTGGTGGTCATCTGCGGCGCACACCGGGTCAAGAACGGCCAGATCCCCATCGTGATTGACCTGATCAACCGGGGCGTCGTCAGCCTCTTCTCCACCAGTGTCGCCGGCGCGCACGGGGGTATTGCACCGGCCGCCCCGGACAGCCCGAGCGCCTCGCCCACGCGGAGGACCGGCCGGACGAGGACGAGCAGCCGAAGTGGTCTGGCGACGCGCGACGGCCAGGTTGTGGTACGCCCGGCAGGACTCGAACCTGCGACCTGCGGTTTAGGAATTCTGTTCTTCTGGATCTTCGAGGGACGCCGACCTCACGCTACGTCGAACTAAGTCAATGTAAGTCATCTCGGAGTAATCTGTTACATCAGATCTGCTGAGCGCACTTGCGGCGTCTTGACTTCTCTTGGCGTGGATCATCTGTCCCCGTTTCTGTCCTCGAACCCAGTCCGTTGCCGGTGCTGGCCGCGGTCGGCACCTCGAAGGAAGACGAGCGCGGCCGGGCGGCGAGCTTCCCCGCCCTGCGCCACACCTTCGGCACCCACCCTCCTTCGCGGGCCGTAGCCCGCTTCGGCGGGCGAAGGCCTGAGCAGGAACGGCGTGGCCCCCCGCACCGCCCAGGCCGCCATGCGTCACTCTTCCCCTCGGCTTCGCTCGGGGCAGGCCCTCGACCTCACCATGAACGTCTATACCGATCCAACGCTGCTGGACGTGGCGGGAGCGATGGAGGTGCTGCCGGAGTTGACGAGCCGCCTCTGTCCAGGCCAGACCAACAGCACGGCTCTCGCCTGCTATTCGGGGGCCTTCTCACCGGGCGGCTCGGCGGTCGCCCATGCGGGTCGCTATACCTACTGGTTCCACAACAACTCGGCGATGGGACACAACTTCGGCCGGTATGCCGTCAGCCGCAACCCCGCGTGGCTTCTGGGGGGTGAGGAGCGTGACGCGCCGGGCGGCGAGGTCACCCACTGGGGGCTGCCTGAGGTCGTCCTCTACGACGATGACCCCCAAACCGGCATCAGCTACCCGGACTTCACCGAGGACGACGGGCGGCTCTTCATCTCCGAGGCCCAGAAGAGCATCGCACGTGTGCACGAAGTCCCAGGCTGGCTGCTCGATCGGCTCTGGACCAACCGGGCTCCTTGAGGGCGGCTGGGCTAGATCTCCGGCAAGGGGTGACCTGGGGGCTTGCCCGAACGTGACCCCCGCGATACCCTCTGTGCCGGAGCGCGCGGATGCCCCGTACGGGTTCCTCCTCTGGCAGGTGGGCGCTCCTGCGGCGGAGCCGTCGCCCGTCGGCATCGCCTCAGACGGGCCTGCACAGGTCGATCAGGTCATCCAGCTGCGCCGTCGCCAGGGCCAGCACGGTGTCGCACGCGCCGTAGTAGATGCGCACCGTCCCGTCGTCCTGGAGCAGCGTGGCGCTGGGGAAGAGGGTGTAGCTGCGGAAGCCGTCGGTCTCGTAGGGCTCTTCGGGGACCATGAGGGGGTCCTGCGATATGCCCACGATCTTCCACGGCTCCTCCAGGTCCAGCATCATCACGCCGGCACAGTAGAGCTTGTGCCAGTTCTCGCTGCGCCAGGTGGGGTATTCCGTGTCGGGGTCGTAGTGGGTGGCGTGGAAGATCGTCAGCCATCCCTTCTCGGTCTTGATCGGCTGGCCTGACGGGCCGTTCTTCCAGTTGCAGAAGGGCAGGTCGTTGGCCCGCAGGACCAGCTGCGTGTTGCCCCAGTAGCGGCAGTCGGGCGAGTCGGAGAACCACGTGTCGTACTTGTCATCCCCCCGCATGCCGTAAGCGCGGAAGGGGCGCTCGAGGCGCACGAACTTGCCGCCCACCTTCTCGGGGAAGATGATCATGTTCCGGTTGTCCGGCGCCGACATGCTCAGCAACTCGTAGCTCTCCAGGTCGTCGGTCACTGCGATGCAGCCCCGGATGCCGTCGCGGCAGTTCTCGGTGAAGGTGACGTAGATGCGCCCCTCGCAGACCGTCATGCGCGGGTCCTCGGGATTCGTGATTCCCTCGGGCTTGAACCGGAAATCGGGGTCCACGTCCCACGTGATGCCGTCATCGCTGAAGGCCCGTCCGACGCTACGGGTGGACTTGCCGTAGCGCTCGTTCCAGTAGATGTTGCGGAACAGCATGGCGTAGCGCCCGCCGAACCGAACGACGCCGGCGTTGTAGGCCATGTGGCAGGGCCAGGGCACGTCCTCCGGCCGGAGCACCGGGCCGTGCCGCTCCACGACGGGACTGCCTTTCCACGTGAACTTCCCCATGGTCCTTCGCCTCCTCGTCGAGGGCCCTCAGGCGGTTGCCGAGAGCCAGCGTTCGAACCAGCGGTATGCGAACTCCCGCACGCTGGCCACCGTGTCGTGCCCGTCGCCGTGGGTCAGCGTGCAGAAGCACTCCGGGCGGCCCAGCAGCCCGTAGGCACGCTGGCCCGCCACGTAGCAGCGGAAGTTGGCCTCGACGTACGGGTTGTAGGCGTCGTTGTAGGGCTCCAGCAGCAGGAGGGGGCGGGGCGCGCAGAGCCCGATCATGTCCTGATACTCGTAGAGCATATCCCCGCCGTGCCCCAGGAAGTGGTCGATCCAACGGGGGCTGGACTTCGACGCCGCGCTGCCCGCCACGGTGCGGTAAACGTTGGTGATGTTCGGGCTGATGCCGCACGACGGAACGGCAGCCGCAATGCGCTCGTCGAGGGCGGCCAGGAAGATGGCCGACCGGCCACCCAGCGAATTGCCCATCACGCCGTAGGCGCCGGACCGCACGAACGGCAACGTGCCCAGCACGTCGAGGAGCCGCTGGTGGTCCCACACCCGCCGGCCGTCGAGCGACCACTCCGGATGCTCCTCGATGAAGCGCTCCATCGATGCGACGTAGCGGCGGCGCACTTCGTCGTCGGGAAGGTCCTCGCCCCGGGTCAGGCGCTCGCCGAACTCGTAGCAGTCCGGTGCGACCGTGACGAAGCCCCGCTGCGCGAGTTCGATCGCGTAAGCCCGCTCGACGTGGTCGAGCTCCATAACGCTGTCCTTGCCGCGTTTGTCGTTCGTGCCGTGGCAGACTACGACGGCCGGCGCCGGACGCGAGTCGTCCACACCTTCCGGGAGCACGACGACGGCCAGGCCGTGGTCGTCGGGCATGACGGGGTAACGGATCTTGCGGTGCTGCAAGCCGTAGCGCTCGAACTCCGCGACGACTTCATAGGTTGGCTCGACGGTGAGGTCGGGCGCGGTACCCATCGACGACATCACGCGGTCGTGGATGCGCCGCCGGACGTCGGGCCAGTCCTCGGGCGTTGTGTCCTGCAGCACCACGTCGCGGAACATGGCGGTCTCCTTTCGTTGCCCGTCAGCCCGGCGGTTCGGCGTCCGGGCACAGCTCCCGCATTACGTATTGGTAGAACGCCGGCAGCGTGTGGGCGTGCAGGCCCTCGAAGTAGAACCCCACGCCGCCGAACACCTTGGGGATGCGCGTGGCCAGCGACTTCTGGTCCCGAAGGTAGTAGTAGGGCTGAGATTCGTCGCGCGCCTCGTCGTCGAAGGCGAACGGGCGCACGTCGAAGTCGGCCACGCGGAGCCCCTCCGGCCTGCATCCCACGTTCGCCGCCATCGAGACGGCCTTCAGCACGACCTCCGGGCCCATGACGGCAGTGCCGATGTTGATGATCGCCCCGCCCCGGGTGAAGCGGCGCATCTCCTCGGCGAGGACCAGGAAGTCGCGACCGCTGGTCTGGCCCTTCGCGCCCGGGTTGAAACTGTCGTGCTGGTCGATGATGTCCGTCCCCAGCGAGGCGTGCACGCAGACGGGGATGCCTTTCCGATGGGCGGCCGCCAGCACGCACGCGTCCACGTGCGGGAACCCATCGTAGGGTGTCAGGTAATCGCCCGTGTCGGGATGCCGTTCGAACGTCCGGTCGATGACCTGCCGCCGGAACTCCGCGTCACAGTAGAGCCTGCCCATCGCCTCGCCGAGGCCCAATCCGAGCTCGGCGCCGATCTCGATCGCGTAGTTCAGGTAGTGGCCGGTCTCGAAGGCCATGCCGAACTCGCCGCAGGGCAGCGCGTCGCGCACCGACTCGCTGGATGCGCCCGTGAGGGCCAGCTCGAACGAGTGGATAATGCCTGCTCCGTTCGTCGCGTAGAGCGTGACGACCCCGCGCTCGATCAGGTCGGTGATGACGGAGATCTCGCCGTTCTTGATCGGGTGCGCGCCTGTCAGAACGACGACGGGCCTGGCGGTGCGCCGGCACTCGACGACGTAGCGGGCCAGCTCCTGAAGCCCCGCTGACTGGTCGGCGGCCTCGCCCCGCAGCCCGTTGCGGAACCACGGGGTGGTCGGAGGGCGCACTTCGGCCCGTCGCAGGGCGCTGCAATCCAGGTAGCGGTCCAGCCCGACCTTGTTCGGGCGGACCTTGAGCGGGTAGGTCTTCACGCGCGCCAGGTCGAACGGCTTGTGCGAATCCGAGCGCTCCACGGCACTACTCCCTGCGGATCAGTCTGCCGAGCGCCGGGCTCGTGAAGTCCGGCACGATGTAGTTGGTCCCAAGCTCGCGGTGCAGGGCGCGCAGGCGACCTGCATCTTCCGCCAGGCGGCTGATCGTGACACAGCCCATCTCGACGCCGGCGCGGATCTCCGTGCGCCCGTCCCCGATGACGAGCACCTCGGCCGGAACCACGCCCTCGCGGCGGCACAGGTCGCGCATGACCTCGTCCTTCGGCATCTTCCTGTGCCAGCTGGAGCCTTCCAGGCTGCGGACCAGCTTACCAGGACCGGTCTCGAAGCCCAACGCGCGGACCTCCTCCTGCATCCCACCATCCGGGTAGATGACCGATCCCGTGACGAAGTAGCTGGCGCAGCCGATCGAGTGCAGGTGCTCGAGGAAGGCCAGCGAGCCGGGCACACGCCACCGATCGGGGCGCTCCCTTGCGTCGGCCACGTTCCTGTCCCGCGAGGCTGCGTTCAAGACGTTCTCGTAGAGCTTGAAGAGCCGCGGCGCCCGCTCGCCGATGAAGGCGGCGAGCTCCGGAGGCTCGTCCACGTCGTCGAAGCGCTCCTCTCCCTGTCGGATGCGGCGGACGATGTCCGCGTTCGCCTCGATCCGTGCGTCGGTCAGGACAGGATACACGGCCCGCGGCACGTTGCCAAGCTCCACCGCGCGGCGGATGCCGTACTCCATCTGGGTGAGGGCGGAGAGGCCGGCGGTCTCGATGCAGAACTCGTCTGTCTCGGGCAACGGCTCCCGCCCGACGCGCTCGACCAGTGCGGCGGCGTTTGCCTGCGAATCGAAGTCCTCCTCCAGGCCGCACATCATCGCCCAGTGGATGACGAGGCTCATCACCGGCGGCCATTCGCGGATGAGGCTGTGCGTGCCGTCCACGTCGTGGACGACATGGGTGATGCGCCGCCGGCCGACCGCGTTCACCAGCTCCACGTTGCCCGGATCGGCAGCCAGGACGCAGTCATCGAGGATGGCCATCTCGCTCCCTTGCCCTCTCGCGTTCCTCCGGAGCCTACCCCGGGCGGCTCGGCATGCCCTGCGAGCCGACGCTGCTCACAGGTCCCGCGGAGTAGACAGCGCGTCTCAGGCTCCGACCTCGGCGAGCACGGCGCGCAGGTAGGCCAGATCCTGACGTGCATACCACTCGCGGTCGCCCGGCCTGGGGGCCTCCACGCAGATGGGGCCCTCGTATCCGATCTGCATCAGCAGACGGACGAACTGCCGGTTGCTGATCTCCCCCTCGCTGAGCGCCGTGGGCACCCGGCCGCCCCCGCCGCGCAGCGGCGCCGAGTTCTTCAGGTGGACGTAGTGGATCAGCTCGCCGAGACCCGTGACGGCCTCCTCGAGCGACGGCTTTTCCTCGAACTCCAGCATGTTGGCGTAGTCCAGGTTCACGCCTATCGAGGGCCGGTCGATCAGCTCCACCAGCCGCGTGGCGGCGCCTATCGTGTCGTGCAGGTAGACCATGTGGGTCTCGAAGCCGAAGCGGATGTCCACGTCGGCGAGGGCGTCCGCCATCTGCCGGCACCCCTCGACCTGCCAGTCCCACTGCTCCTGCGTGGCGACGAATGACCCGTGGCTGGTGTAGTCGAAATAGGGGACGGCACCGTCCGGGTTGCGCAGGGCGCCCGTCAGCAGGTTCACCGTCTTCACGCCGAACCGCTCGGACACGTGCCGGTAGAAGGCGACGGCCTGCTCCACTTCGCGCTCGCGCTCGCCGGCATCCTCCTTGACCAGCAGCGGCCCGGGGTAGCCGAACAGCACGTGCTCCAGGCCGGATGCAGCCACGCCGGCCTCCAGCTCGTCCAGGTAGTCCTCGGTGGTCTCCTCCACGCCCGTCCGTTTGCGACGGAACTCCACGCCGTCGAACCCCCATGCCGCCGCCTTCTTGCAGATCTCGCGGACGGTCTGCCCCTGCTCGCAGTAGTTCACGTGCATGATGATCGGGTAAGCCACAGCCGGTCCTCCTCTCCAGCGTTTGCGTTGGGATGCCCGTTTCGCACGTGCGATCGGCCGTAGCCCTGCAACTGCCAGTGTCCGGGGACGGTGATGTCGTCCCAGCGGGAATCGTCGAATTCCGGTCGCATGAAGTCCGCCGGCGCTGCGCAGGGCGCTTGCGCATAGTGAAACCGCCACCGGCCGTTGAGGATCTGGAACCTGGACGGGCGGCCCCGCTCGCCGACAGTCGCGGCCGCCTCGTCGTCAAATGGGACGAACGTCGCCCGCGCCGCGAGACGATGCCGTCCCACCAGACGAGGGCTTTCCCAGTCACAGCTCGCTGATTCCGATCGCTCCGGAGAACCCATGGGGCTTCCTCCCGTCACGCCTGCCTGATTCGCACTTCCTGCCCGGTCTCCGCCGGCCTGCAGATGGCGACGATGGTGCTCTGCGCGATGCATGCCTCTTCGCGCGCGGCGGAGACGCATCTGACCTCCCGGATCGCGCCGATAGGGTAATCGATCTGCCTGAAGCGCGTACGGACCTTCTCAGCCAGCCCTTAGGGCGCCTGATCCCATAGCCTGCCCCGGTGCAGATGCTGACGGCACCGATCGACTTGTCCTGGAGGAGCCGTTTGCAGCTGTTCTGGACGGGCACGTCTGACTGTGGCCTGGATCTCCTGGCCGCTGTTCGGGACTTCAGGCATCCGGCGTCTTCCAGGAGAACGCAGGCTTCAGATGGTCGTAAGGATGGTCGTTATACGCAGCGTTGGGTTCCCTGCCATGCCATTTCCAGTTGATGAAATCGAGTAATACGTCCCAGTCCTCGAGCGCATGGGCGTGAGCGCCTTCGCGAAGGTGGAAGGCGATGTCCTCCGAAACGCCGAGGAAGCGATACACCTCGCCGGCCGCCCACGCAGACTGCACCATCCCTTCCGGATTCGACCAGCGGTCGTCCAGGGCATATGTCAACAGCAGCGGGCGCGGTGCGATTGTGGCCAGCAGGCAGTGCTGATCGAACGGCATGTCGCCTTCCCGCCCGAGGTATGGCTGCAGGCCCGACCCAAACCAGGACGGGAAGACGCTGATGATATTGAGAGTCTCCCCTCCATCTCCGACGTAGCGGAATGCTGCGCTCCCTCCTGCGCAGGAGGCATTGTCGTTGACCAGCGTGATCCGACTATCCGTTGCCCCAGCCAACAGAGCGGTCTTGCCTCCGCGTGAATGTCCGGTCACGGCAATGCAGCCCGTGTTGATGAACGGAAGCTCGTGCAAGAGATCCACGCAACGGTGGTACCCCCAGGCCCACGCCGACAGAGCGCCGAACGTTCGGCCGGGGTACACGTCATACAGTCCGCCGCTTCGTTTGCTCCTGTCCGGGACATCCCCGTATCCCAGGTCCTCTGCCATTTCCGTTCGGTTGAACAGGACCAGGGCACACCCGCTGTCAAGTACGCGTCGGGCCACGTCATCGGGTACGTGCCACCAGCATCCGTCCCCGTTGACGATTGCAGGGAACGGTCCATGCGTGCTCGGAAACAGAATCGCCGCACAAAAGGAAAACGGCTGGTCACCACCGCGGCAATGGACGCGATAGGACCAGAGCCGTGGCACGTCCGGCCAGCGCTGCACACCGCTGTGACAGAGCGTTTCTACCTCGATGGCAACGGGCTCAGGCGGCAATCCCCCGTACTCCGTGCCGACGATCAGCTCCCGCCACGCCGACGAACACGCCCGCCATTCTTCTCGGGCACGTACGCTGCCGCCACCGGGAATGGCGAACGGGTCAGGCCATTGCCCCGCGTTCACGATGGGGTCGGTCGGGTACCTTCTCTTCTGGCTCTGTACCGACATCGTTCTACCTCCCGAGAACTCCGTCGTGGCCGATGCCGCTGGAGTTACGAAGCAGTGCGAGTATCCTCTCCGGGGCTGATTCACGCAAGCTCATGTGGCCCCGGCCTCCCTGAAAGGCCGTTGACGCACTCCGGGACCGGCCCCGGCTCGGCCCGGGTCATGGCCGGATGGAGTCTCCGGTAGGCAGCGGCGTGTAGAACAAGCACTTCTCCCGACCTGTCACCCAGCCGGGCTTCGCCGAGTACACATTCCGCCTGATTCTCATCCTGGCAGACTTGCCACGCCTGAGGGCCTGAAGATCCCAGGCGAGTCGCCACTGCCGGGGTCGAGAATCTCGTCAGGGATGTCGCGAGTCGTGTCCACGCGGATGACCGTGATCCGCCTGGACAGTTCACGACCTGCATGCGAGCTTTCGTTCACGATCTTCCTAGCGTACCACTGGCCCCCCGGCCGTCCGTTCATACCGGAGGACGCGACGTATGGATGTGCTCGGAAGCGTCTTCATCTCGGAAGGCGTTGACAGCCGCTCGCGTTCAACGGTTGCGTGCGGCGTCCGACTGCCCACGGTGCGATGCCCGGGCAGACGCTGAAGACCGCGCTTGAGCGAGGTGCTCTACTGGCAGTGCGTCGCGCACCTGCTGAAGCCGGCCATCTACATACGCCAGATCGTGACGCGGTCCGAACTGCGCGAGCACCTGGCTGAGCACCATCCCGAAGACCTGGAGTTCTTCGAGTCCGTGCTGGCCGAGAGCGAGGAGGGCGTCGCCGGCTGGGCAACGCCGCGGGATAGCACTGCCCGCCAAAGGCGCATCATGCGCCTCGCTTCAAGGCCGGCATCAGACACCGCAGCCGCAAGCTGCACAGAGCAAAGGAACCGCCGCCAATGGCTCTCCGTACTCGAGAGGCCGCCGTCACCAGCGGAAGAAGCGGTACGGGTCGTCGTCGTGCAGGACGGGCTCTTCCAGATAGAGGCCGTTAAGCCAGCGCTTCTCCTCCGGGCCCGCAGGGCGGGCCACATTGCCCAGCAGAGGTGTTCCAAGTGCCACGCCCATGTTGCCCAGCAGTCGGCTGGTCGCGAAGCTCAGGTGTCTGAAAGCGCCTTTGGTGTTGTAGAACTCCTTATGGTCGAACTGCCACGGAGCCAACTGGCAGAGGACGACGTTCCCGCCTCCTGCCACGGCGAGCACGCCATTTCCCAGCACCTCTGCCCCGCCGGTCACCAGCGGGATCTCCCGAGGGTCGCGGATCATAAACTCCCCGCATCCCACGCCCGCAACTTGCGAATCCGGCCCGGCTGGCGCATACCGGCAGGAGATGTGTTCGGCCACCTGCATCTCGACCGGCAGGCCGAGCACCAAGCGTGCCTCCGCCTGCCCGAGGCCCAGTGCCAGCACACGCCCGCCGGCAGCGACCCAGCGGGCGACGGCCTCCGCTCCCTGTGCCAGCTGGTCGGCGGCGCCGGGACCCAGAACGAGCGCGCAGCCGCCATCCAGCGTCCCGCCGTCGTAGGCCCTGACCGCCACGCCGGCCGCCTTCAGGTGCTCCAGGCCAGCCTGCTCCCCGACGTAGACTGCGCTCCTGCTGACAGGTGCCTGCCAGGCATCTGCGAACTCCAAGATGTTCGCGGCGAGCCGCCGGGCAGCTGGCTCCTCGTCCGTGCGACCCGTCACGTCCACCTGGCAGAAGAGCACCATGCCCTTCCCTTCCCGGTAGACCGTCAGCGGGCTGTACTGGAGGGCGAAACCGCCGTCCATGATCGGCAGGAAGTCCCCGGCGGCCGGCTTCTCGATCATCACCGAGCAGACATTGCCGTAGTTGCCGGCACGCCCTGCCCGGGGGGTGTCGAAGCCGCACCACTTGACGGTGGGATAAGAGAAGTAGTCCGGCGGCGGCAGCGACGGCGGGATGAGTGTCGCCTCGCCGTGCCAGTCGCGCAGTTGCTCGTCGGATAGGCCCGCCAGGATGGGGTGGCCGGGCACGCGCGCAAAGGCGCGGCGGAGGCCCCACTCCTGCACCCGGAAGCCGAGACGCTGCTCGAGCGCCTCCTTAGTCTGCTCGAACATAACCACCTTCAGACCGTCGGGCACCCTCGAGAGGTCTGGCGCCGCGCCGTCAACGTTGAGTGCCTTCTTGCCGATGATCAGCAGGCTGCAGCCGCGCAGATCGGAACCGGCCTGCACCGTGTCGAAGGCAATGCCGAGTTCGTCCAGCAGCTTGGCCGTCTGGCCGAGCGGATCGTAGAGCCCGACCTCCTTGCAGACCCGCGGGGCTTTGGGATGAGGGAAGACGTGCAAAGTGAACTCGTCCGCCCGCACCTCCCCCGTGCTGAAGGTTGCCTTCAGACGCAGCCTATACGCGCGGTTCGTGCGCGCCCGGGGGAGCTTGAACCTGACCAGGATGCGCTCGTTGCAGCCTGGCTCTACCCGGACAACGCTCACGCCGGAGGCCTTCTGCGGCAAGTTAACCGACCACTCGCAGGTGCAATCTACGCTGCGGCGGGAATCGTTGATAACGATGATCTGCTTCTCGGCGATCTCGCCCGCAGCGTAGTTGTGGCCGCGCGCGGTGAAACGCTCGGCCTTGCCAGCGATGTAGGCAAGCAGCGGCTGGTTGTAGCGACGAAACGCAACGCCCCGCACGTTCGGCTCCCAGTCCTCGAGCTTCGTCCCCATGGAGTAGGGCATCGAATCGGAGGGCGACGGTTCGTAGAAATCCGGGCTAAAGCCGGGGCGCTGCAGGTTGTCCCAGTCCACGTCCAGCTCGACTCGTGCGGCCCTGGCGCCCCTGCGTAGGAAGCAGAGGTACGGCTCACGCCAGATGTTGAAGCCGCTCAGCCCCAGCGTACGGATGTACGGCCAGGTGTAACGGACGAACTCGGCTTGCACGCCGCGCAAGTTCGGCACGTTCATGTGAAGGCCCTGCGGCATCGGGTAGTCGCCGATGCCAAACGGATCCTTGCGGCGGAACCGGTCGGCTTCCCAGCGGAGGCAGACCTTCTCGAAATCATGCAGCTCGAAGGCAGCGTCCCCCCGGGTGGCCGCGCCCCATTCGGTGTACTGGTACTGGAAGAGGTCCTTCGACCTCACCCGGCTCCATGGTCCGCGCAAGTTCATGAAGCTGGCCTCGTAGGGTTCGCCGTACTCGACCAGGCAGAGCGGCCGGGCCCCGTACTCGGCCCACCGCTGGAACCACTCCGAACGTTCCTGCATCGGCGTCCAGTTGAGGTAGCAGTTCATCGTGCACATGGACCGACTCGGCCCGGCGTGGTTGTACTGGATGCGCGTCCTGTCGAACTGCCGCAAGACTCTCTCCAGCGAGTAGACTCGCCGAAGTCGGTCAGCCAGGTAGCCTGTCAGGAGGCAGTCGAGCACGAGCGGTATGCGCTGCGGATTCTCGTCGTCCTGGTGATGCGTGGAGTTGTGGTTCTGGCTGTACATCACCACGCTGGGGTGGTTCCGGGCGCAACGAACGTACCACTCCACGTGGCGCTCGTAACCGTTGCGCTTCTCCGGACTGTCGCCATCCCAATCGTAGTCGCTGACGTGCGGCAAGGCGAAGCTGAGAATCATGCCAACGTCGTCAGCGGCCCGCAGTATCTCCTCAAAGGCGATGTGAGAGCCTGGCCGGCAGTCGTAGTTGTGCGTGTAAACGGCATCGTAGCCCCACCACTTCAGTCGGCGGATGGTCTCACACGCCCCTTCGTAGCTGGCCGTCGCCGTGTTGATCTGGGCCGAGTTGAGGGGCGCGGCGCGCAGGTGCACGCGGCTACCATTGAGAATGAAGTCCCGCCCTTCGATCCAGAACTCACGGAAGCCGAAACGCACGCCGTGGTTAACATCCTGCGTCGAACCTCCCTCCAGCAACTCGACGGTTACGTCGTACTGGTTCCCGGGGGTGTCCGTATCCCAGAGCTTCGGGGGCCTCCATTCCTTGCTGAACTCCAACCGCCTGTTCTGCAGGTCCCCCGCTGAGAACGGCTCGCTTTCCGCAGTCAGCGCTTCCTCCCCGTCATCGAGGACCCGGGCGCGCAGCACGTAGCTCGCCCCTCCCTTCAGGCCGTCGAGGGCGGCGGTGAACGTGATCAACCACTGCCGCACGGACGTGTCAATCCCCACGTCCGTGATGCACGCGCCCTGTGGCATGCCCATGAGGAAGACGTCCCCGCAGAGCCCACGTCGGAGCATCCGCCTCTCCGCCGGGGCCTCGTCATACGGCAGATAGGTGCCTTGCGGCGTGAGGAACTGCGCGATCACCAGGATGGCCAGCTGGTGGGTGGCACCGGGCCTGCACGTTCCGGTCAGGTCCACCTCGCCGCCCGGGAAGTCGATCTCGCCGGCGGCCCTCCCGTCAATGAACACCTTGGCGCGGGAGTTCACCCACGCCGCCCATAGCGCGATGCGACGTCCCCTCCACTGCGCTGGCACGGTGATCTCGCGAGAGTACCAGGCCATCTGAACGTCGGAGAGCTTCTTCTTCGAGCCTTCAGGCCCGAAGAAGCGCTGGCTCCGACCATTCTCCTTCCTACCCGGTTCGAGTGGCCACGTCCCCGGCACCTTGAAGTAGCCCCAGTCTTCGTCGAAGCCGGGGCAGGCCTCGTCGGCGTCGCTGGCCGGCTTGAAGCGCCACAGGCCGTTGATACAGATCCGTTCCCGCGTGCAGGTCGCATCGCGGTACGCCTTATCCAGATCCCAGACTGCCTTCACTCCTTCAGGCAGCGGCACGTTTCAGTCCTCCCGAGCGGCCGTTTGGCTGAGGCCGCGGCATGAGAACATGCGCCCAGACGATGGGTCCGCATCCCTGAGACAGCGAACGCATGGGACCATCCCCTGGCATACCCACCGACAGCACCCGCTCCGGCGGGAGCAGACTTTCTCGGGACTCCCCTCGAGCTCCGCTCCTTCCCCGCTTGGGGACGCTGTGAGGCCCCGAGTGTGCGGCGGCCACCGGCCGGGGTCAACTGACCGCCGTCGGAGGGACATCCTGCTCTCCGGTGACGCCCACGCCCCCCGGAGGACCGTTGATCCACGCCAGAATTCGCGCCCAATCGGCCTACCTCATGGTCGAATGGGCTTCTCGGTAGGCAGAGGTCACAGCGGGCCGGCACTCCTTCTGGTAACGCTATCGAACGTCAATGACGAACTCCTGTGTCGCCTCCCCGATCCGTTCCACGTCGTCCGACAGGACTTTCTCCTGACCCCATATGAGTCTCGATTCGTCCAGCTTGCGGACACTCCGGTTGATGGTGACGGTTACGATGACCTCGAAGCTGCCCGGGACATCCGGAGTGCCCGAAAGGACGCCGGTATCATCCTCGATCGTGAGCCACGCCGGCCCCTGTATGAGGGCGAATTCAGGCTTCTCAATGTCGAAGTAGCCGGCCACCTGATTGCCGTCCTGCATTCGCGCGCTCAGGTCACCCAACGAACGGGTCGCCCCCACCGCGTACGTGTAGTCCTCACCGACCTTCGCCGTCACCAGGGGCTTGGTGTAGATGACGGGGCGAGGGCTGACGACATAGTCGGAAGGTCCGCTGCGCTTGCCGTGTTCGTCGACGGCGACTACGCGGTAGTAGGTCTTGTTGCCAGCAGCAGGGGCATCGGAGCCAATAACCACAAGCTGCGTATCACCGGTCTCGGCGATGAAGTTAGGGGGAGCCCACGGACTCCATTCCGCCATTTCGGTCTTCGAGGAGATCCCCAGGTCAAGCTGGCGTGCCCTGTCCATCACGGTGAACCCCTTCTCGTCACTTCCGTAGACCCTATACTTCGCGGGCCTGCGTCCAGCGGGATTTGCCTTCCACTTCAGGATGCCAAGTGTCTTCGCACCATCCCAATCAAGCGTGAGATCTAGCGGATACGCCGCGCCCCGAGCGGTGAAGCTGAACGTCCTGCTCCAGGGCCCCCACACCCCATTCGCGTCCATCGCCCGGACATGCCAGTAGTACTTTGTGTCGGGCGCGAGCAGCCCCGGCTCACTCAGTGTGTACTGCGGCTTCACCTCCGCGGCCTTCCAGGTGTGTCCTGCCCGCACTCTCGGGGCGTCCAGCGTGCGCGAACTCAACTTGTAGAAGCTCATCGACAGCGGGAGCTTCACGTCGGGCCGCCTCGACAGCTCGAACTGGTAATCGCTTATCCCGTCCCCATCCGGGTCAGCCGGAACTGCCCACTGGAACACTATGTCTGTCCCGTCCGATTCACCGCCATCCGACGGGTAGACCACCTCTGGTGCCGCTGGCGGCCTCGTCGCGGAACGCTCGACCCACTCATGCGTAATCCTGACCTTTCGCGGCCCCTGCGTCTCGTCGGTGTATGTGAAGCTGTTCTCTCCCACGACCATCTCGGGTAGAGCCATCGGGGCCATCTGCAGATCGTTGGCAATTGCCAGCTTCTTCAGGGACGCCCCGTCACTCAGCTCGCACCTGACCTGGTAGCGATAGTACGGGGGCCCCACGGTCGGGAAGAACTTGTCCAGGCTCTCTCCGGAAACTCGCTGCCACGTCTTGCCATCCTGGCAAATCGAGAAGCGCGCGCCGTTGCCTTCGGCCTCCAGTCGCCCACCCACAAACAGATACGGGCTTCTCATGGTCCATACGATTGAACCCGTCTTGCCTTCTTCCGCGGTTAGCCCGTCCTGGTCCCAGCGGATGTTCTCAACCGACGTCGCTCCCTGACGCCATGCCTGCCCCGTCACGTCCGGACGATACTCCCACAGGCCGTTGCATATCGCGTCCGTGTACGCCGGCATTGTGTAGAGCGGTGTGTGGAACTTCAGGGGATTGAGCTGTCCCCATCGCCACACGATTGCCTCTCCAGGACGCAGGACCATGTTCATAGTCGTATCGGCCTTCCCCGAGCGCCCTCCGACGATCTCGGTCCCCGTGAAGTAGAATGCCGCCGTGCCCTGACCATCCCATATCGTGTCGAGCAGGAGGATGCCATTGGAGTGTGTTCGCTTGACGAGGTCGTGGTCCCGCGCGAGCTGCACGTCGCTGGCCACGGTCTCGTTGTCACGCAGGAGATAAACGGAATGCAGGTCTCCATCCATCAAGTGCCATGCGCCGTCGTAGAAGACGTGGGAAATGCAGTGTCCGAGAGCACGGGCAGGCGCCGTTCGGAAGCCCGCCTGCGTCCATAGTGTCCCGAGGCAGATCGAATCATTGCCGCAGGTGTTGAAGCCATAGACATTAAAGACCTTCACCGGGTCGCCGAGTTCATCGTTATCCCCGGGCGAGTGGTGTCGGTGCCGGATCTGCTGAAACCATATTGCATACGCCTTCTCCGCGTCCGTCATGCCGGGGGTAGTCGCCGATTGCACGATCTCCGCCACGTTACGAAAAGTGTTCCGGCCATTCGACAGCCATGGGTTCAACACGTCGGTATCACCTACGTTCTCCATTCGCACCGACCGGTTTGACTCCCAAGTCTGGAAGAACGCCCCCTCCGAATTCATCCCGACCCCCATTGGCGTGCGGCAACTGCGCCCGTCCATCGTCCCGCCCTGGAGCACCATGTACTCCTGTGTCCCCGCGACGATATCCTGGACGTGGGACTTCGCCACGTCCGTCCGATCTGGCGTCATCCCCCACGGGAAGACGAACTCCGACGGAGCCTGCTGTGGCTGCGCAGTGGCCTCATTCGAGCCCGCCCCTGTCGTTGGCCGCCGACCCGCTGTCGCCGGGCCTTCATCCTCCTCCGACCCGGCCAACGGCTCATACTCCCGGACGACCGACGAGACGCGGACCTCATCCAGCAGCCCGTTGAGGTTGGGGGCAGGCGACTCCCATGTGTGTCCCCCCAGCCGCAGCATGGTCAGGCCTCCGCCCAGTACCCCATCGGTGACGCCTTCCGGCGTCCGGGCCACATCCAGCCGTCCGTCCACGTAGATGCCGACCTCCTTCTTGCCCTGGTCCCACGTGATCGCCAGGTGCGTCCACCGGTCCACGGGTACGGACCTGGTCCCGGCGACGCTTCGCCAGCCCCCGTCGACCCAAAAGGAACCGATCACCCCGTTGGAGAGGCGGATCATGTACTGGGAGCCTCGGCAGACGACATCCCCGGCAGCCCGGCCGCGGAGCTTCACCCAGCACTCCACGGTGAGCATCTTCAGCCCCTCCATCCTTGCCAGGTCGGTCACGTCCGCCGAACCTCTGGCTCCGTCACAGTCCAGCGCCCCGGCAAACTGGCCTTCCGCTGGCATTGGCTCCTTCACCTTCCCCGACTTCCCGCCCACCACCGAATCTCTGACCTCTCCGCTGGCCACGTCATCGAGGTGGAAGAGGCAGATGGTGTACCTATCGAGCTCGAATGGCTTGCTCAGGTCTACGGGCGCGCCACTTGCCAGATGCGCCAGGACCCCCGCCATGGCCAATGCTGCGACTCTGACTCCCCCCATGTGCGCTCTTCTCCTCCGCTTAAGCCCCTATCCCACCGATAGGTCCCCAACATGCTATCGCCATTTCGCCTCTGCACAAGTGCCTTCGCGGCTTGGTCTTCCAGTCTGCTCTGTAGAAAGCATCTAGGGGCGTGGCTAAAGGACCATCAGGTCCCCGCCTGCCCTTCTTGCCACGGGACGGGGAAGTGCACACGGCGGAAAGGAGAGCAGTAGATCAGGAGACCGCAGGCAGCGGGGCTGCCTGCTCTGTCCCGCCGGGATGGCGGGACTAGAGCGGGCGAAGCGATCCGGAACGCGAAGCGTCGGCGAAGCCCACCCCCGACGTCCAGATTGGGAAGCTGGCATTCTGTCACGGGGCTCTCCCGCTTCAGGCCAAGTCCCACCAGCCCTCCCGACTCTTCTAGGGGATCTGCGGTTGGCGTGACCGATGCTCACGCATGGTGATTGCCGTGACGCGCCTTAGAAGCCACGTGATTCGACTGCTCGACTCATTGCCGGTCAACGGCTCGCGGTGCATGTGGATCCAAATCAACCCATCCGTGCGAGCGACCAACGACCGCATCAGCTGTCCCCACCGGGCCGAAGGAAGGTGAGCACACCGCCGCTCTGCAACGCTGCAAAGCCGTGTGTAGTAAGGGGATGGGTGGTACGCCCGGCAGGACTCGAACCTGCGACCTGCGGTTTAGGAAACCGCCGCTCTGTCCTACTGAGCTACGGGCGCACCAGTAGTAAGGCCTTATGCTTCAACGCTTTACAGCCATGTCTCGCTTCGCAACTGGCCGGTCTGCCCGCGCTTGTTACCGTATTGTTACCATGGTATAATCGTCGTACGGGCCCCGAATGAGAGGCCCACCTACAGCGACAACAGGAGATCACTATGGCGTTCCTCACGAAGCGCGGGAAGTACTATCACGTTTACTGGCAACAGAACGGCAAGAAGCGGGGGCGCTCACTGAAGACCACCCGCAAAGCCGTGGCCGAGCAGCATCTCAGAGAGCTCGAGTATCGCCTCGCCCAGAGGGAGCTGGGCCAGGAGGCCGACGTAGACCTCGAACGCCTCCGCGACGAGTATCTATCATACTCGCAAGCCACGAAGAAGCAAAGCACCTATGAGCGCCACGACGTGCCGCGTGTGACCCGTTTCGTCGCCTTCCTCACCGAGGGAGGTGTGAAGAAGGCGTCCGAGGTGACGGAGGCGCACGTTCAGCAGTACCAGCAGCAACTACTGGGATCGCACTCGCCCCGAACGGTCCGTCACTGCCTCTATGCGGCCTCGGGGCTGCTCTCCTTCGCCGTCGAGCGGGGCTATGTCCGGCGTAACGTCGTCAGGAATGTGTCAAAGGTCAAGGCACAGAAGAACCCCCCGCGCTACCTGTCCTTCGACGAGTGGGAGCACGTCCAGGCCATCGCGAGCGGAACGTACCTTTGGCCTCTCGTCGCCACGGCGTACTACGCGGGATTCCGGAACAGCGAGCTTCGCTTCCTCACCTGGCCGGAGATAGACTTCGAGCGGGGCGTCATCACCCTCATGAACAAGGAGGGCTTCAGCCTGAAGAACAGGGAGGCCCGGACCGTTCCGTTGAACCGCGAGCTGAAGCGCATCCTGCTGCCCATCCGCGACGGTGAGGCCTACTGCTTCCTGGACCGCAACGGCGAGCAGTTTGGCGACAAGCAGCTGGCGGCCGAGTTCAAGCGGCTGGTGGCCGGGCCGAGCGGGCTGCCGCATTTCACGCTGCACAGCCTCCGGCACACCTTCGCCAGCCACCTCGTCATGAAGGGCGTGAGCATCTACAAGGTGTCGCAATGGCTCGGCCACAAGAGTGTCAACACGACCATGATCTACGCGCATCTCGCCCCGCAGGACGACGAGATCAACGTGCTCTGAAACGGCGTGGTCGCCCGGCTCCGAGTGGCGCGGGGCCGTTGACCAGGGCGTCCGTTCGGCTCGCCGGCGAGGGGAGTGCACGGCCAGACCGCGGGCGGCTCGCCTCGGGCTCAGGAACGCTCCTTGTCGCGGAGCATCTCCTCGACCTCACGCTCGATGTCGCGGCCTTCGACTCGATAGCGTTCGCGGAATGCCAGTAGGTCCGAGGGGAGGTAGAGCACTTTCCCGCGATTGCCACGATTCCCATCCATATCGTACTTCAGGTGGGGTATGCCGTAGCGGGCCGTCCATTGGTCCAAAGTATCCACGGATATGCCGAGTATCTCGGCGGCCAGCTGTTTGCTAACCGGGCACTCAACGGCGACCACCTCCTTGTGCGTCTTGCACTGTCCGGCGGACGCCTTGCCCGTCTTCATCATCTTCACGTCCACGTGCTTCTTATCCATCTCCTCTTCCGTCTCGAATAGGTTGTAGGCCGCGCCGGCTCTCGGCCCCACGGCCACGCCGGCTCTGGAATACGCTCGTCCGGGCGGTCGCACCCCACCGGGCCCGACGCACAGCGGCCCATGTTGTGCTCCCCTCATTCCACCGTGTGCCAGGCCCACGCGACGTGGCCGACCACGCGGACACGGTGGGCCTCCACATCCTCACGGTCCGGTACATCCCCGCCGGCATCCAGCGGCGCAAATGCCCACGCCGGGTCGAACGCCGTCAGCCGGGCGAGGACCCTCCGACGCCTGTGCGCCGTGCGCTCCCAGTCGAGCAGGAGCACCTTGCCCTGCAGGTCCTTCGGCGGCCAAACCTGCGCCCCGACGTCAACCCCGACTATGCTGCCCTTCGGGAACGTCGGCACGAACCTGTCGTCCGACACACGCAGGCAGCGCACGTTCTCTGGCGAACCGACCAGCCGGGCGGCCAGCACGAAATGCCCCTCGATCTTCTCGTGCTTGAGCGGCGACTTGTCGACCGCCAACGCGTCACTGGTGTACGGCAGTGCCCGGAACCGAGGTCGCGCCCTTCGCGGCTGCGCGCCTGACGCGCTCTCCGAGAGCACCACGGATACCGGCGCCGAGAACCGCCACCGGGAGTATGGTCGCTCGAGCCGCCGTCTCACGAGATCAAGCAGCTCTTCGTCATCCGGGTGAAGAGGCGGCCGTGGCTTGCGCGCGGTCGCTGCTGCTCCCGCCCGCGCCGGCAACCGCCAGTACCCCTCGCCGGTCAGCAGCCAGTTGAGGTTAACCGCGAACGCGTCCTGCAGCTTCGCCAGCACCTCTAAGCTCGGGGACCGACGCGCCTGCTCGTAGTGCGACACCTGCCCCTGCGTGACGCCGAGGGCCTTCGCCATCGCCTGCTGAT
>Ga0111189_1080_pt1 | contig 23551 bp, 21 predicted proteins | sample DeeMarSWOR324_28_FD_80357 | JGI IMG/M metagenome (GOLD analysis project Ga0111189, IMG submission 80357) | Planctomycetes bacterium SM23_32 | reverse complement strand
ACTACCACTTCATGCTCTCTGACCGGCCGGACATGAAGTACCCGCTGTCCCCGAACTTCTGGAAGCTCGTCTCGCGCACGCCGGACAAGGGCAAGCCGCAGTACACGCTCCCCTGCGTGGGACTGCTCACGCCGGGCACCACCTACTACTGGCGCGTGCGGGCCATGGACTCCAACGGCGTCTGGGGGCCCTGGAGCCCGATCTGGAGCTTCGTGCCCGAAGGACCGACGCCGCCGTTGGACGTGACCCTCCACTTCGACCCCGCCACGGGCATCGGCTCCCTTAGCTGGAGGCCGAACCCCGTGGGGCTGACGCCGGCCAGGTATCGGGTCTATGGCAGCGATGAGAAAGGCTTTTCGGTCAGCGACGTGCCTTACAACGTGAACCAGGGCGACGAGCATGACGAGATGCTGCCCCAGCCGTTCCCCGCCAACTTCGTGGCCGAGACCTCTGAGACGCAGATGGCCGTCGTCAGCGTGGGCCTTGGGCTGCCCAATGCCAACAAGGCGTTCTATCGCGTGGTAGCGGTGGACGGGAACGGCAACCGAAGCCGGTCCTCGGCCTACGCCGCTGCGCCCAGGCCATTCATCCACACCGTGCCGGTGACGGCCGCCCGGGTTGGCGAGCCGTACAGCTACCAGGCGGCTTCCATCCGCTCGCTGGGCGACGTGCGATCCCGTGGAGGCTCCAAGATGGCGTTCTGGGACGTGGAGCATCCCCGGTTTGCCATCGAGCAGGGCCCGGACTGGCTCACGATTGACTCCGCGACGGGACTGCTGACGGGTGAGCCCGACGCACCCGGCAGGTTCGAGGTGGTCATCAGCGCCACCGCGGACCGGGAAGTGCGGCAGGTGGACGTCGTGAAGATGAGCTGGGGACAAGAAGAGGTGGTCGGCACCACGACCGAGCGCGTGGGCACGGCAACGCAGGAGTTCACCATCGAAGTGGCCCCTTAGCCGTTGCGGGCGGGCTCCTTCGCGTTCCAGCCTGCACTCGGTTCGGCGCGTTCGTCCTCCAGCCAGACCGCGGCGACGCTGTCGGCCGGGAGGTAGACCTGGCACGAAAAGTCCTCCGCGACGCATACCTCGCGGCGCTCCACGGGCCGGAGTTCCAGCGTGTCCTCACACCACCGACGATCGCCGTCTAAGCGGTTGACGGTGAGGGACTTCGCGCCGGGGCGGAGGCCTCGCAACCGCAGGGCCGCGATGCAGTCCGCGGCTTGCTCGGCGCCGCAGTTGACCACCATCACCCCGATTCGGCCCTCGCTGCGGCCGGCCAACACGCGCATGCCCGGCGACGAATCGGCGGCGAGCCTCTCATCCCCCAGCCGCGAGAGCATCTGGTAGACGAAATACTGCGGCCTGACCCGGCCGTTGACGCCGAACAGGCCCAGGCGGTGCGGCACCTCATTCCAACGGCGGCCGCGACAATGGCCGCCCGCCGCGGGTCGCACGCCTGCTCCTCGACCGAGACCTCGCCGCCCAGCCCGCAGCTCCATTCGGTCACCATCGTCTCGGGCCGCGGACCGGGGAACATGTCAACTGCGCGGCGAGCCAGCCGCACCGAGTCCGCATGCTGGGTGGGGGAGTTGCTGTAGAGGTGCCAGGAGACGAAGTCGAGCCGCGTGCCCGTGCGGCGGCAGAACTTGACGAGGCCCGCCAGCAGCTCGTGCCGGACACTCGCAAGGGCCGGCCCGCCGACGCGAGCGCCGGGGAACACCTCCAGGATCGGCCGGACCGTCATGGCGTAGTACTCGCCGTAGTCCTCCGGGTCGGTGATGAGGTAGGGACAGCCGCCGTGCTCGCCGATGTCGGGCTCGTTGCCGATCTCCCAGTGCGTGACGAGGTGGCGCCGGACGGAGTAGCGGCGCACGAGCTCGCGGATCACGTGCTGCCATTCCTCCACGTCGCGGGGGCGCCACCGGGCCTGGTCCACCTCCGGGTAGAGGGCCCGGGGCTTGATGGTGATGGCGGCGGCGATCTTCGCGCCCGTCGCGGCCAGCGCGTCCATGTAGGGATCGAGGCGGCTCCAGTCGAAGCGGCCAGACCCGCCGTAGACCTGGAAGAACTCCTGGATGAAGATCCGGATCAGCCGCGGCCCCAGGCTGTGGACGCCCTCGACCACGCGCTCTGGCAGCGGCAGGGAGTTGACGCCGCCGAGGCCCAGCGCGTGCCGCCAGAGCTCGAGCGGCTCACCGCTCGGCGCCGCGTCCACGTGCACCTCTGTCACCTGGCCCGGCAGGCTCCGCCATCCCATCTGAAGCCTCCTCCACAGCGAGGTCCTGGCGCGCTCAGAGCCTGCGCCAGGAGTGCGGCGGCAGGGCGCCCATGTCCGGCACTTCGGCCTCGTGCTCAGCCAGGTTGGCGACGATGCGTGTCCCGTCCGAGAACTCGGTGGCCTGCACCGCGCGGTCGTCCGAGAGGAACTCGAACGACGCGAGCTCGCAGACGCCCGTTGTCTTGTGCAGCCGGGCCACCGGCAAAGCGGCCTGAAGAGCCGTCTGCACGGTCGGGTCGTCCAGGCGGACGGTGTACGAGTAGCTCTTGCGCGCAGCGAAGTCTGCCCATGCATACTGCTTGCCGAAGGGGAACAGATTCGGCGGGCAGCCGTAAAGGGCGTCCATGCTGGCCTTCAGTTCGGGCCGGCCGGAGCCGGTCGTGCCGATCCCGTGCGGAAGCCCCGACAGCCCGAAGCCGTCATGCGCGTTGTAGTTGTGGAGTTCCCACCAGTCGTGGATGCACGAGTCGTGGAAGACCAGCATCGTCATCGGCACCGGCGCGCAGGCGGGGTCCCATGGCATGGGCGGCATCATCTTGGTCGAGCCGATGTCGTACCAGCCCGCGTAGTAGTCGTTGAAGCCTTCGCTGGAGACGATGCGATTGCCCACGGTCTCCGGGCTGAAGAGCCGGCGCGTCCACTCCATGTCCCCCAATGCGCCCATGGGGCGGCTGTCGTGGAGGGCGTGATCCGCCTCAAAGCAGCGCCTGCCCGCCCAGACGGCATTGACGTCGAAGTGCAGCCAGTCCATGGCTCGCATGTCGCCGGCCAGGCGGCCCTTGATGTGCTGCACCTGGTAGGGCGTGCAGACCAGGTACCACTGCTGGTCGTCTATCCGCCAGTTGGGCACGAGCCCGCCGTCCGCACTGCGCCGGCAGATCGAGCGCATAGCCTCGGATCCGTCGTCCAGCCCTTCGACGACCCACGCCCAGGGACTTACGCGGGCGCCGGCAACAGACTTGATCGCTCCGACCTCCCCGTCGGACAGCCAGATGGGGGCGCCGCCACCCATCTGGAAGTCCAGCGAGTAATGGCACATCCGCACGGGGTAGTAGAAGACCGATTCGAAGCCGAGCCGGCGCAGCTCGCGCGCCCCTGCCGCATAGTCCACGTCGGGACAGGCGTTGTAGCCGACGAACGCCGTCATCGCGCCGAAGAGGTCCTGCACGACGGGCTTCCGCGCGATCTTCTCCTGCCATGTGACGAACTCGCCGCGCTCCTTAAGCCGCGCACGGTAGCGTTTGCAGGCCGAGGTCAGGTCCGGGTCGGTCGGGTAGAGCCTGACGACCCCGCCGACCCACCCGTCCACGGGGCACGCCCTGTGCTCGAACCGGAAGAACGGCCCGTCCTCGGTCCGCCCGAACGTGGCGGACCAGTTCGATGGGCTCTCGTGGCAGACCAGCAGGGCGCCCCGCTCCCCCAGCACCGCGCCCATGGCCATGGAGAAGTTCAGATGCCCGCCGTGCCCAACCGTCAGCTCCCACTCCTCCCCGGCCTCGCTCAGCAGCAGGCCCTGGTAGAGGGGCGCGGCCACCTCTCGCGGTCCCGCAGCGGGGATCAGCGGACCCGGCAGCGAGACGGCCTCGACCTCCTCCGCGTCACATGCAAGACTCACCTCGACGTGGTCGTCCGCCGGCACGTAGCGGTGGACGAACGTGCCTCCTGCCACGCAGTAGCGCACCTCGATCCCCTGCTCGGTCCGTTGCGCCGTGCCCGCAGGCAGTGGTCGCAGTCCGCGCTCGTCGCCTCGAAGGCGATAGCCGGCGCGTGACGGATCAACCTGCCAGGAGCAGCCCCGCCGACAGTCAGTGATGCATACCGTCGCACCATCCTCGGCAACGGATAGCGACAGACCTCGGCTCGTCATCTCCAGCATGTTGCTCCGCTCCCTGTTTCGCCGCAGTGCGTCAGGCGCGGCCGGGCGCCGTCCGGCAACAGCCTGTCAAAGGACGCCATATCTGTCGTACACTTCTCGCAGCGTCCTGCCCCGGAGCAGTTCGGCACGGGATGCCGACTCTTTGCCGGCCTTCTCGTGGGCCCGCTCCAAGGCCTCATCCTCGACCTCCTTCGGGATGACCACGATGCCGTCGAAGTCGGCGAACACCAGATCGCCGGGCCGCACGAGCACCTCGCCGCACGTGATGGGCACGTCATAGGCCATCACCCGCCCCCGCCCCTGGGAATCAACGGGCCGAATGCCGGCGCAGTAGACGGGGAAGCCCATCGCGACGATGCGATTGCAGTCGCGGACCTGGCTGTCGCAGACGCAGCCGGCGGCGCCCTTGCGCTGAGCGACCGCCGTCATCAGCTCTCCCCACGGGGCATTCGTCCCCCCGTGGTCGGTGGAGTGGACCGGCACGTCGCCGGGGCGCAGGGAGTCCATCGCCTCGATCTCCAGCCCGTAGGGGTCGCCTTCGACGACGTAGTCCGTCTCCATCCAGCGGAAGGTGCGGGCCCGCCCGACGAAGCCGCAGTTGTGGCGGTCCGGCAGCAAGGGCCGCAGCCTCTGGTGCATCGCCTGCTGCCGGTGACCCATCGCGTCCAGGGCATCGCAGACGGCCGCCACGTAGAGGTCCTTGCGGATGAAGCCGAAGCGCTCGGTGTCGCTGGCAAACGTCATCGTGTCCCTCCTCGTGCCCCGTGCCAGGCGTCTATCATGGCGTGCAGGTTCTCCCACACGCGTTCGTTGTCCTCCCGGACGTTCGTCACCGGCGCGAGGATGAAGCCGCCGCCGGGTCCCAGGATGGATATCGCGTCTCGCGCTTGCGCCCGGACGTCGTCGGGCGTTCCGCACTCCACGGTCAGATAGCCGCAGACGCCGCCCCACAGGCAGAGCCGGCCGGCCGCCTTCCGCTTCAGCTCGGCCAGGTCCATCGTGCGGTCCTGGGCCGGGTCTACGCCAAGAAGCACGTCCACGCCGGCGCCGATGATCATGTCCACCAGTGGAAGCGACGAGCAGCTCATGAGGTAGCCGAACTTCGCCCCGGCCCTGTGCGCGCGCTCAACGTCGCGCCGCAGCCCGGGCAGGATGAAACCGCGGTAGGCGGCCGGCGCCCACACGTCGGCGCTCTCATACCAGGCGCGCCGGACGAACAGGTCCACCCCCTGCTCGAGAACCGCGTCCATGACGCTGTTGTTCCACGCCTCGATGATGCCCACGAGCCGATGCACGAAATGCGGCGAGTCGGCAGTGAGGATGATGAGGGGCTCGATGCCGGCCAGCCAGCAGGCCACGTCTCCGACCATGCCGTAGTAGGCGACCGTCAGCAGGCCGTGTTCGGCCGCCAGCTCCTTTGCGGCGGCGCACTCGTCTTTCAGTCGGGCCAGGTCCTCGTCGTCGGGAGGACCCAGAAGGTATCGAAGCGCATCCAGGCTGTCGTCAGCGGCGACGAGGTGCTTGGTGGCCCGCGATATGGCGAAGTCGTCGAAGAGGGGGATGTGGCTGCCCCAGGGCCAGTCCTCCGTTTCGCGGACCGCTGTGTGGAGCACCCCGCCCGGGGTGTCGTATTCCTTGTGCAACACGGGATACTGGCCGGCCCCGGCGTCCTCGCGCCACTGCCGCACCCTTACGCGAGGGTCGGTCCGCGGCGAGGGGGTGGACACGACCACGGCCGCGTCCAGCCCCATGCCCAGCTGTCGTTCGACGAACTCCCGCTGGTCAGCAGACCGGCCCCTGAGGATCTCGAACGCGCTGAAGCAGCACGGCACGTGGTCCGGTTCGCGGCACTCGAGCGCGGCCAGCATACGCTCACGGGATGACAGGGAATCACCCACGGGCTCAGGTCCTCGTCAGTGCAGGTAGGCCGCCTCGAGCTTGCGGAGTGCGGTGATGATGTCCTCGGCCTCCTGGGGGCCGTAGTTCTCGTGGAGCGGGAGCGGGATGTTCTCCTGGAGGGACCGCATCGCGTTCTCACTGCAGGACTGTGGATCGCGCGGGCCGTCGTAATCGGAGCAGTCCCACGGGAATCCGCTGTTGCCGAAGACGGCCTTGTCCCTGAACCACGGCGCCTCCGAGACAGCGGTCGGGTAGTCAGGCAGGTTGGGAATGCCCTCGGCTGCCAGCGCCCGGCAGAACTGCTGCTTGCCGACCCGGAGCGCTTCCAGGTTGAGCCTTACGCGCAGGTACCAGTAGGAGCACTCGGTGCCCGGTGCCTGCCCCCCGATCCTGACGGCGCCGCACTCGGCCAGCGCCTCCTTGACGGCCTCTCCGATCTTCCGTCGGCGCTCGATCATCTGCGGCAGCCTCTTCAGCTGGACACTGCCAATTGTCGCCCCGATCTCATTCAGGTTGCAGTTCAGGCCGGCGCGGACGTTCGCTTCAGCGTCCAGGTTGAACGGCTTGCCGCGGTCGGCGAACCGGCGGCCCTCCCAGTGGAGTTCCTCGTCCCGCGTGTAAACGATGCCGCCCTGTCCACCCGTCGTGAAATGCTTGCCGAACATGGTGGAGAAGCTCGCGATGTGGCCGATGGTCCCGACCAGCCTGCCCTTGTAGCGGGCGCCGTGGGACTGGGCGCAGTCCTCCACGACGTACAGGTCGTGGGCCCGCGCCAGTTCCATGATCGGGTCCATGTCGGCGGGTTCGCCCATGATGTGGGCGACGACGATGGCGCGCGTTCGCTGTGTGATGAGCGGCTCGATCTGCTCGGCCGACGTGTTGAAGCCTTCGCCGTCCGTATCCGCCACAACGGGCACGCAGCCGAGCAGCGGCACGGGCATGATGCCGCCGGGATCCGTCACGGCCGGCACGATCACCTCCGCGAGGGCGTCCAGCCTCAGCGCGCCCAGTGCGCAATAGACGGCGTTGCTGCCGGAGTTCACGCCGTCGGCGAAGCCCCCACCCATGAACTCGGCGAAGTCGGCCTCGAACTGCCGCTCCCGCGGGCCGCTGTAGCCGAAGGCGGTCCCTTCCGCAATCGCCTCGTCGAAGAGCTGCATGACGGCGGCCCTCTCGGCAGCCGTCATCAAGCCACGGGACGGCATCGGTTCGGACCGAACCGGTTCTCCTCCATCAACGGCCAGTCGTCCGCCAGCCTTCATCTCGGCCTCCGTTCGTCACAGCCTTTGCCACGCACGCCCTCTGCGTCGTCCTTGACGCGCAGGACCGGTGGCTCAGATCACCAGACGAGTGGCTCCATGATCCCCAGGATCTTCCCCTCGCACTGCGGCAGAGCATGCCGAAGGAAATGGATGAACGTCTCGGGGTTCTCCGCGTTGAGCCGCATCAGGTCGTAGTGCATCGGCACGGCGACCCTGGGCTGCACGGCCTGCGCAAGGCGGACCGCCTGATGGACGTTCAGATTGCCGTACTTGCCATTGATGCAGACCAGCAGCACCTCTGCCTGCGGCGCAGCGCGCTCCAGCAGCTCGGACCAGCCCGTGTCCGACGTGTGGTACACGCTCCTTCCGCCGGGCAGCTCCAGCCTGTAGCCGCAGGTGTCCAACACGTCCGGCCCCGTGGGCACCGCGTAGACGCCGCCCACCTTGATGCCGCAGACCTCGGCCGCTTCCCCCGCGTCCACGCGCACGGTGTTGCCCGCCGGGATGCCGAGCGACTCGAGCTTGCGGCACGCAAGCCGCGGCGCGACGAAACGCGTGGTCTCTTTGTGGCCGTACCGGCCGATCGTCTCGGGGTCAAGGTGGTCCAGATGGTCGTGTGTTACGAGCAAGAGGTCCACATCCAGGTCTTCCGGCTCGATCGGCACGGGCAGCATGCGCGCGAAGCCCGGTGCGACCTTGCCCACGGAATCGCTCAGGTAGGGATCAATGGGCCTGATCGCCGCGGAGGATGAGCCCGCGAACCTGAGCCATTCTCCCGCTGGTGCCGCTCATAGTCTACTCTCCCTCGCCGGGAGCAGCCGCGCCGGGTTGCCGCCCAGCAAGCATCCCCGGACAGGCTCGTGACGGGCGGGCACGTCAGCAGGGCCGGTCATCAGCCGGGCACCCGGGGGACCATCGGCTCGGCGCCCCAGGGCACGTTGTTCGAAGGGGCGAAAGGCAGGCCGGGCCGGTAGGGCTGCGTACCGGGGAAGGCGCCCGTGCGGAGCATGTCGTCGTAACGGCGGCCGTCCATCAGCAGCATCACCGCCGCCGTCGCGCCGTGGTTGAAACCGATGCACGGCTCCGAGAAGTACCAGTTGATGCGCGTGTCCCGCCACCGCCGCGACACGAACCGCGAGAGGTTGCCCGAATGGTCCACCGCCATATAGGGCATGCAGCCGGGGAACCACGCCTTGCGCCGCGGCGTCCACTCCAGCATGTGGAACGGCGTGCTGACGCTTTGCGGCGCGACGTTGGTGATCGTACAGAGACGGTAGCAGTTGCGCCCGCCGACGTAGTGCAGGTACTCCTCGGCCAGAGCACGGAAGCGCTGCTGCCCTGAGAGCCGCCACGCCGTCAGCAGCAGCCAGGCCGTCTCGCCGATTCGCCCGGGGCTGTGGAACCAGCCGTGTGGGTAGACCGCCACGCCGTAGGGGTCTGTGGCGGACAGGTCGAACAGCACGCCGAGCTGCCCGACGAAACGGCTCACGAATGAGTCCCGCAACGCCGCGTCGGCATCCGGATCCAGCGCGTAGGAGACCCAGGCCACGTGCGCGGAATCGTCCTTCCAGGCGTTGCTGTCCCACTGCGGCTCCAGTCCCGCCAGCTCCGCGATGACGGCGTGGAAGGACGGGTCCTTGGTGAGGCGCCACAGCTCGACGGCGGCCCAGAACAGGTCGTCTCGAGGGTCGCCTCCGCGTCGGCGAGCAGACTGGGATTCGTTCGCCCGGGCCCAATCCCATCCGCGCAACGCGCAGTCTCGGTACGTCTCCGCTGCGTCGGCGTCGTACGGCTGAAGACACCGCGCCATCATGGCGAACGAGGCGCAGATGCGCACACTCTCGTCGTAGCTGAACCGGTCGTCGCGGATGAAGCGCGGGTCCGGGTCGTTCTCGTACCCCACGTCGTACCCCCTCTGGGGGTTGCCGCCGCGCCTTCCCGTCATCAGATACCCGAGACAGGCGCCGTCCTCGAGCTGCACCTCGCGCAGGAACTCAACGTGCCACCTGACCTCGTCCAGCAGGTCCGGCACGCCGTTGCCGCTCTCGGGGATGTTGAGCTGCCCGTCGAAGTGCTTCGCACGCGACATCTCCCAGGCCAGCAGCAGCGGCCCGATGCGAGCGGTGTGCGGGAAGATCCGCGAGTCGCCTGCGTCTATCCAGCCGTGGCGCGCGAGGCGCGTCTTCGACTCGTCGCCGGCGAACGGGATGGGGTCTGTGTAGATCTCGCCGCGCGCCCACTCGAACGCGTTCGCGGGCGGCAGTGCGCAGCCGTTGCGCTGGAAGAAGAAGAACCGGGCCAGGTGATGGAAGAGGTAGTCGTAGACACCGTCGTGGACGAAAAACGGAACGGAGGCGCCGACACCGGGGACTTCCAATACGTACCGGCCCGGCTCTGCAACCGGCGTGAAGTCCGCCTCGTACACCCACTCGCCGTAGACGACGGGCTCGAAGGATGCCCGCAGAGCAAGCCGGCCCTCGTGGACGGGCTCTCCGAGAACGGCTCCGGCTGCGTCTGCCCTGCGGATGACAAACCGCGCGCCGTCCAGCCCGAACAGCCGACTGCCGGCGACCAGGCCGATCTTGTGCCCCTGCGGCCGGTAGCCGACGTGGTCTACGCGGACCGGGCCGCGCTCCGGCTCCGGCCCGTCGGAGCGGAGCACGATGTTGTCCAGATCCGCGTGGAGGCTGCCGGAGAACTTGTCCGAGCCGATCACGAGCCTCTCGGCTACGTGCAGCAGTGTGTCCGGCCTCCCCAGGTCCATGTCGGCGATGGGGATGACGACGTGCTGCCAGCCATCGCCCGTTGCGAGGTAGGGATCCATCGGCGTCAGGGACGCGGGCCTCGCGGACCTGTGCATGCAGGCAAAGGTCACGCCGAGCCCCCGCCCCTTTGCGTCTCCGCGCAGGTCGAACTCGAGCGCGCCCTGCGGCCGATACCCGTACACGTCGAAGTACGGCTTGCCACGGTCACGGAACGCAACGGGCCCGATCAGTTCCGGCTGCAGCGTGACCCGCCACGCACTGTCCGGCGTTTCCGCGTCGAGGGCCAGCCGCAAGCCGCATTCGCCAGCCTTCGCCGCGGCGGCCGACAGCAGCTCGCCGAGCCCCGACACCTTGCCGCCGATCACCTCGCCCCACGCGCAGTTGTTAGTGAGGCCCCAGGGATTCTGGCGCTCGATCCGCTCGCGCAGGAAGACAATCTCCTGGAGGCGGGTCGCTTCGGCGATGCGCTCGGGGGTCCACTCCTGCGCCGTTGCCAGAGCGGGCAACGACAGCGCAAGAACGGAACAGACAGCCAGTGCCGCGCAAAGCCCCGTGGATTGCATCTTGCCCACTTTCGTTACAGGTCTTGGAGCGGCGAGGCTACAGCCGAGCCCGTCCCTTGTCAAGGTGTGGACCGCCGGCCCGACGCTCGGGCTGCGGGCCTCTCATGCGGGCCTCGGCGGATGACGAAGCCGGCCTGGCCCAGCGGCCATAGCGCGGCCTGATCGCCGCGGAGGATGGCCTGATCGCCGCGGAGGATGAGCCCGCGAACCTGAGCCATTCTCCCGCTGGTGCCGCTCATAGTCTACTCTCCCTCGCCGGGAGCAGCCGCGCCGGGTTGCCGGCCATCACGCTTCCTGCACCGACGTCCTTCGTTACCACGGCGCCCATGCCGATCACGCTGTCCCGGCCGATGCACAGGTTCTGCCTCACCACGCATCCCTGCCCCAGGTAGCAGCCCGTTTCCACCCGCACGCCGCCGGCCAGGATCACGCTGCTGCACACTACCACACGGTCTGCCAGAGCGCCGTCGTGGTTGACGACCGCGCCGGGCAGCATGAACACGAAGTCGCCGAGGGAAGCGCGCAATCCCACGAAGCAGTGGGGGTAGATCACGCAGCCGGCACCGATTCGCGCGGTCCGCGAGACGAAGGCCGAGGGATCAACCAGGCTCGCAATCCGCTCGCGCGGCAGGCCGATCGGCTCTTTGTGCTCGTTGTCGGGCACAACGCAACAGCCGGGATAGCGTTGGAGCGCCTGGCGCGTGCCGAGCACGGGGTAGTCGTTGATCGTCTTGCCCACCAGGTCGGCGTGACCCTCCGGCACCGCGAAGCCCCGGAGCCTCCACGGCGCGCCGGCGTGGGAGGCGCGTTCGGCGATCTCGGCCATCTCGGCGCCGTGGACGCCCGCGCCCAGAATGATGAGGTCCTTCACGTTGCTCTCCAGCGGCCCATCACAGCACGCGATGCTTCTCGACCAGGTCCTCGTCAACCTCAACGCCGAGGCCGGGGCCCACGGGAACGGGGATCATCCCGTCCTGCATCCGGATGGGCTCCCTGCAAAGGCGGCTCAGAAGCGGCGCCGACGACATGTTGCACTCCAGGTACAGCGAGTCCATCTGGTATGCGTTCAGGTGCAGCGAGGCAGCCTTCTGCAGGTCCGTCAGCCAGGCGTGCGGCGCGCACTCGATCTGCCGGCGTTGGGCCATCTCTGCTATCTGGCGTGCGACGGTCATCCCCCCGCAGCGGCTCAGGTCCGGCTGCAGGACGTCCACGTTACCCTCGTTCGCGAGCCGCTCGAACTCGCAGAAGCCGGCCGCCTGTTCGCCCGCTGCGATCCGCAGCGTCTTGGTTGCTGCCGCCACGGCTGCGTAGCCCGCCATGTTCTCCGGATGGATGAAGTCCTCGAGCCAGAAGACGTCCAGCTCCTCGAGCGCTAGGGCCAGGCGGATCCAGTCCTTCAGCGCGCGCGGCCTGTAGACCCGGGCTCGGTCCACGTCGTACCATCCGCCGTCAACCATCAGCGCAACGTCAGGGCCGGCCTCCTCCCGTGCCGCCCGGACCAGGGAGACGTCAAGGGCAAGGTCGCGCCCGAAGACGCCCCAGCCGAACTTGATCGCCCGGAAGCCCTGCCCCAGGTATCCCGCCACGGCGCGCTTCATGTCCGACGGCGTCGGCCGGAAGATGGTGGAGGCGTAGGCAGGCACGTTCTCGCGGTACCTGGCCCCCAGCAACGCCCAGATCGGCTGGCCGAGCGCCTTCCCCGCGATGTCCCACAAGGCGACGTCCGCTCCGGACATCATCTGCATGCCGGCGCCCTGGCGGCCGTAGTAGCCCACGTAGCGGTACATCTTCTGCCAGAGCCGTTCGCGCTCCAGCGGCTCCTCGCCGACCAGTGCAGCCTGCAGCGACTCGAAGCCGATCTGGCCGCCCGAGGGCGCCTGCACGATGGCCCGGCCGACATGCGGCTGCGTCTCAACGTCCGACCAGCCGGTGATCCCTTCGTCCGTCCTGATGCGGATCAGGCTGATGAACCGCACGCCGTGGGCTTCAGCGGCCCCGGCGGGATCGCCGTAGTCCTTTCCCGTGTCCAGCACCATGGCCTCGACGTCGGTGATCTTCATCGCCCCGCCCCATGCTCTTCGGGCATGATGGCGACTTTCATCGCCTCTTCGCGTGCTTGCTCCGCCAGCCGGAATGCCTCGCGATACTCGCGCAGCGGCAGCCGATGCGTGATGAGCTCCCCCAGCCGCAGCGAATCATCGCCGAGCAGCTTCACGGCCTCGTCGAGACGGTCCTGGTCGTTGCAGGCGCCGACGATCTCCAGCTCGCGCACATGGACGTCGAACAGGTCAATCGGCGTGCTTCCCGGCACGGCGGAGAAGACCACGAGCCGCCCTTTCGGCCGCAGCAGGGCCGGTCCCTCGCTCGCCGCCTCCCGCGTGCCGGCTGCCAGTACGACGGCGTCGTAGCTCGAGGGCCGGACGGACTCGGCTCGGAGCGCCGCCCGCGCCTTCTCGCCCAGCTTCCGGACGTTGACTGGCACGGCGCCGCGAGCGAAGCCCAGGCGGAAGTCGTGCCGCCCGGCGATCACCACCTTCGCGAGGTCCAACCGGCTGGCCAGCCGAGCGATCAGCACGCCAAAAGGTCCGTCGCCGATCACCAGGAGCCTGTCGGCCGCTTCGACCCTGGCCTGGGCCAGGGCTTCCAGGCAAACGCTCACCGGCTCGGCAAGGGCCGCTACGGGCCAGTCGAGTCCACGCGGCACGATGCGGGCCCGGTCGGACCGCGCGACGTAATGCTCCGCAAACGTCCCCTGCATGTTGACCCCGAAGTGCTCCATGGCGGAGCACAGGTGCCCCATGCCTGCCCGGCAGCTATCGCACCTACCGCAGGGGTGAACCGGGTGCGTGGCAACCCGGTCGCCCGGGGAGAAGCCGCGAACGTCCCGGCCCACCGCCGCCACTGTCCCGGCCGCCTCGTGGCCGATGACCACGGGGAGCCGGATGCCGAACGGGTTCCGTCGCACGTCGTTGATGTCGGACGTGCAGACGAGGGCTGCCTCCGTGCGGACGAGCAACTGGTCGTGAGCCGGTGACGGACGTGGGACGTCGGTCAGCTCGAGCCGCCCGGGGGACTGCAGCACAAGCGCCCTCATGGCCGCACTCCCAGTAGTGCGAGCGCGTCCCGCTCCAGGATCTCCTCGATGGCCTCGGCCGAGACGCGCGGCAGGCCGCTGTCGGCGACGACCAGGTTGACGCCGCGCACCCCGTCTATCGCCTCGTCGCTGCCGGCGAACGGGTAGTCTGTGCCGAAAAGCAGCTTGTGCATGACCCCGTACTCCTGGGCGAGCATCATCATGTTGTAGAACTGCCAGGGGCGGTAGTGCAGGGCGGCGATGTCCGCGTAGACCTGCGGGTGCTTGCGGATCACCGAGATGCATTCATCGGCGAACGGATGGCCGAGATGGGCCAGGACGATGGGCAGGTCGGGATGCCGGGCGGCCACTTCGTCCCAGAGCCACGGCCGGCCGAAGGCCAGGGGGGCTTCGCGGTTAAAGGTCGTGCCGGTGTGGGCGATTATGGGCATGTCATTCTCCCGGCAGTAGTCGTAGACAGGCTCACAGCGCGGGTCCCGCGGATCGAATCCGGCGTAGATCGGCCCCATCTTCAGCCCCCGCAGGCCCAGATCCTCCCTCGCCTTCTGCAGCTCCTCCATGTACCCGGGCTGCGTGGGGTCGCACGCGGCGAAGCCCACCAGCTTGTCCGGCGCCCGAGCCACCATCTCGGCCACGTACTCGTCCGGCACCCAGTAGCCGGTCAGCCGGGCCTTGAGCCCGAAGACGACCACCCGCTCGAACGGCCTCATGTCCTCCAGCAGCGCCTCCAGGCGCACGCTCAGGTCGAGCCGGGAGCCGCGCGACAGGTCGCTCTCCCGCACGGTGTGCTCCTGGAAGTGCTTCGACTCGTCCCAGACGTGCGCGTGGACGTTCTGCACGGCCAGACCTCCCCGTCGCCAGCTCGCTATGGCAGCACGCGGAACGGCTTGATGGCGCCACGGGCCCTCATCGGGACGAATGCCTCGGCAAAGGCGCACCCCGCCTGCGCTCCCCAATAGGCGGCGCGCCGGCGGCACTGCTCCTCGAACCCGGCCTTCACGCCCGCCGTCGCCTTCATGGCCTCCTCCTGGGAGCGGTGGCACCCCAGCAGCCGGACCTTCTCTGCCTCGCAGTCGCTGATGTCCACGAAGTGCGTCGGCACGAACCCGAACGGCCCGTGCGGCTCGATCATGAAGATCGCCGGATGCTCGGGCAGCGGCGGCGTTGACGTCGGCAGGACCGGCAGGGAGGACTGCATCGCGCAGTGCCTGACGAGCCGCGCCGTCGTCGTGTGGTCGGCGTTGTAGTCCTGCTCGAAGTGCGTGAAGACCAGATGGGCGCCCGTTCTCCTGATCGCCTCGATCACCTCCATCCGCACGTCCGGGGAGTCGTACAGGAACTCATCGGGCCCGCGCAGGTTGATGTACTGCGCGCCGAGCTCGGCTGCGAGCGCCGACATCTCTTCGTGCCTTATCCTCGCCGCTTCCTCGGGGGAGATGTCGGGCCGCTGGACGAATCCCTTCGAGCCGTCCGTCAACGTGACGAACCAGAGCCTGTCGCCGCGGGCGCGGCACCTGAGCATCGTGCCCAGGCAGTGCATCTCGTCGTCCTGGTGGGCCATCACGGACACGACGTTCATCTCCGCCTCCTCCTCGCAGTGGGCTTGCCGGGATGCCGCCAAAGGCAGCCTGCGGACCGGGCAAGGGCCGTCAGGTCAAGACCTGCCCGCACTCATGCGGCGGTCCGCTGACATTGGACCGCGCGCCCCCGTCGTTCTCAAGCGCCATCTCGGATCGCCGGGGGCAACCACGCCCGCGTTCGTCTCGCGCCTGCCGCGCGGGTCGCCGCCCTGCATGTTGATGGTGAAGCTCAGCAGCCCGTGGGCGCGCCATTCGGCTGCACCCCGATACGTTCGGCCGGCCGTCGGGGCATTCAGCGGTGAGCGATCACCGGTCACTTCCTTTGCGCAGCTCCGCGCGGTTCTCCCAGAGCTTGCGGAAGACGGCCAGGGCCTGCTCCGCGAACTCGGGGTAGAGCAGGCTGTGGTTGGTGAACGTCAGGTGCTGGTGGTGGGCGACCAGTTCGGCGTTGGGGCAGCGGCAGTCGGTGTAGCCGGTCAGCCGCCCGTAGCCCTCGCCCTCCAACACGGGCCAGCCGGTGGCATCGTAGAGGTTGTTGGCGAAGACGGGCAGCTCGTACACCGTCTTCCAGTAGCCGCTCGACATGGGGACGCCCTCGGCGCCGAAGGCCCTGACGAAGTCGTCCTTGCTGCAGTCCCACGTCTCCTCGTCGAACCGCATGACGTAGAAGTAATAGCCGCGTTGCGTCACGCGGGCATCCTCCAGCAGCGGCTCAACGCCGGGGACGTCGGCTAGGCCGTCCGAGATGACGCGGGCGGTCGCTATGCGCCGCTCCGTCTGGGCGGGGAGCTTCTGGAGCTGCGTGCGCAGCAGCGCGGCCTGCACCTCGGAAAGCCGCAGGTTGGGGCCGACCGTCTCGTGCCCGTACTTCTCGGACGCCAGCGAGCGGCCGATGTGGTGGTAGGCCCAGCAGGCCTCGTAGATGTCCCGTCGGTCGGTGACGATGGCGCCGCCCTCTCCGCACGTCAGCGACTTGCTGCCCTGGAAGCTGAAGGTGCCGACGTCGCCGATGGCTCCCACCTTGCGGCCCTCCCACTCGCTGCCCTGCGCGTGGGCACTGTCCTCCAGGACGAACAGCCCGTGCCGCTCGGCGACGTCCTTTATGCGCGTCAGGTCAACGGGGTAGCCGCCGTAGTGCACGACGACGATGCCCCTGGTGCGGTCGGTGATCTTGCGCTCCACGTCCTCGGGGTCTATCTGGCAGGTCTCTGGGATGACGTCCGCGAAGATGGGTATGCCGCGCGCCATCAGCACGCCCGAGGCGGACGCGACGAATGTGATGGCCGGGACGATGACCTCGTCGCCTGGGCGCAGGCCCAGCGCCGATAGGGCGCATTCGATGGCGCAGGTGCCGTTGTTGACGGCCAGGGCGTGCCTGGCGTCGTGGTAGTCGGCCCACTCGCGCTCGAAGGTGCTCACCTCGCCGTCGTCCAGCCCCAGCCGGCACCACCCGCCCCGCCCGGCCCGGACGACCTCGGCGACGTGCTCGACGTCGCCCTCATCCACAATCGGCCACTTGAGCTCGACCGGGTCCGTCACGCACTTCGGTCCGCCGTTGATTGCCAGGCTGGCCATGGCTCTCCTCCAGGTCTCGACAGGCACGCCCCGCACGCCGTGAGCGGGAACGTAATCCTCCGGGCGCGCGATGTCAAACGTCTGTCCCGGCCAACTTGGCGAGCAGGTCAAGAGGCGGCGCGGCGCGGCCGCCGACCCGCGTTCCCGTCGGCACTCACTACCCCGGAGCCATCGAAATTGGCCCGGGCAGCGCGTGGGAGGGCACGCGTGATTGTGAAGAGGGGGCGACTGCACTACAATCGGGCCATGGTCAGCGAAGGAAGGAGCTGAAGATGATCGAGTTGTTCGACGCCCAGGCGGGGTTCGGTGGCGGCCGCCGTGGTCAGCCCTGGGTCCCGACCGCCCAGGAGTTGCTGGGGCACATGGAGCGCCTGTCCATGGCCCGCGCGCTGGTGCGGACCGACTTCGAGGAGATGGACAGCGACCCCATGTTCTCGAACCGGTTGCTCTACGAGGCGTGCGCCCAGCACGAGTGCCTGGTGCCCTGTCCGACCGTGCTGCCGACCGGCCACGGGGACGTGCCGTCCGAGCGGGAGCAGATCGCCGAGCTGGTCGCCCGCGGCAGCGGCGCGGCGACCCTGAGGCCGGGGCAGGACGGCTGGAGCACGGCTGAGTGGTGCGCTGGCACGCTGCTGGGCCTGCTGGAGGAACGGCGCATCCCCGTCCTGTGCCGTCACTCGGTTCTCGGGTTCGAGGCCGTTGCCGACTTGGCGGGCCGGCATCCGGGGCTGCCGATCGTCATGTTCCACGTCGGCTACCGCTCCCAGCGCACGCTCGTGTCCCTGATGAAGGCGTTCGCCAACGTCTTTCTGTCGGTCGGCAGCCCCTACAGCGTGCACCTTGGCATCGAGTCAATGGCCGACCACGTGGGCGCCGAGAGGCTGCTGTTTGGCACCGGGTTCCCCTACGCCGAGCCGATGGCGTCCATCACGATGCTCACCTACTCGGACCTGAGCGACGCCGACAAGCAACTGGTCGGTTCGGGCAACCTGGACCGGCTGATCGGGGGGATAAGGCGATGACCACACTGCTGGAGAAGGGCCGCCTGGGCGAGTCGCTGGCCGAGTACGAGGTCTTCGACATGCACGCCCACCTGATGACGGGCCCGGTGCCCTGGCGCGAGGACCCGGCCGACCACCTGGTGCGCGCCATGGACCAGTCGGGCGTCAAGACCTCTTTGGTCAGCTCTCTGGCCCGCGCGGGCTTTCGCATGGAGGCCTGCAACGACCTGATGTACGAGGCCATGCGGAGGTACCCCGACCGGCTGCTCGGCTACGTCTACGTCTGGCCGGGCGACGCGAACGCCGTCCGGGCCGAGGTCGAGCGGCGGCTGGCGCAGGGCTTCACCGGCATCAAGATGCTGGTGCTGATGGGCTACGACTACGTCTATCCCGGCTATGCGCCGGCGTTCGAGATCGCCAACGAGCGACGGCTGCCCGTGCTGCTGCACGCCTACGGCGGACAGGCGGGCCTGGACGACGTGCCCGTGCTGGCCGACCGCTACCCGGACGTCAACTTCGTGCTGGCCCACGCGGGCGCGCAGCAGGTGGAGCACCACATCCGGATCGCTGATCAGGTCGAGCATGCCTACATGGAACTCTGCACCAGCATGGCTACCTACAGGGCGGTGGAGACGCTGTTCGAGAACGTGCCGCTGGAGCGGATCGTGTGGGGCGCCGACGACCTGCCGCTGAACATGTCGCACCAGCTCGGCAAGGTGCTCGGCGCGCAGATCCCCGAGGAGGCGAAGGTGCAGATACTCTCGGGCAACGCCCGGCGCCTGCTCTCCCAGATCCGCACGTAGCGGGCGAGCCCTGTGGCGGCGCTACCCACTCCAGGAGGGCAGCCATGGGCGGTGCAGGCCGCCTTCGCGCGGGGGACTGGGTGTCTGCTCGACGTAGGACCGGTAGGCCCTCAGGAAGTGGCCCTGGCTCAGTTCGTCGAGCATCTGGACGCGCAGGGCGAGCGAGAGCGTCTCGGGCCTGACGGTGTAGATACGGTCTATCACGATCCGGTGCACCGGGCGCCGGTCGCCGCCGGCTCCGGGCTCGACCTCCGGGCCTGTTGGGCGCCGGCCTCGGGCGGGTCCCAGTCCCGGCAGTCCTCGGCGTAGTGCGAGGCCCGGAAAGGGACGTCCAGCTCGCGGATCGCCTCGTCCACCGGCGCGATGGCACGTGCCACCATGTGCCCCGCGTCTTCGGTTAGGCTGTTCAGTCGGGACAGAAGATCGCTGTCGTTCTCGCCCATGGCCGCTTCTCCCCGTCGGATGTGTCTTGCCGATGATAGGCCGGAAGGCCCTGGTAATCAAGCGACGGAGGCGCCGGCGCTTTGACGTTGCGCCGGCGAACGCGTAGACTTCGCCGGACTGCGGCCACTGATCGGTGGGGACCATCATGCTTGATGAACTGCCCGAAGGCGAGGGCCTGGCCGCCGCGTATCCTGGCGACCTGGGAATCGAGACCGACCCGGCCGTCTGCTTCGCTGACGGCTTCGAGGGCACGCCGACCGGCCCCCTGGCCGGCGGCTACCGGGTGAGTGACGGTCGCCGCTGGGACAACGTCTCGCGCGGCTGTCGCGTCACCGAGGCGACCCAGAACGTCCACAGCGGCCGTAGGGCCCTGGAGATGTTCGTCTCGAGGGCGGACACGAGCAGGCCCTCCGGCGCCGGCATGAGCAGGTGCTTCGAGGCGGGCTTCGACACGGTCTTCCTGCGCTACTACGCCAGGTTCGCCGAAGACGTTGACGTTTACCACGGCGGCGCCCACAACGGCGGCACCATCGGGGCGCGGGCGCCCGGCATCCCGCACGCCTGCCCCGGCGTGCGCGCCGACGGCAGCAGCAAGTTCGAGGTCGTCCTGGACACCTACCGCCCGAAGGTCGAGGTCCCCTCGCCCGGCCCCCTGGTCACCTATGTCTACCACATGGACCAGGCGGGCCGGTGGGGCGATCAGTTCTACCCGTCCGGCCGCGTCATGCCGGAGCGCGCGCATCCGTTCGGCGAGCAGTTCGTGCCCCGCCCCGACTTCATCCCCCGGCAGGGACGGTGGTACTGCTACGAGCTGATGGTCAGGGCGAACATGCCGGGGCTGCGCGACGGGCGCGTGGCGTTCTGGGTGGACGGCGAGCTGAAAGGCGACTTCCCGAACCTGCGGCTCCGCAGCGTCGAATGGCTCAAGTCCAACCACGTTACCCTGGGCGTCTACACCCACAACACCCGGACCGTCAAGGATATCACGCTGTGGTGGGACGACGTGGTCGTGGCGACGGCCTACGTCGGGCCGCAGACCCCCGAGGCATAGACAGAAGAGAGAAAGCCGTGCACCGAGACGGACCAAGGCCCGCGGTTATCGGCTTCTGTTCGTGCGAACTCCCGGCGGAGGAAGGCACCAGGGATCAGCTCGCCGAAGCGGAGCTCGCCGATCATCTGGCCATGGTTGATGAGATGGCGCGCCGAGCGAAGGCGAGGGGGTGGGGGCTCGACGTCGCCGTCCTGCCAGAGCACGATACCCGGGGCATCGTTGAGGGCGTGGCGGAGGCAGCCGAGGACATCGGCGGCCCCCGCGTCGCGGCGATGGCCCGGAAGGCGCGCGAGCACGGGACTCACGTCGCCGCGCCCGTCCATCTCGCGCGCGACGGCAAGGTCTACAACTCGCTTGTCATGCTCGACCGCGCGGGCGAGGTCCTGGGCGTCTACGACAAGGCGTTCCCGGTGACGTGGACGGACGGCTCCCTGGAGCGCGGTGTCACCCCGGGCCGCCGGTTCCCCGTATTCGATCTGGACATCGGGCGCGTGGGACTGCAGATATGCTGGGACATCGCCTTCCCCGAGGGCTGGCAGGCGCTGGCCGACCAGGGGGCAGAGCTCGTGCTTTACGCGACGGACCCCATAGGGATGCTCGGCCTGAGGTCGCACGCGTGGGACCACGAGTACTACATCGCCGGCTCCACGCACCGGCCGCCCGCAGCCGTGGTCGAGCCGACGGGGCACGTCGTCGCGACCACGTCGGGCCGCAGGGAGGCGCAGGTCGTGCGCGTAGACCTGGACTTCCGCGTGCTGAACACGAACTGCCTGTGGGAGTTCCCCGAATCGCGGCGCGAGGAGTACGCGGACCGGGTCAGGTTCGAGTGGCGCGAGGAGGAGTACCTGTTCCTGGCCACTTCCCTCGCCCCCGGCCTGCCGATCGGCCGCTTCCTGGCGGAGCACGGCCTGCTGAGCGGGCGGGAACGCCGTGCCCGCAACCTGGACCTCATAGACCGCGCCCGGACCGGCCCCCTCCAGACGTAGCCGGCGACCAAGGGGTCGGGCTCCGCGCCCGGCGGCGGCCCGCCCCGGGCTACTTGCCCATGGCCCTGAGGGCCTCCAGGCTCCGCCCGCACACCTCGAAGCCGAGCCCGTCCCTGCCGCCTTCTTCAACGACGAACCACTCGGTGTTCTGGCTGGTCTCGACGATCTCGAAGATGGTGTCCCAGTCGGCCTCGCCCTCGCCGATGACGGAGCCTTCCGGGCCGCCGTAGTCCTTCAGGTGCAGCGAGCGCGCCCGGTTGGGGAACTTCCTCAACGTGGCGATGGGGTCGCCGCCCCCGCGCGCGCAGTTGCCGATGTCCATCTGCATGATGACTTCGTCGCGGGTCCGGCTGAACAGGTGGTCCCAGGCCGTCTGGCCCTCCACCTGGCTGAAGTCGAAGCCGTGCGCGTGGTAGCCGACGAACATGCCCTCTGGCTCGACCTTGCGGGCCGTGTCGTTCAGGATGCCGGCCAGTTCCTTGATGGTGTCCATGGCGGACATGCGCTGCTTGTCCATGGCGATGATGAGGAAGCGGTTGCCGAGGATCCGGTTGAACTCGACGGTGCGGGGCAGGTTCTCGCCCAGGAGCGCTCCGGTGCTGAGGTGAAAGCCGCAGCAGGTGAGCCCGTTGTCGTCGAGCATGGCACGGATCTCGTCGGCGGAGTGGCCCATCCATTCGGGCTCCTCGCCGCTGAAACCCCACGGTTCGGCACCCACGTAGCCGAGGTCGGCGACGGCCTTCAACGTGGCGGCAAGGTCCTTCTCGCACTCGCCACGGACGGAGAAGAGCTGCAATCCGATCGGGATGCTGCCCATCGTGCTCCCCCTATGACAGAGGTATCGGCGGGATCGCGCTTGCGGGGGGCCATTATGCCGACAGTGAGTCCGATGTCAAGGGACGCCCTCAGACCGGCCGCCGCCGGGAAGCACCCGCCGCCATCGGAGCGGGGGCCGGCACCGCGAGCATTGACCGGGCAGTAGAGCGGCCGTAGAATCGGGCCGCGCCGCGACTTCAACCTGCGGAGGCGGTTCCATGAAAGGACTTCTCCTGCCGTTGCTTGCCCTGGCCCTTGCTCCGAGGGCCCTGGCCCAGGACGGGGCCGAGCGCGTCCTGTTCGACTGCGAGGGCGGCTTCGACCTGGGCGGCGTGGAGGCGCGCGATGTGCGCCTGAGCCTGGTGCCGTTTGACAGCGGGCAGGCGCTCCGCTTGGACGCCGGCCACGCTCAGGCCTGGCCGGGCATCACGCTCAAGCCGGCCGGCGCGCCGCTGGACCTGTCGCCCTACGCCTACCTCAAGCTCGACGTGCGCAACGTCGGCCAGAGGGCGGGCACCTGCGCGCTGCGCGTGGACAACCCTGGCGCCAACGGGCGCGACCACTGCGTGCAGGTCGGCCTGGGGCTCCAGCCCGGGGAGACGCGCACCATCACGGCGGAGCTGTCACAGCTCGGCATCCGGTTCAGCGAGCCGACCGAGTTCATCGGCATGCGGGGCGTGCCGGGCAGTCCCGGCACCTTCGACGCGACCAACGTCACCCAGTTGCTCGTCTTTGTGCCGCGCCCGCAGGAGGACCACTCCTTCGTCATAGACAACGTCCGCGTCGGCGGCCGCGTGCGGACCGTCGAGCCGGACGCGTTCTTCCCCTTCATTGACGAGTTCGGCCAGTTCGCGCACGCCGATTGGCCGGGCAAGACGCACAGCGTGGAGGAGCTCAGGGCGCGGGCGGCTGAGGAGGAGGCCGACCTGGCCGCCCATCCCGGCCCGGCCGGCTGGGACGAATATGGCGGCTGGGCGGCCGGCCCGCAGCTGGAGGCTACCGGCGCCTTCCGCACCGAAAAGGTCGAGGGCAAGTGGTGGCTGGTGGACCCGAACGGGCGCCTCTTCTGGTCGCACGGCATAGACTGCGTGGGCCTCGGCGGCGCCGTCACGCCGATTACGGACCGCCGGCACTACTTCGCCGCGCTGCCGGAGGGGGGCGACGCGCTGGCCGCCTTCTACGACAAGGGCTCCTGGGCCCCGCACGGCTATTACCGGGGCAAGGGGGAGTACGAGACCTTCAACTTCACCGCCGCCAACGCGCGCCGCCGGCACGGCGAGCAGTTCGAGGCCGTCTGCTTCGACCTGGCTCACCGGCGCCTGCGGTCCTGGGGCATGAACACGATTGGGAACTGGTCCGACGGGCGCATCAGCGGGCAGCAGCGCACCCCTTACACGACCACCGTCTGGTTCCGCGCGCCCGAGATCGAGGGCAGCGAGGGCTACTGGGGCAGGTTCCCCGACCCGTTCCATCCCGACTTCGCCGCCAACCTGGGCAGGGCGTTGCGGGAGTGGCAGGCCGACTCGGCGGCCGACCCGTGGAACATCGGCTACTTCGTG
>Ga0111189_1004_pt1 | contig 24555 bp, 17 predicted proteins | sample DeeMarSWOR324_28_FD_80357 | JGI IMG/M metagenome (GOLD analysis project Ga0111189, IMG submission 80357) | Planctomycetes bacterium SM23_32 | reverse complement strand
TGCCTCACCATGCGCACCAGCAGGTCGGCGTAGGGCAGCGTCGCGTAGTGGGAGAGCGCCTCCCGGTCGGCCACGACCACCCGGTCGCAGCCGTGCTCGAACAGCTCCTGGGCCAGCGGCTCCACGCCGCCGCCGATCAGGAACGCCCCGACCCGGCCGCCCAGGTCGCCGGCTAGGTCGCCGGCCTTGTGGAGCAGCTCGAGGCTCACTTCGGCCACCTTGCCCCGGTCCACCTCGGCGAACACCCAGACGTCCTTCGGTTCGCTCGTGTCGGCCGGGCTCCCCGGGCGAGCGGCCGCCGGGGGCGTGTCAGTCGAAGATGTGCTCATCTATCAGCTCCTGCACCAGGTCGCTGAGCGCCTTGGTCGTCGGCTCGACGGCCCTGTGCTCCTCGGAGACGAGCTGGACCGAGTCCACCTCCTTGACGCGCGTGGGCGAGCCCTTCATGCCGCAGTCCTGTTCGGCGCACTGGATGGCGTCCATGTCCCACTGCTCGATGAGCAGGCCCTTCGAGCGCAGTTCCTCCAGGGCGGACTCGTTGGGCTGCTCGCCCATCTCCCACGGCGCGCGGGCCTTCTTGTGCTTCATCAGGCGCTTGGCGGAGGGCGGACGGGGGTCGTTGGCGGCGGCGGTCACGGTGAGCAGCACGGGCAGCGGGGCGCGCACCACCTCGTAGCCGTGCTCCAGGCCGCGGCGGACGACGACGCCGTCCGGGCCGATCTCGCGCAGTTCGTCCACGTAGGTCACCTGGGGCATGCTCAGCTTCTCGGCGAGCTGCGGGCCGGTCTGGGCGGTGTCGCCGTCTATGGCCTGTCGGCCGCAGAGCACCAGGTCCACCCGGCCCAGGGCGCGGATGGCGCAACTGAGCACGTAGGAGGTGGCCAGCGTGTCCGACCCGGCGGCACGCCGGTCCGTCAGCAGCACGGCGCGGTCGGCGCCGCGGTAGAGGCACTCCCTGAGCACGTCGGCGGCCTTCGGCAGTCCCATGGTGACGGCCGTTACGCTGCCGCCGTGGGCTTCGACGATCTGGAGCGCCAGCTCCAGGGCGTTGAGGTCCTCGGGGTTGAGGATGGCCGGCAGGGCGGCGCGGTTGACCGTGCCGTCCTCCTTCATGGCGTTGCCGGTCAGGTTCTCGGTGTCCGGCACCTGCTTGACGCAGACTACGGCCTGATAGCCCACTTGCTCACCTGTTGCTCGAAAGGGGTGTGCGCAGACGATCCACGGATGGCGTGCGCAAGCGAGAGCTGAGCCGGGGAGGTCCTCCCCCGGCCCGGAGTGGGACGGATTCCAGCCCCGTTCAGAGCCGTCACTATAAGGAACCGGCGGGGGCGGCTTCAAGTGAAAGGGGCGGCAGCCGGCGCCGGCCGCAACGCAGCGACCCGGCCCCCACACGACGGCGGGAGCCGGGCCGAGCTGTCGGATGCGCCCTCCTGTCAGATGCGCTGGACGTTGGCGGCCCGAAGGCCCTTCTCGCCCTGCATCACGTCGAAGCTGACCCTGTCCCCCTCTTCCAGGGTCTTGAAGCCGTCCATCACCACCGAGCTGTAGTGGACGAACACGTCCTCGTCACCGTCGTCCTGCTCGATGAACCCAAAGCCCTTCTTGTTGTCAAACCACTTCACTGTGCCTTCAGGACACACGTACACCCACTCCTTCCGAGAAGTGTGCTCGCCCGCCTGCAACACCCTGCGGTGCGCCACGACGGGCAGACTTCGAAATGGCGCACAACAATATAGGGTCAAGCGTCCACATTGTCAAGACTGAAAACGCTTCGCAGGGCGCTTCTGAGCGGTCTGAGCGCTTGCGAGGGGGCTCGCCGCGCCGCCTTCAGGCGCACGCCTCGGCCAGGCGGGCCACCGACCCGATCACGTAGTCCGGCTCCACCTCCAGGGCGTCCAGGTCTTCGGCGGAGGTGACGCCGGTGAGCACCAGCACCCCGGCCAGCCCCGCACGCTGGGCCATCAGCATGTCCGTCTCGGGGCGGTCGCCGACCATGGCGCAATGCTCGGCGCGGAGCCCCAGGATGTCCAGTCCCTCCCGCAGCATGATGGCGGAGGGTTTGCCGACGATGGGCTCCACCCTGCGCCGCGTGCACGCCTCGATGGCGGCGATCATGCAGGCGGCGTCGGGCAGGTCGTAGTCGGGCATCGGGCAGGTGCGGTCGGGGTTGGTGGCGATCAGCTCGGCGCCGTGCAGGGAGGCCCGGTAGGCGACGTTGAGCTTGCCGTAGTCGAAGGTGCGGTCGAAGGCGACCACCACGACGTCAATCTCCTCGGGGTCGTCCGAGATGCTCAGGCCGTGTTCGAGCAGTTCCTTGATGACGGGCTGCTCGGCGACGGGGAAGCACTTCGCCCCCGGGCGGTGCTTCTGAAGGTAGCGGGCTACCACGAGCGCCGAGTTGATCACCTCGTCCACGGAGGCGGGGATGCCGAGGCGGTTGAGCTTCTCGGCGTAGTCCTGGCGTGTGCCGATGGGCTTGTTGCTGACGAAGGCCACCTTCTTGCCGGCGGCGCGGAGGCGCTCGACGGCCTCGTCGGCGCCCGGGATCAGCTCCTCGCCGACGTAGAGCGTGCCGTCCAGGTCGAAGATGAACCCCCGGGTCCTGCTCACCAGGTCGCGGACGTCGGCGGCCGTCGCCGTGCGCGTGCGCTGCGTGTCGGTCATCGGGTTCCCTTCCGGGGCTGCCTGCGCCGCAGGAGCGGCCTCAGGGCGCGGCCGGTGTGGGAGCATTCGGCCTCGGCGATCACCTCGGGCGGGCCGACGGCCACCACTTCGCCGCCCTCGTCGCCTCCCTCGGGGCCGAGGTCCACAATGTAGTCGGCGTTCTTGATGACTTCAAGGTTGTGCTCGATCACCACCAGCGTGTTGCCCATGTCGGTGAGGGTGTGGAGCGTGCGCAGCAGCTTCTTCACGTCGTCGAAGTGCAGCCCCGTCGTGGGCTCGTCCAGGATGTAGACGGTGCCGCCGGTGGAGACCTTGCCCAGCTCACGGGTGAGCTTGATGCGCTGGGCCTCGCCGCCGCTCAGGGTGTTGCTCGGCTGGCCGAGCGTCAGGTAATCGAGCCCCACGTCGCGCATCGTCCTGAGCTTGCGCTCGATGGGAGGGTAGTTGCGGAAGAACTCCAGCGCCTCCGCCACGGTCATGGCGAGCACGTCGGCGATGTTCTTCTGGCGGATGGCTATCTGAAGGGTCTGCTCGTTGTAGCGGCGGCCGTGGCATGCCTCGCAGGTCACGCGCATGTCCGGCAGGAAGTTCATCTGGATCTGCTTCTCGCCCAGCCCCATGCAGACGGGGCAGCGGCCCTCCTTGTTGTTGAACGAGAAGCGCCCGGCCCCAAACCCCCTCACCCTGGCCTGGCGAGTGTCGGCGAAGGCGCGCCGGACGTCGTCCATCACCTTCGTGTAGGTGCCCGGGCAGGAGCGGGGGGTCCGCCCGATGGGGCTCTGGTCGATCTGGAGGACCTGGTCCACGTGCTTGACGCCGGCCAGGCTCCTGTGGCGGCCGGGGCGCTCGCGGCTGCCGTAGAGCCTGCGCGCCAGCGCGCGGTAGAGGATGTCGTTGACCAGTGTGCTCTTGCCGCTGCCGCTCACGCCCGTTACGCAGCAGAAGAGCCCGAGCGGGAAGTCCGCCTCGATGCTCTTCAGGTTGTGCTCCCGGGCGCCGCGGACGGTGAGCATGCGGGAGCTGACGACCTCGCGGCGGCGTTCCGGGATGGGGATCGCGGCCTTGCCCGCCAGGTACTGCGCGGTCAGGCTGCCCTCAGCGGCCTCGAGCTCCTCGAAGGGGCCGTTGTAGACGACGTAGCCTCCGTCACGGCCGGCGCCGGGCCCCAGGTCGAGCACCCAATCGGCCCGCCGGATGGTGTGCTCGTCGTGCTCGACCACCAGCACCGTGTTGCCGGCGTCGCGCAGGCTCTCCAGCGAGTCGAGCAGTCGGGCGTTGTCGCGATGGTGCAGGCCGATGGAGGGCTCGTCCAGCACGTAACAGACGCCGGTCAGGCCGCTGCCGATCTGGGTGGCGAGCCGGATGCGCTGGAACTCGCCCCGGCTCAGCGTGTTGGTGCGCCGGTGGCAGGTCAGGTAGTGGAGGCCGACGTCGAGCATGAAGTGCAGACGCTGCCGGATGCCCTTGACGACGGGGGCGGCGATCCTGGCCCGCGCCCCCTCCAACGACAGCCCGTCGAAGAACGCCAGGCATTCCCTCAGGTTCAGCCGGGACAGCTCATGGATGTTCAGCCCGCCGATGGTGTAGCCCAGGGCCTCCGGGCGCAGTCGGGCGCCGCCGCAGTCCGGGCAGGTGGCCTGGCTGATGTACTTGGTCAGCCGGCGCTGCGTGGCCGGCCCGCCGCTGTGCATCAGCTCTTCCAGCGAGGGGATGACGGCCTGGCGGGCGGGGATGCCCGTCAGCTCCTCCAGTTCCTCGCCGTGGAGCAGTGCTCGGCGCTTGCGCTTGGCAATGCGCCTGAACGGGCGGTCGGGGTCCACGCGCAGGGCCATCGTCAGCCTCTCGAGCATCTCGGCGAACCGCCGGCCCGTGCGTCCGCTGCTCTCGGACCAGGCATGGACAGCCCCCTGCGAGAGGCTCAGCGACCTGTCCGGCACGATGAGGCCCTCGTCGAAGGCGTCCACCGTGCCGAGGCCCTTGCAGGTTTCACAGCGGCCGTAGCGGCTGTTGAACGAGAAGGTGTTGGGGTTGGGCTCCTCCAGCCCCCTGCCGCACGTGGGGCAGGCGAAGAGCTGGCTGAACAGCCTCTCCCGGCCGTCCTCCAGCAGGGCGATGCAGATGCCGCTTCCGGCGTTCAGGGCCGCCCGCACGCTGTCCGTCAGGCGGGTGTTGAAGGCGCGCACGATGGGGCTCTCCGACGAGGGGTCGGCACGCGCCGGCTCCTTGTGCGCCTTCTTGATGACCAGCCGGTCCACGACCGCCTCGATGTCGTGGGTGCGGTAGCGCTCGACGCGGTCCACCTCGTCCAGCAACGCGCGCCTTCACGTAGCCGTCCGCCCGCATGCGCTCGAACAGCTCGCGATAGTGCCCCCGCCGCCCTCGCACGAGCGGCGCCAGCAACGTGACCCGCGTGCCGGCGGGCAGGTCGCCGACGGCGCCCACTATCTGGTCCAACGTCTGATGCTCGATGGTGGAACCGCAGTCGGGGCAGTGCGGCTGGCCGGCCCGTGCATAGAGCAGCCTCAGGAAGTCGTAGATCTCCGTCGTCGTGGCCACGGTGGAGCGCGGCCCGGTGCCCGTGAGCTGCTGCTGGATGGCGATGGTCGGGGGCAGGCCCAGTATCTGGTCGCAGTCCGGACGCGGCATCTGCTCCAGGAACTGCCGCGCGTAGGAGGACAGACTCTCGATGTAGCGCCGCTGGCCCTCCGCGTACAGCGTGTCGAAGGCCAGCGAGGACTTGCCGCTGCCGCTCAGCCCCGTGATGACGACCAGCGCGTCGCGGGGCAGCTTCAGGTCTATGCCCTTCAGGTTGTGGGTGCGGGCGCGGCGCACGCGGATGAAGCCGTCCTCCCCGGGGGCCGCCTCGGCGTCGTCCGGCAGCGTGTGGGCCAGGATGTCGCCCGTCTCAGTGGCCATGCTTCCTCGCTCCGGCCTGGTCACGGTCCCGCTGGCGGCCCCTCACCAGAAAGCGGATGGGGACGGCGTTGTAGGGGAACGCCTCGCGGAGCCGGTTCGCCAGGTAGCGCAGGTAGCCTTCCGTTATCAGGCTCGGCTCGTTCGTGAACAGCGCGACGGTGGGCGGCTGCACGGCCACCTGGGTGGCGTAGTAGATCCTGCCGAACCGGCTGGAGCTGGACGGCGGGTGCTGGCGGGCGACGGCCTCCTCGACGACTTTGTTCAGGTCGCTGGTGGAGACGCGCACCAGGCCCTGTTCGTGCAGGGCCTGGGCCGTCTCGATGAGCTGGCGGACGTTGCCGCCCGTCACCGCGCTGATGCACACGACCGGCGCGAATGCCACCCCCGGCAGCCTGTCGCGCACGTATCCCCGGAACTCCTCCTCGCTCACCCCTGTCGCCAGGTCCATCTTGTTGACGGCCAGCACGCAGGGCTTGAACGCAGAGGTCACGGAGTCGGCCAGTTGCTTGTCCAGCCGGCCGATCTCCACAGGCGCCTCCATCATGAGGACCACCACGTCCGCCCGGCGCACCGCCGCGCGGGAGCGCGCCATGCTGTAGAAGTCAATCGAGTCCTTGACCTGCTTGGGGCGCCGCACACCGGCCGTGTCTATGGCCACGAAGCGCAGGTCGTCCATCTGGAAGCGCACGTCCACCGAGTCGCGCGTCGTGCCGGGCACCTCGCTCACCAGCACGCGGGGCTCCTGGGCCAGGTAGTTGATCAGCGTGCTCTTGCCCACGTTGCGCCGCCCGACCAGGGCGATCTTCATCGGCTCTTCGGGCAGCTCCTCGTCGGAGGGCGCCACCTCGGGCAGCTCCGCCACGAGCCGCTCGACCAGTCCGCGCACACCGCGACGGTGCGCGGCCGACGTCATGTGGAACTCCGGGAATCCGAGGGCGTAGAAGTCCGCCGCCGCCTGCTCCTCGCGCGGCCCGTCGCACTTGTTCACCACGAGCAGCAGCCGCTTCTCGGCCGACCGAAGCTGGCGCGCAACGTCCTCGTCGAGCGGCTGAAGGCCATCCTTGGCGTCCACGACCAGCAGCACGAGGTCCGCCTGCTCGACGGCGATGGCGATCTGCATCTGGATGTGCTCGGCCAGCTCTTCGGAGTCGTGCAGGCCCATGCCGCCGGTGTCCACCAACTCGAACAGGGCGCCCTCGTGCTGGATGAGGCGGCTGATGCGGTCCCGCGTGACGCCCGGCGTCGGCTCGACGATGGCCACGCGCTCCCCGCAGACGGCGTTGAAGAGCGACGATTTGCCGACGTTGGGCCGGCCGACGATGACGACCGATGGGATGTCCATGGCACAGACGCGCAGCGAGGGGCGGACGGCGGGGGACCACGTGCCCCACCCAAACCCCCGATTATACCGGCCCCTCGCCGACAGGGAAAGCCTCGCGCGCAGGCCACTTCGCCGCCGAGCTTGCGCCCGGGGCGCAGGAACAGTGAGATTCTTCGGCGGGCCGACCGAGTGCCCGCCTCGGAATGAGGTCAGGGCAGCGGGCGCGTCACCCCGGCGGCGTGGCCGCGCCTCTTGCGTTCCCGCCCGAGGTGGACAAGCTCCGCGGTGGGGTCGTTTCTTCGGAAGCCCTACGGCTCGATCTCGTAGAAGCGCCTCAGGGCCGCCTTGCGCTCCTCGCTCAGTCTTTCTCCGCAATCTGAGATGAGGAGTTCGTAGCTGTTCCTTAGGGAGGGGAACTCGCCGGCTGGTGCAGGTGAGGACAGCTGATCCTCAGTGCGCCACCTAACAGCGCCATTGCCATACAGGACGACCCGTCCCCCCTTGTGGATTCCCCTCCGGCTGTAGGCGATGATGGCCCCGCCCACGCAGTCGAAGGGGAGCGGCCCCACGTACTCATAGCTGCATCTTATGCTGCGGGGGCCGCGCAGGGGCGGGCTCTCGTCCAGGGGATCGAGGAAGAGCTCCAGCGTGTTACAGGGGTCCGGATAGAGCCCTGTGAGCGAGGGTGGGATCGCGTCGCTCCCGAAACTGTACATGTGGATGAACAGCCCGAGCTGCTTCAGGTTGTTAATGCTCCACGCCTTCGGAGGGGTCCGGTCGTGGAGAGGGAGCAGTGGCAGGAGGAGGAGGATGAGAAGCAGGAGACAAGCCGCCCCGATGGCGACGCCGCGACAGCCGACACGGCGCGCAGGGCCCTCCGTATCCGACCCCTGGTCCTGGCCAGGTTTCAACGATCCCTCCTGGGCGGCTCACTCAGCTCGGCGCTCTCTGCGCCCGCGCCCGAGGCGGGCGGGCCTCGGGGGTAAGTACGCCTTGTCAGGTGCCCTAGGGCTCGACCTGGTAGAACTTGCGCAGCTCGGCGTCGCGCTCGGGCGTCAGCTCGTCGCCAAACGCCTCCACCACGGCGTCGTAGCTGGCCCTCAGCGAGGTGCGCACGTCGCCCGCGTCGGCCTGGAGCTGCCACTCGGTGACCCACAGCACGGCCAGGTCCCGGCACAGCACGCTCCTGCCTTCCGGATGGACGCCCCTGCGGGTGTAGCAGATGATGGTCCCGGGGGACACGTCGCCGGGGATGGAGCCGACGTATTCGTAGCTGTAGCGCAGGCCCAGGTCCCCCCGCTGGACGGGCGCCTTATCGGCGGGGTCAACGAACATCTCCTCCGCGTCCAGGTAGCCCAGGGTGTAGATGTCCTCGAGGGAGTCCGGCAACTGGCCGTTGTTGTCATTCTCGGCCATGGCGAGGCCGAGGCCGATGTTGTGGAGGTTGGCCCTGCCCTGTGCCTTCTGGGCCTCCCCGCGCGCTCGGCCCAGGGCCGGCATGAGGAAGGCGGCCATCACCGAGACGTAGCCGGTGGCGTAAGCGCGGTAGACGCTCTCCAGGTCGAAGTCCTCGTAGCCGGCGGCCAGCGTGATCTCCGGCCCGCGGCGACGGGCCGTCAGCACCAGCTTCACGCCCGGTTCGGCGGTCGGGTAGCTGCTGAGAAGCGTGCCCAGGTCGGCCCTGAACAGCAGCACCAGCGGTTCGCCCCCGGCCGCCGCCTCCAGGCCGGTCCGCTCGGGCAGGCCCTGCCAGTCGAGGCAGGCCTTGACGGCCTGCGGGCTGCCGCCCATGACCATGCGGTCCTCCTGCACGGCGAAGAAGGCGGGCGGCATGAAAAGGCGGAACATCTGGACGCCCTCGAAGGGCTGCGGCATGGGGGGCTGGCCGACGGCGTTCATCATCAGTCGCTTCAGCGACGCCTCGAAGCCCTGCGCGTCGTCGAGCAGCAGCACGGCCACCCAATCCTGCCGGTCTATCAACTCCCTGTCCGCCGGGCGGGGGAGGTAGACGGCCGCCCCGGAGCCGAGCTGCGCGAACAACGCGTCCAGCGTGAAACCGAGGCCGGCTTCCGCCTGCGTCAGGTCGTCCTGGAACGTGCCGCGGCCGACGGCTGCGTCCACGTCGGTCGCTATGTCGAGGATGCCGTTGAAGAAGGTCGAGGCGTCGCCCCAGTTCACCAGGAGGGCGGCCGCCGCCTCGCCCGGCACCTGGGAGGCCACCTCGGCGGCGGCCTCGGGCAGCAGCGCCACGACGGGGGCATCCTCGCTGTCGAACATGACCTTCAGTTCGCCGGCCGCCGCCTCTTCGGCTCTACGGGCCGTCAGGGTGGCATACTTCGCCCGGTCCAGGCCCGCGGCCCGCACGAACATCTGGATGTCGGTGGCCGTGAAGTCGTCCGCCTCGGCCAGGATGGCGTCAATCAGGCGGGGCGCCGACAGGTAGCCCCACAAGCGCGCATCGGCCGCGCCGGCCCGTGCCTCGGCGAACGCCGCGTCCGAGGCGAGCGGCGCGTAGTCGCCCCGGGCCAGTCGCTCGCAGGCCAGTTCGGTGCCCAGCACGAGGAACTCGTCCCGCGCCAGGCCGACCACCTCGCCGCCGAGGAATGCCAGGTCCGATCCCGCCCGGCGTTCGATCCCCTCCAGCAGGGATTGGGGCCAACGCGCCTCGTCGAAGCCGACGAGCACCGCCGGACCGCGGTCGTCCACGATCACGGCGAGCGACTCCACGTGCGGCGCCGCGCGGTCAAGGCTCCCCTGCGGAAGGCCCAGCATCTGGTTGACGCCGCCGAACGGCGTGCGCATGGGCGCCTGAAGGAAGAGCCCCGCCACCGGCGGCAGCGCGGCCATGCCCACCAGCTCCTCGGCGGCCTCGCCGCTGAGCTCGGCGTAGAACACCACGTCGTTCGGCGCCACCGTCGCCCCGTCAGCCGCCAGCGCCGCCGGCATCCGTAAGCACGCCAGAACCACCACAATCCCAGCAACCGCACAACGGGCCTTCGGTCGCATCATGCTGCCTCCCCACAGGTCGCATACGTTGCCGGCGCGCCGTGCCGGCCACGCGTTCGGCCTGAAGCCTAACGGCGCCGGCGCAGCCTGTCAACCCGTCTCCCGCGCAGCCCCCGGGGCGCGGAGCGCTTCCCGCGCAGCCCTGAGTCCATCAGACGCCCATCTTCCGCAGGTTCTCCAGGCACCTGGCCACGCACTCCAGGGGCGGATAGGCGTAGCTCTCCTGCTCGACGATGTACCACTCGGTGCCGCCCACCGTCTGGCAGAGCTGGAAGACCTGGTCCCACGGCACGTCGCCTTCGCCGATGAGGGCCTTGTCGTCAGTCGCGGAATACTCCTTCAGGTGCACCGTCGTCGCGCGGCCCGGGTAGCGCTCGATGTAAGGCACGGGGTCAGCGCCGCCATGGAAGGCGTTCCCCGTGTCGAGCTGCATGATGACGTCGGGATCGGCGTTGCCGAACAGGATGTCCCACGGCGCCTCGCCGTTGAGCGGGCGGAAGTCGTGGCCGTGGTTGTGGTAGCCGGTGCGCATCTCCAGGGGGCGCAGCCTGGCGGCCACCTCGTTGAGGGTCCGGGCGAACTCCACCCATCCCTCCTTGGTGTCGCGCTGGAACCACGGCACGATCAGGAAACGGTTGCCGATGGTCTGGTTGAACGCGATGGTCCTGTCGAGCTCGTCCCCGAGCAGCGTCTCCAGGCCGGTGTGCGTGCCACACGCGACCAGGCCGCACTCGTCGAGCATCTGCCTGATGTCCTCGGCGCCGTGGCCGTGGTAGCCGGCGAACTCGACGCCTTCGTAGCCCATCTCGGCCACGGCCTCCAGCGTGCCAGGCAGGTCTTCGGCACACTGCTTGCGCACCGAGAAAAGCTGCAGACCGATCGGGATGTCCGCCATCGCAAGGGCCTCCTTGCTGCTGGGGGTGAGGGGCAATTGAGCGGGAAGGCGTGTATACCACGCGGCGAGGGCGGCGTCAAAGGGCCTGATGGCGACAAGTGCGCGCCTGTCGAGCAGCTATCCCTCGACAGGTGCTTCGGCGGGTTCGTCGGCGCCCTCGGCCTCGGGGGTCTCATCGGGCTCGGCGGCCGCTGCCCCTTCCGGGGCGGTCGGCTCGAAGACGGCCGTCAGCTTCTCCACGTCGGCCGCCGAGGCTACGTGCACGAAGCCGGTGACGGGTCCCTTGGCGTAGCGGTTGCCGTCCTCGGTCTCCTTGCCGATGACGACCCGCTTGCCCTTGGCCGTCTTCTCGTCGAGCTCGACGATCAGGTAGGGCTCGTCGAAGCCGTAGAGGGCGGCCGCCTTCTCGACGTAGTCCGCCACGTCGGCGCCGTTGAAGCTGCGCAGGAGCCACTCCGCCTCCTTGAGGGCCTCGGCGGCGGCCTCGGGCAGATCGGCGCCGTCGGCATCGGTCCAGGCGCGGCTTTCCCCGTCGTAGAGGAACCGCCGCGTCTCCTCGCCCCTCTGGAACGTGAGGGCGGTCAGGTCGGAGGCGCGGCAGATCTCCTTGGAGGCCAGGCTGGCGCTGAAGTGGGCGACCATGTAGTCCGGCAGGATGAAGACGCGCGCGTCGTCGGCCAGCCGGGCGTATCGGCCTTCGTCCGCCGGCGCGCCGACGCGAAGGGCGCGCGCGCGGTGGCCGTCCTCGGCTTCCGCGGCCCCCTCCGTCGCGCCCGCCGCTGCGGGCGCCTTGTAGGTGACGCTCACGGTGATCTCGGGCTCCTCCAGGCCGTAGGGGGCCAGCTCCTCCGCCTGCTCGGCGGCGAACTTCAGCACCCGCATGTGGGCGAAGTCGCCGACGATGGATTGCGCCGCCCACCGGTCCGCGTCGCCTGTGACCGGCTCCGTCAGCCGCCAGCCGTCCCCGGCTTCGTCCCGGGCGCAGACGAAGGCGCCCTTCGGGCCGTCCGTGGCGACCCGCACCGCTGCGTCTCGGGGTTCTTCGAGCACCACCCGGTCGAGCAGCGCCAGCCGTCCGGTCAGCAGCTTCTCGACGTAGTCGCCCCTCTCGATGGCAAGCACGGCGGGGTAGGGGGGTCGCATGGCGTAGACCTGCCCCTCCGTCGCCGCGTCTACGCCGAGCGCCAGCTCCGCCAGCCTCTCGCCGTCCTCGTTCAGGACTTCGAGGGCGGTGCGCCGTTCCTCGGTCAGCCCGTACGGCGACAGGTCGTCGGCGGCGTCGGCGACGAACTCCTTGACCTCCGCTTCGGTCAGGTCGCGCAGCAGGCTGCCGAGCACCGTCGCGTCGGCGTCCACCGGCGCTTCGCCGACGATCTGCCAGTCTTCGTCCTCCTTCTGCAGGCGCAGTTCGCCCGCCGGCCCGCGCAGCGCCAGCTCGGCGGCGTCCTCGGCCCTGAAGTCGGCCAGCCTCCGCTCGCGCAGCTCGGCGGCGTCCTGATCCAGGGCGTTGAAGAGCGACTCCGGCACGCGGACGATGGCCGGCTCGCCCTTGTGCAGGGCGTAGTACTGGAGCTTCCCTTCTGCCTCGCGGCGGGAGAAGACGATGGTCTGGGTCTGCTCTTTCCCTTCGAGGGTGAGCGTCAGCGCCGGCTCGTCGAGGCCGTAATCGGCTGCTTTTGTGGGGTCGTCCGCGACGAACTCGTCGCTGCCGATACGGTGGTCGTAGAGCTTGTTCGCCAGCGACCTGACCTCCTCCTCGTCGGCCAGATCGTGGAAGGGCTTCTTCAGCTCCCAGGTCTCGCCGGTCTTCTCGCACTCCAGCTCGCGGGCCGGGCGCTCGTCGAGGGCCGCGGCGCTCAGCGTCACCTTCTGCACGTCGAAGGCGCTGATGCGCGGCGCGATCGTCTTGCTGCGCAGGTCGCTCAGGGTGACGGCCGTCTTCTGGACCACGTCGTCGGGCACGGCAAAGACACCCTCTCGTCCTTCCACGGCGACGAAGACGGCCTTGCCCGCCCCCGCCTCCCTGCCGACCGTCATGGTCCAGGCGCGGGTGCTCCCCTTTACGGTGACCGTGCGCACCGGCTCGGCCAGGCCGTAGAGGGCCGCATCGAGCGCCTGGCCCTTCTCGGGGTAGACGGACGAGACCCGTTCGGCCAGTTCGAGCTTGTCCAGTATGCTCTCGACCTCCCAGCGGTCGGCGCGCACGTCCACGGGCCGCACGATGCGCCACTCGCTCTCTCCGTCGCGGCGACAGACGAGCTGCTCCGCTCCCTCCTGGATGGTCAGCTCGCGGACGTCCTGGGTCGCCAGCCCGGGGAAGAGCCGCTTGCGCTGCTTCTCCAGCTCGTCGGAACTGGGCTGACGGGAGACGGCGTAGGCGACGATGCCCGCGACGGCCACGGCCGCCAGCAACAGCAGCGTTGAGCTGTGCTTGCGCAGACTCATCTTCCTCGCGTGCTCCTGCTCCTTCGCCGGGACGCCCTTCCTACCGCCGACGCAGGAGCCAGACGCCGATGCCCAGCGCCACGATGACGGCCGGCAGCCCGATGATGAAGATGTAGCGTGAGGCCGCGATCTGGCCCTCCGAGACGGGGATGTCGTTGAACTCCAGCGTCCGCGGCGGGATGCCGAGCATGTGCAGCTTGCCGGCCATCCAGTTGACCGTGTTCAGGACGAGGTAGAGGTTGGCCGGTTCGGCCTCCACCACACGGTTGACGAACGATAGTGAACTGCCGATGACGACCAGCCGGGCGCCGGGCGCTTCCTGGGCCATCGGCGGCGCCATCGGCCCCATCGGAGGCGGCTCGGGCGGCGATGCCACGGCCCCGACGACGGTCGGCGGCGCGACGTCGCGGCCGGCGTCGTACTCAGCCGCCCGCCGGGAGTCGGGGCGGTAGTCCCGTTCTCCCCAGCTGGCCTGTCCCGTCAGCAGCTGTTCGGCGACGGGCGCCGGCCCTGCGGGTCCGCCCGGCTGCGGCGGCTGCGCCGACTCGCCCACCGTGAGCGGACAGGCGTACTGGAAGTGGACGGTGTAGTTCTTCAGGTCCCGCGTGATCGGATGGTCGGCCAGGCCGTCCTCCAGGACCCACACGTCCGGCGATTGCATCAGCCCGAGTATCGTTGACTGGTTCGTCAGGCCCACGGCGTCGGTGTGGGCCTGGATGTCGTAGTCGGCCAGCAGCCCTTCCAGCCCGCTCGCGCCGCCCGAAACGACGACGGGGTCGAGCATGACGAGGGCCCGCCCGCTGCGCTCGTCCAGGTAGGAGCGGATGGCCCTCATCTGGGCCTCGTTGATGGGCGTGCGCGGGCCGGCGATCACGAGCGCGTCGCAGTCGTCCGGGACCTGGGGCTCGGCGGCCAGGTTCAGCGTCTTGACCTCGTAGTTGTCTTTGCGCAGCGCCTTGACCATGCGCGAGAGGGAGTAGGCCGGCCCCGAGGTGAGGGTAGCCTGCTCGCCGCCCGTGGGCATCGGCTCATCCACTTCCATGGGGCGCTCGCCGTGGCCGGTCAGGAAGTAGATGGTGGCCTTGCGCCTCTCGGTGAGCTTGGTCAGGGCGCCGGCGAATGCGTCCTCGCCGGTGAACTGCACCTGCCCCATGGCGGCCGTGATGATCTTGCCCAGCGGCACGACCTCATGCCCATCGGCGGTCGTGAAGATCACGGCGAAGGGGGGCACGTCCTCGTCCCCCAGCGTCTGGCGGAGGCCCTCCCATCTCCCCTGGTCCTCCTGGAGCATCCAGTTGATCTCCCGGACCGTCACGTGGCCGGTCTGGGACTTGAACTCCTCCAGGACGTCCATCGTGCTCTCCAGGGCGCGGCCCGTCAGGGGGTCGTCGGCCCGCGCAAACAGGACGGTAGCCGTCACGTCCTGGTCCAGGCCCTTCAGGATGTTCCTGGTCTTGGAGTGGAGGCTGTAGGTGCGTCGCCCGGTCCAGTCCAGGCGAGCGAAGCGCCGGGAGGTGATGAAGCAGAGCAGCCCGGCCAGCCCCAGCGCCAGGACCACGGTGAGGGCGAGGTTGATCCCTTCGCCCGCCCGGCGCCCCGAGAGCAGCGACAGGAACATCCGGTAGTTCAGCACGCAGCCGCCGACCGCCAGCAGGGCGCCGGCGATCCAGAGGCCGAGCGCCACGTAGTCGGTCCGCAGGAAGTCCCTTGCCCGCACGTCGCGCACCACGAAGCCCGCCATCAGCAGCGCCAGCCCCAGCAGGATGCCGGCCCGCGTCAGGGCCTTCCAGCGCGGCAGTGGTTGCTTGCCCATCGGCCTCACCTCCACTTCCGCAGCTCGAGGGCCTTGGCGGTAAGGAACAGGAACGCCGCCGTGGTGAGGGCGAAGTAGGCCAGGTGCCGCGTGTCCACGACGCCTTTGAGGAAGTCGGCGTAGTGCATGGGCGGGCAGAGGTAGCGCAGGAGCCGCGCCAGGCTGCCCGCCGAATCCCGCGCCAGGAACCACAGGAAGTAGAGGCCGAGCAGCAGGACGAAGCTCGTGATGGACGAGGCGATCTGGATGCGCGTCAGCGCCGAGCAGAACAGGCCGATGGCGATGAACTGCCCCGTCAGCAGGAAGACGCCCAGGAAGCCGCTCAGCAGCGGCCCCGCGTCCATCGGGCCCACGAAGCGCAGGAAGATCAGCTCGCCGAGCACCGGCAGGAACATCACCACGGCGAAGATGAAGGCTCCGACGAACTTCCCCAGCACGACCTCCGTCTCACTGACCGGCGTGGTCATGAGCGTCTCGATGGTGCCGCGGTTGGTCTCCTCGCTGAGCAGACGCATCGTCAGCAGCGGCATGGCGGGCACCAGCAGGAAGATTGGCACGTAGAGCGCCCACTGGGCCGCGTTGTTCGGGTCGAGCGGCGGACGCAGGGCCATGCTGAACATGATGCCGTGCGCCAGCGCGAAACCGGTCAACACCACGTAGGCGATGGGGGAGAGGAAGTAGGTGTTCAGCTCGCGCTTCGTGATGGCGGGCACGTTGACCATGGTCTATGCTTTCCCCTCGGTGCGCACGGCTGCGGCCCGGCAGGCGACGGCCACCGCGGTCGCCGTGAGCAGCCAGGCGCCGGTCACGATCAGCCCGCCGGCCAGGCCCCAGCTTGCGAAGCTCCAGGTGCTCAGGCCCACCGCCACGCCGACCAGCAGCAGGCCCGACACTCCGGCCGCCGCCCCGAGCATGGCGTCGAGTCTGAAGGCCTGGGTGCAGCCGACCATCGCGTCCATCACCAGGAGGATGAGCCCCGCCAGGAGCCCCGCCGAGCCGAGCACCAGCAACGTCCATCGCGCGAAGGCGGCGGCCGTGTCCTTCGCGCCGGGCCAGAGCAGCCCGATAAGGTAGCCGCCCAGCGCGACGATGAGGACCGCGGCCAACGACAGCACGCTCGGCGACAGGGCGGCGCTCCCCGCGTAGAGCCAGGCGCTGACCGAGCCCTCCCAGTTGCGGGCGCCGAAGGGTCTGGCGGCGGCGTGGAACAGGCCGCCGAGCAGCACCATCAGCGTGCAGGCGGCCACCACGGCCAGCGGCAGCAGCGCGACGAGCAGACCGGTGATCCGCGCCGGCACGACGTAAAGGCTGTAGACCTGCTGGGCCGTGCGCTCGGGGTCGGGCGCCGCCACGCCGAAGTAGCTCAGCGCCGCCGGAAAGGCCACCAGCAGGGCCGCCGTGAACGTGAAGGCGAAGAACGCGAGCGGCTCGTGCAGGCCGCCCGTCGTGGCCATCCTGCGGAAGAAACGCGCGGGGTGGGCCAGCAGCTCGGCCATGCTCTGGCGGAAGGCGGCGCCGGCCGGCCGGCTGCCCAGGTCCTCCCAGGCCAGCGGCTGGGCCGCCTCTCCAAGCTCAGCGGCGGCGGTGTCCCGGATCACGGCTCTTCCTCCGCGCCTTCACCCAGCGTCAGGCGGTGGAACACATCTTCCAGCGACGCCCGGGTCAGCGTCAGCTCCCGCAGGCTCCATCCGTGCTCGGCGGCAAGGTGGAAGACGGCCTCGCGCACGTCCACGTCCGCGGCCGTCGCCAGGCGGAACGTGTTCCAGGCGTTCGTCTTCTCGGCGTCCACGCGTTCCACGCCGTTCACCTTGGCCAGGGCGGCGCCTATCTGGTCGGCGTCGCCGGCTATCTCGGCCACGACGGCGCCGCTCAGCGTCTTGTCGGACAGGGCGCGCGGCGTGTCATCGGCGACGATGCGTCCGCGGTCTATGATGAGGACGCGCTTACAGATCAGCTCGGCCTCGGCCAGGATGTGGGTGGAGATCAGGACGGTGTGGCGTTCGCTCAAGCTGCGGATCAGGTTACGCGTCTCGCGCACCTGGTTGGGGTCGAGTCCGATGGTGGGCTCGTCGAGGATCAGCACGTCGGGGTCCCCCAGCAGGGCATCGGCCAACCCCACGCGCTGGCGATAGCCCTTCGAGAGGGTGCCGATGATCTGCCCGGCCACCGGCCCGACGCCGCACAGTTCGATGCACTCGGCTATCCTGTCCCGGCGGACGCGCCGCGGCACGCCTTTCAGCTCGGCGCGAAAACCCAGGTACTCGCGGGCCCGCATCTCGGGGTAGAGGGGGTTGTTCTCGGGCATGTAGCCGATGTGGCGGCGCACCTGGACCGGCTCCTCGCGCACGTCGTGGCCGGCTATCGAGGCGGCTCCGTCGCTGGCCGGCAGGAAGCCGGTCAGCATGCGGATGGTCGTGGTCTTGCCGGCGCCGTTCGGCCCGAGCAGCCCCACGATCTCGCCCCGGTCTATGCCGAAGCTCACCGCGTCCACGGCCAGGAACGGGCCGTAGTAGCGGGTCAACTCGTTCGCTTCAACAAGCACCGTCTTCCCCCGATGTCCTGGTCGTCCGCGCTCCGGGCGGAGGGCGGCTCCGCCGCGTTTGTTCCGTTCGGGCCGCTGGGGTTCAATCAGGGCCGGGCTGCCCCTGCGCGTCTTCTGAGTGATCTTCCGCGTCCGGCTCCTCTTCCTCTTCGAGGCGCGGCGCCGCGGCGCGCAGGCGGGCGGCCTCTTCCTCATGGCCCGCCTGGCGGTGGGCGAGGTGGGCCATCGTGGGCGTGGCGGCCCGTTCGGCGGCGGCTGCCAGTCCCGTCCACTCGCTCTCGGAGACCTGCTCCCCGAGCACCTTCTTCGCCCGCATGTAAAGGGGCGTGTTCCCGTCCTCCATGGCCTCCGCCGCGATGCGACGGACCAGGTCCTCCGCCTCGCAGCGCTGGAAGAACTCCAGCGCGTCGTCGTAGCGGCCGGCCTCCATGAACATCTGGCCCGTTCGCCGCATCTTCTCCGGCGAGGTTCTCTCGGAGAAGAGGATCTTGCGCTTCTCGTAGAAGCCGGGCAAGTCCTGGTTCTTGGCCATGTTCGGGGACGTAAAGCGGGGCAACGGGCGAGCCACGATATATGCCACATCGGCGCGCGGGTTGTCAAGTCGCGCGGCAGAGCAGGCCGGCGCCGCCGGCCCAGGGCGGCGCGCCCGCCCGATCACGTGAAGCCCTTCGGCGTCTCCTGAAACGCACCCTCTATGTGACGGATGTCTCGCCGCTGCCCCCGGTCGTTGAACAGGACGGCCACCACGTCGAAGCGCAGCTCCACCTCGCCGCGTTCCACTGCGTTAAGCGCCACGTAGGTCTGGGCGGCCTTGATAATGCGGCGCTGCTTGCGGCGCGTGATGGTGTAGAGGGCGTCTACCATGGCGGGCTCGGTCTGCGCACGCACCTCCACGAACGCCAGCACGCCGTCCCGGAAGGCCACCAGGTCTATCTCGCCCTGTCTGATGCGGTAGTTGCGCTCCAGGATGGTGTAGCCGAGGCGTTTCAGGTGGTCGGCGGCTTCGCGTTCGCCGCGGCGCCCCAAACGGGAGGCGGGAGAGAGGGGCTCACGCTCGCGCCGCAGGAGGGCCGCCAGGGACCGGCTCAGCCCGCGCAGGAAACCCATGATGGCCACTTGCCGCCTCAGTCCTCGCCGCCTGTCTCGGGAGTCTCGACTTCCCCTCCCTCTACCCGCAGGGGCGCCCGGATGGAGCGGATGTGCACGTCGTGCTGGGGGAACGCTATCTCGACGCCGGCGTCGCGGAAGGCCCGGTCAATGGCCATGTGCAGGTCGTTGCGCACCTTCAGCAGCACGTCTACGGTGGGGATGAAGGCCCGCAGTTCGAAGTCCAGCGAGCTGGCGCCGAAACCCATGAACACGACGCTCGGCTCCGGCTCGTCGAGCACGTCGGGGTGCTCCCGCGCCACCTCCAGCAGCAGCCCGCTTGCCCGGGCCGTGTCCGAACCGTAGGCGATGCCGACCGGCACGACGAGCCGCAGTATCCGGTCGGAGAGGGTCCAGTTCACCAGCCGGCCGGTGATGAACTCCTTGTTCGGCACCACCAGCTCCTTGCGGTCCCAGTCGGTGATGGTGGTGGCCCGCATGCGGATGCGGGTCACGGTGCCGGTGATGTCGCCGGCCGTCACGGTGTCGCCGACGCGCATGGGCCGCTCCAGCAGGATGATGAGACCGCTGACAAAGTTGGCGAATATCTCCTGCAGGCCGAAGCCCAGGCCCACCGTCATGGCCGCCGCCAGCCACTGCACCTTGTCCCAGCCGACGCCGACGGCTTCGGCGGCGAGCACGATGCCGAGGATGCTCAGCAGGTAGCGGCAGATGGTGGTGATGGCGAATCGCACGCCGGCCTCGAGGGGCAGGTGCTGGAGGACGGCTATCTCGAGCAGGCCGGGGATGTTGCGGGCGGCCACGACCGTCAGCGCGATGATAAGCAGGGCCATGCCCGCGTCGGCGAGGGTAACGCCCCAGAGCGTGACCGCGCTCAGCATGCCGAGGGCGGGCAGCACGGGGCCCCAGACGAACCAGAGCCCGGCTATCAGGCCCACGGCCACCAGGCTCACGGCAAGCTGGCGCGTCTGGGTGCTGATGACGTGGATGGAGATCTCTTCCTCGGGCACGGCTCCGCTCTCGGGTGCGGGGGCCGTCGCCTGGGCGGCCTCGCCCTCTTCGTCGCGTCGCCTGCGGGCCCGCTCCAGGGCCAGCTTGCGGCGCGCCACGAAGAGCCAGCGCAGCACCATCTCGTAGGCGATCAGCAGGGCCAGCCCCAGCCAGGCGGTCCACAGCAGGCGGGCGGCCAGCTCCCGCGCCGTGTAGAGGTAGCCGGCCAGCGACGCCAGGGCGAGCACGAGCGGCAGACTCACCGCGCCCGGATACCAGACAAAGCGGAGCCGCTCCAGCCAGCCGCCCGGGTGGCGGCTGAGGGCCTCGCGCAGCACACCGAGCCTGGGACTGAGCACCCGCCAGAGAAAGACCGCAAGGAGCACCAGCATGGCCACGAGCACGAACCGCCCCAGCGAGTCAAGCCCCCCCTCTGTCCCGTCCGCCGCCACAGTCAGGAACACGGCCAGCAGGGGCAGTGCGGCGGCGCCGAGCCAGGAGAGGTTGTGCCGCAGGATGCGGCGGCCGCGCTCCGGCCAATGGAAGTGGCTGTCGGCCAGGCCCTGATCGGCGCACATCTGCCACAGGAAGGCGAGCGTCAGGTAGACCACCGAGGTCTGCTGAAGCGCCCAGCCCGCCGTCTTCGCCAGGTCCGGCGCCTCGGCGGCCGCCCCGAGCCGCCAGCCGGCGAACCAGACCACGGCCGGCCCGAAGAGCGAGGCCACGAGCGTCAGCAGCAGCGCGGCGAGCGTCAGGGCGAGGGAGTCCGTCTCCGCCGAGCGGCTCAGCTCGCCGTTGCGCCGCAACTGCGCCCGCATGCGGCCCCGCGTGCGCAGATACAGCGCGACCAGCAGCAACGCCATTGCGTAGGCGACCGGCCGGGCCAACGCGTCGTGGAGCAGCGCGCTGCCGGAGTCCACCCACGTGGCCGGCTCGGCCAGCTCGCCGAGGGCCTTCCAGGCGCCCGGCACGTCCCCCCAGCGCAGGGGCGACGTGCTGCGGAACCACAGGATCTTCTCGTCAACGTAATTCGCGTAATCCTGGATGACGGCGATGAGCTGCTCCTCAGCGATGTTCAGGTAGAGCAGCGACGTGAAGTAGCTGTTGTAGTCGCGGATCAGGGAGTCGAGCAGGTCGCGCCGGGCGCGCAGCAGCCCCAGGGCGGTCTGGCGCATCTCCTCCCGCTGCTGCTCGGCGAGGGGGCGACCGGCCTTCGAGAGCATCTGCTGGACCTGCGCATCGGTGTCCGCCACGGCGGACCACTGCTCCTCAAGCTCAAGCAGCTCAAGCTGCACGTCGGACAGCATGGCCTGGCGGGCGCGGACGCTGCCCTGGTACTGGCGGATGTCCGGCAGGTCGGTGCGTTTCTTGCGCAGCAGCGCCCCGATGGCCTTGGTCAGCCCGACGGCCTCCGTGCGGGCCCGCACGCGCGCGAAGTCCACCCTCAGCTCGGTCAGCTTGGCATTGGCGTCCTGGAGCCGGCGGGCGGCGTTCGCGGCCTTCGTCGCCGGTCCGTCCGCGGCCGCCCACCTTGCGGCCAGCTCCTCATTGCCCTCGGCGAGCTCCCGCAACGCGGGGTCGGCATCCGCCGCCACGCGCCGTGCCTCGGCGACCACCTCTCCCGCTGCGACCTGACGCTGCTGCTGGACCAGCCGGCGCCAGGCCTCCACGCGCTCCCGCGCGGCGTTCAGCTCGCGTGTCGCCCACTCGCGCCGTGCCGAGAGCAGCTCGCGCCGGGCGTCGTACGAGAGGATCTCGGCCCGGTAGGAGGCTACCTGGTTCTCGAGCGCCATCCTGCGGGCCTGTAGCAGGATGCGGTCGGCCTCGGCGGCCTCGTTGGCTTCCTCCGGGGGCTGGGCGGCCAGTTGCTGCCGGACCTCGGCCAGCTCCTGCTCCGCTTCCGAGAGCGGCTTCGGGATCTCCGCCCGGCGTTCGGCCCGGCGGGTCGGCTCGTCTTCGAGCTGCCTCCAGGTGGCCTGCGCGGCGGTCAGGGACGCCTCGGCTATGCTCAGCCGCTGCTCCAGGTCGGTGAGGGTGGCTTCCGGTGGCGCCTCGACCCGGACCTCGGGGAGGGGTCCCGCCAGGTCGGCCCGGATCTGCTCGAGCCGCGCCGGGGCGCTCTCGCGGTCGGCGTCGAACTGCGCCGTGTTGGTGCGCGCCTCCTCGGCGCGCTGAAGGTGATCGAGTGCCTGCTGGTAGGTGTCCAGCAGCCGGGCGCGAACCGGGTCGGCCGGCTCGTGCGACTCCTGCACGCGCCCGATGCGCCCCTGCACGTCCGCAACGGTCAGCTCCGGTGCTGGCGCTTCGGGCGCCGCGACCTCCTCCTGGCCGAGGGCCGTCCGTCCAGCGCCCGCCCAGAGCACGAGGCCCCCCAGCAACGCGAGCGCCCACGGCCGCCACGCAGCGGCGGTCTTGAAGTGTGCGGTGCGTCTGCCCATGGCGCCTCCCGCTCTATGCGGCCGCGCGCCGCCCGGTGCGGCGACAGGGGAGCTCAGACGCGGAGTCCGGGTCCCACCATCTGCACCAGGGCGTCGCGCTTCTGCTCCATGAGGGTCCGCTCGCCGACGGCCTCGACGTAGAGCCTCAACAGGTCGCCCGCGCCGGCCTCCGTGCCGCTCTTGCGCATGCAGAACCACCACTCGCCCGCTTCGGCCCGCACGTCGCTCACGCTCAGTTCGACGCCCCGGGGCGGATAGGAGTCCACGAGCCGGCAGCGGTCGTTGGAGACAACGTAGAGCCGGCTCACCTCGTCGCCGAACTTCTCGACGGCGGCGGCGATGGCCTCGTCGGCGGCGCGGTTGGGCGGGAGCTGGAAGTTGATCTCGCCGGACTCCCAGTAGCGCTCCCGCATGCTCTCCAGCTCCCCGGACAGCGTCCTGCCCTGCGCGTGCAGCTCAGCCACCAGCTCCAGCATCAGCAGGCCGGCCATCATGCCGCTGTCGGCGCACCAGAACTCCCGGAACATGTAGTGCCCCGAGTGCTCCGCCCCGAGGGCGATCTGCGGGTCGTCGTACATGATGGGCTTGATCTTGCCATATCCCACCGGCGTCATCAGCGCCCTCGATCCGCCGAGCACGTCGCTGCGCTCGCCCAGCGTGTCGGCCACTACCCAGCTGGACGCCAGGTTGAAGGCTATCTTCACGTCCGGTCCCAGCTTCTGGCGCAGCCGGCGGCCCACCAGGGCCGTCAGTTGCGGCGGGCTGAGCATATGCCCGCCTTCGTCGCACATCGCCACGCGGTCGGCGTCGCCGTCGAAGCAGACGCCGACGTGGCTCTCCGTCTGCAGGACCAGGTCGCGGAGCATGGCCTGGTAGTCGGCCTGGAGCGGGTTGGGGATGACCACGGGGAAGCCGCCGTCGGGCGTGTCGTGGGACCAGGCCCACTCGAAGCCGTCGGTGATGCGGGCGAACTCCTGCAGGATCCTGGCGCCCATTCCGTTGCCGGCCTCCACGGCCACGCGCACGGGCTCGGCGCCGTCGAGGGCCGCTGCGAAGTCGCAGCCGGCCCGCTCGACCGCCGTGCGGATGTAGTCCGGGGCGAAGTCGTCCCACCGGAGCCGGTCGGGCACCATGCGCTTCTTGATGGCCAGCGCCAGCCACTGCATGCCGTTCTCCGGGGAGGGAGGAGCCGACTCGGCCGCCATCGGCAGCGGCATGCCGCCGCGCCCGAAGAACTTGAACCCGTTGTTGTCCTTCGGATTGTGCGAGGCCGTGATGATGACGCCGCCGTCAATGACGTCGGAGTACTTGGCCGGCAGGAAACCGACCAGTTCCGTGCCCGCCCGGCCCATCATGACGGCCCGGCAGCCTCCGTCCTCCAGCCCCGTGCAGAGCGCCTGCGCCAGCACGGGGCCGCTGAGGCGCATGTCGTGTCCCACAACCACGTTGACCGGGTCCACGGCCGTGCACTCGATGAACGTGTCGGCCAGGGCCACTCCCAGGTCGTAGGCGAACGCAGCGTCTATGTTCTCGCCGTAGACGCCCCGTATGTCGTCCCTCTTGATGACCTTTCCAACGCGGCTCAGGAACTCCTCGAGCGGCATGGTCCTCTCCGCCGGCATGGGGTTTGGCGGGACGGCTTGCCCCCGCATCGGATAGCAGCCCCGATGGGCGAGGTAATCTATCACACGGGCACCGGCAAAGCAAGCAAGGGCGCTCCCGGCGGCAGCCTGCGGGCGCGCTCGTTGACACTGCGGGGCCACTTGCCTAAAGTACGGGCCGTCACAGTTCATCCGCTTCGCGCTTTGCCTGCCGAGGTAGTGAACATGCCCGACGTGCCGCGTCCCGAGCATCCGCGCCCCGACCTGCGCCGCGACGACGAGTGGTGGCTGAACTTGAACGGCACCTGGCAGTTCGAGACCGATCCGGGCGTCTCCGGCGAGGAGCGGGGCTACGCGAGCGGCCACGACCTGAGCGGCGAGATACTCGTCCCCTTCTGCCCCGAGAGCAAGCTGTCCGGCGTGGGGGAGCGGGACTTCATGAACTCCGTGTGGTACCGGCGCTTCCTTGCTCTGCCGGAGCATTGGCGCAGCCGGCGCGTGCTGCTGCACGTCGGCGCCTGCGACTACGTGACCACCGTGTGGCTGAACGGGCGGCGCGTCGGCGGGCACGAGGGCGGCTACACGCCGTTCACCGTGGACCTGACTGAGGCGCTGCGGGGGGACGGCAGGGACGAGCTGGTCCTGCGCGCCGTTGACCCCATCCGCCAGGCCTCCATCCCCCGCGGCAAGCAGTCGCCCGGTTACCATCCCTCCGGCTGCCTCTACACGCGCACGACGGGCATCTGGCAGACTGTCTGGCTGGAGGCCGTGCCGCCGACCTACGTGTGCCAGATGCACGTGTGGCCCGATCTGGACC
>Ga0111189_1134_pt1 | contig 25337 bp, 11 predicted proteins | sample DeeMarSWOR324_28_FD_80357 | JGI IMG/M metagenome (GOLD analysis project Ga0111189, IMG submission 80357) | Planctomycetes bacterium SM23_32 | reverse complement strand
CACGCCGGCCTCCCTGCGGAAATCCTTGAGCATCTTCAGCATCACGTCGCACGTGGTGATGCCGCCGCCGGGCGTGTTGAGGGCCAGGATGACGGCGGCCGCCCGCTGCTCCCTGGCCCGATCCAGCATGCTCGAGAGCACGCGGGCCGGGTCGTGGATGCCGAACGGCGTGCCGCCCGGCACCAGGATGCCGCGAACGGGGATCAGCACGACCTGGGGCGAGCCAGGCGTGCCGCTGACCGTCACCTCCTGGACCTGCACTCCCCGGTAGTAGCCGATCACCTGCCCCGCCCCGCCGGCCGCGGCGCCGAACACGAGCAACGTGACGGCAACGACCAGCAGCACGATGACGGCCGTGCCCGCCACGCCCACGATCAGGCATCCCTTGGTGAGCGTGCCGAGCCCGCTCGGGCGTGCACCCCCGGCGCCGTACGCCGAGGGCCCCGGCGACGGGTGGACTCCGTGCTGGCCATCCGATGACATAGCATCCCCTTTCGGACCTGCAAGGGACGGGCAAGAGCCGCATTCTCCGCCATCCCAGGCGCGTCGTCAAGCGGCCGGACACATCAGGCCGGGCAGCGCTCCTCTCTCAGCGCCGACAGGCGAGCATGGTGACGCGGCACGGCGCTCCCCAGAAGGCCTCCCATTGCGTCGCCCGCTCGCGGCCAATCAAACGACGAGGAGGGGCTCTCCGGCCCCTCCTCGTTGCGGGCGCGCGTCGCAGCGACCTCAGCGCACTTTGAGGAACTCGCCGCCGTAACGGGCCGCCGAGCCCAGGTCCTCCTCGATGCGCAGCAGCTGGTTGTACTTGGCGATGCGATCCGTGCGGCAGGCCGAGCCCGTCTTGATCTGCCCGGCATTAGTGGCCACCACGATGTCGGCGATCGTGGCGTCCTCGGTCTCGCCGCTGCGGTGGCTCACCACGGCCGTGTAGCCGTTCTTGTGTGCCAGCTCGATGGCGTCCAGCGATTCGCTCAGCGTGCCGATCTGGTTGACCTTGACCAGGATCGAGTTGGCTATGCCCCCGGCAATGCCGCGGGTGAGGCGCTCCACGTTGGTCACGAACAGGTCGTCCCCGACGAGCTGGATGCGGCCGCCCAGCGCGTCCGTCATCGCCTTCCAACCGTCCCAGTCGTCCTCGGCCAGGCCGTCCTCGATGGAGATGATGGGGAACCGGTCGCAGAGGCCGGCGTAGAACTCCACCATCTCCTCGGCGCTCTTGACCTGCTCTCCCTCGGCCTCGGCGGCCAGCACGTAGCGGCCCTCCGCCTGGATGCCTTTCCCCTTGGCGTCGGAGCCGTAGAACTCGCTGGAGGCCGGGTCGAGGGCGATGAACACCTGCTCGCCCGCCGCGTAGCCGGCGGCCTGGACGGCCTCCATGATCATCTCCAGCGCCTCGACGTTGGAGCCCAGGTCCGGCGCGAAGCCGCCCTCGTCGCCCACGGCCGTGCTCTTGCCGGCCTCCGAGAGCACCCGCTTGAGCGCGTGAAAGACCTCGGCCCCCATCCGCAGCGCCTCGCCAAAGCTGGGCGCGCCGACGGGCATGATCATGAACTCCTGGAGGTCCACGTTGTTGTCGGCGTGCTTGCCGCCGTTGAGGATGTTCATCATCGGCACCGGCAGCAGCCGCGCGTTCGTGCCGCCGATGTAGCGGTAGAGCGGCAGGCCCAGCGCCTCGGCCGCCCCTTTGGCCGCCGCGAGCGAGACGCCCAGGATGGCGTTCGCCCCCAGGCTGCCCTTGTTCGGCGTGCCGTCCAGGTCAATGAGGAACTCGTCCAGCGCGCGCTGGTCCAGGGCGTCCATGCCGAACACCTTCGGCCGGATGACCTCGTTAACGTTCTCGACGGCCTGGCGGACGCCCTTGCCGCCGTAGCGCCCCTTGTCGCCGTCCCGCAGCTCCACGGCCTCGTGGGCGCCGGTCGAAGCGCCGCTCGGGACGGCGGCCCGCCCCACGGCCCCGGAGGCCAGGTGCACCTCGACCTCCACGGTCGGATTGCCGCGCGAGTCGAGTATCTCGCGCCCCTTCACGTCAATGATCTCCGTCACGTGCCTCTCCTTTGTCCCTCGTTCTCGTCCTCGCCTGCCTCGGTTCAGCGCACGGCAGACCGAGAGGCGGGCGAGGGCGACGGCTTTCCAGGTGTATCCGAAGCGCCTTGCCAAGTCAAACGAACCGGCCGCGGCGCGTGATTGACCGCCCCGGACGCCTCTGCTACACTGGCCCGAACGATGATGGTCAAGGTCAAGATCTGCGGCATCACGAACGCCACAGACGCCCTGATGGCCGCCTCGGCCGGGGCCGACGCGCTGGGGTTCAACTTCTGGCCGCACAGCCCGCGCTACGTGCCCCCGGAACAGGCGCTCCCCATTCGGCTCTCCCTGCCGCCCTTCGTGGCCGCCGTGGGCCTGTTCGTTGACGCGCCCGTGGAGCGCATCCGCGAAGTGGCCGACTACTGCGGGCTCGACTACGTGCAGCTCCACGGCCGCGAGACGCCCCGCAAGCTGGCCCAGCTAGGGGACCTGCGCATCATCAAGGCCATCCGCATCAGCGGCGAGGAAGACCTGAAGCAGCTCGACAGGTACCGCGCCGAGGGCTTCCTGCTGGACACATACGTGAAGGGCCAGCCCGGCGGCACCGGCCAGACGTTCGACTGGTCGCTGGCCCGGCAGGCATCCCATCGGGCCAGGATTATCCTGGCCGGCGGCCTGACCCCCGAGAACGTGGCCGACGCCGTGCGCGCCGCCCGGCCCTACGGCGTGGACGTCGCCAGCGGCGTCGAGGAGGCGCCCGGCAAGAAGTCCCGCAGGCTGGTCACCGACTTCATACGCGCAGCCAAGAGCGTGGACCTGTGAGCGAACGACGCCCCATGGCCGCCTCCGCCGCCGCGCAGCGGGGGGCAGGCCGTCTCCTGCTGGCCTTGGCCGGGCTGCTGGCGCTGGCCGCCGCCGCGCCCACCGAGGAGCCGCCGACGGCCGGGGCCCGCGCGCCTGTGCCCGAGGAGCGCATCGGGGAACTGCTGGAGGCGGTCCGGGTGCTCGTGCCGGAGTCGGCCGACGAGCGCCGGCGCATCCTGTCCGAGACGCCCGGCCTGTTTGCCCTCGCGATGCTCAAGCTCGAGAAGGCCGACCTGGCGCTCCGCCTCTACTCCGAGTCGCCGGACGGGCCCAGGGCTGCCGAGGCCAACCTCGAGGAGGCCGTGGCCATCTGGGGCGCGCTGCGCCAGGGCAAGAGGCCGCAACTGCGCCAGAGCGGCCTGCTGGAGCGCGCCTACCTGGCAGCCAACGACATGTCCGCCCAGCCCTACCTGCTGTACGTGCCTGCCGACTACGACGGCACGGAGCCCTACGGGCTGGTTGTCTTCCTGCACGGCTACTCCTACCTGAACAAGCTGAACTGGGTCGCCCTCCAGTACTCCCCGGCCCTGGAGACCCTGGCCGAGGAGGCACGATGCATCGCCCTGGTGCCTTCGGGGATCTCGATGGGCGGCATGGGCGTGTGGACCGTCGGGGGGCACAACCCGCACCTGTTCGCCGCCCTCATCCCGATAGCCAGCCGAGGCGACTTCTACATGTGGAAGGGCATCCAGCGCGGCAGCCTGCCCGGCTTCAAGGCGAAGCTGGCCGAAGGCGAGTTCGGCGCCGAGCTGGTCCCCAACTACGCCCACCTGCGTTGCGTCATCGTGCACGGCCTGCTGGACGTCGTGATGCCTATCCGGCAGTCGGAGCGCATGGAGAGGCTGCTCAGCGAGGCGGGCTTCGAGGCGACCTTCGTCAAGGTCGAGGGCGCGACGCACCACGCGTGGACGCCCATGCTGACCGCGCCCGACGTGCTGGACTGCCTCAAGGCGGCCCGCCGCGACCCCGAGCCCCGCAGGATCACCTTCCGCACCTATACGCTCAAGCACGGCCGCGCCTACTGGGCCGAGATCACGGGCATCGAGGACTGGGGCCGGCCGGCGGAGATGACGTGCGAATTGGACGCGTCCGGCGCCGAGCTGGCCGTGCAGACCCAGAACGTGCTGTCCCTGCGCGTGCGCCCCCCGGCGGCCGGCGGCGGCCGGTTGCCGCGCATTGTCTGGAACGGCCGGCAGGTCGTGCCGCGGCGTTCGGAGGACGGCTGGCTGGCGCTCGGGCCAGAGGGCGAGCAGTCCGACGCACCCGCCAAGACCGCCACGTTGTGCGGGCCGATACGCGAGGCCTTTGCCGAGCCGTTCATCCTCGTCTATGGCGGGGAGAGGGGCGGCGAGTCGTTCGCCCGGGCCGTCAGGGGAGCGGCCGACTGGGTCCAGTTCGCCCAGGGCGTGCCGGCCGTCTTGCCGGCGAGCGCGATCACCCCCGAAGTGGTGGACGAGTTCAACCTGATCCTGTACGGCACGCCGGAGGACAACGAGCTGATGGCGCGCATCGCCCCCGGGCTGCCCATCGGGATCGGCGGGGGCGAGTATCGCGTCGGGGACAGGACCTACGATGCCTCGCGGTACGGGCTCTCGATCATCTATCCGAACCCGTTGGCCCCCGAGCGCTGCGTGGTCGTCAACTGCGGCCCCGTCTGGGGAGCCGAACTGGCGAACAACCACAAGTACGACATGCTCCCCGACTTCATCATCTTCGCCGACGAGAAGGCCCAGGACGGGACCGATTCGAACCGGCACGTCTGCGCCGGCTTCTTCGACCAGCGCTGGCGCCTGAGCGAGGCGTCCACGTGGCACGCGCCGGAGCCTTCGCCCGTTGAGGGCGCGCCCGTTGCCCCCGCCGGTCGCGAAGGCGACGCTGAGGAATGACGCTCTACCCGTGGAGCCTGGCGGCCAGCTCGGCCACGCGGCGGCCCAACCGGCGCGACTGCTCTTGTGCCCTGCCGTCCGGCGCGCCGACGGCCACCGGGCCGTAATGGTCGCCCTCGGAGGTGCCCTGCACGACCATGCCGTGGATGAGCATCGCCTGGAGGATGCTCAGGATGGTCGTCTCGTTGCCGCCGCCGATGTTGCCCGCCGAAGTGAAGGCGCCGCCGACCTTGCCGGTCAGCTCATGGTGGAAGGCGACCGACTCGTCGAACAGCTTCTTCAGGGGCGCGCTCATCAGGCCGTAGTAGGTGGGGCTGCCGACGATGATGCCGTCGTAGGCCTTCAGCTCCTCGGCGGCCGTGTCCTCGACGCCCTTGACCACGACCTCCGCGCCCGTCTCCTCGGCCCCCTCGGCCACGAGCTGCGCCATCTGTGCGGTGTGCCCGGTCGCCGACTGATAGACGATGAGTATCCTGGCCATCTGCTCGCGTCCTCCCGATGTCAGGGCTCCAGGTTCGGCGCGCCGTCCGGGCAGTCCGCTCAGTGGGCGACGTCCTGGAATCGGCTCTCCCGGACGACGGTGACGAGGATCTCGCCGGGGTACTGGAGTTCCTCTTCGATTTCGCGTGCGATGTCGTGGGACAGGCGCTCGGCCGCCTGGTCATGCACCTTGTTGGAGTTCACCAGCACGCGCACCTCGCGGCCGGCCTGGATGGCGAAGGCGCGCACGACGCCGCCGTGCTGCGTGGCGAGGTTCTCGAGCCGCTCCAGCCGCTTGACGTAGCGTTCGAGGGTCTCGCGGCGCGCGCCAGGCCGGCTGGCGCTGATCGTGTCGGCGGCGATCATCAGCCCGGCGTAAAGCGACTCGGGCGCGGCCTCCTCGTGGTGGGCGGCAATGGCGTTGACCACGGTCGCCGACTCGCCGCGCCGCCTGGCCTCCTCCGCGCCCAGGGCGGCGTGCGACCCTTCGTGGTGGTGGTCCAGGGCCTTGCCGATGTCGTGCAACAGCCCGCACCGGCGGGCGAGTTGCACGTCGAGGTCGAGTTCGGCCGCCATCAGGCCGGCCAGCTCGCAGACCTGGACGGAGTGGTCCAGCACGCTCTGTCCGAAGCTGGTGCGGAACTTCAGCCGCCCCAGCAGGCGCTTCAGGGGATCGGGGATCTTGCCGAGCTCCAGCTCGTAGCAGACCTCCTCGCCGGTCTCGTTGATGGCGCGCTCCACGTCGGCGGTGGCCTGCTTGACGGCCTCCTCGATGCGGGCGGGATGGATGCGGCCGTCGGCCACAAGGCGCTCCATGGCGAGCCGCGCCGCCTCGCGCCGCACGCTGTCGAAACTGCTCAACACGACTACGCCCGGCGTGTCATCCACGATCACGTCCACGCCGCTGGCCTTCTCGAAGGAGCGTATGTTGCGCCCCTCACGGCCGATGATGCGGCCCTTCAGGTCGTCGTTGGGCAGCTCGACGGTGCAGACGGTGGCCTCGCTGGTGGTCTCGGCGGCGCAGCGCTCGATGGAGTCCACCACGATGCGCCGGGCCTCCTGCTGCGCCACGCGCGTGGCATGGGCCACCTTCTCGTTGACCATGTCGGTGCACTCGCTCTCGACCTCCTCGCGCAGGCTCTCCAGCAGCATCCGCTTGGCCTCCTCCCGGGTGAGGCTGCTGATGCGATAGAGCTCCTGCTGCTTCTTCTCGTCCAGGGCGGCCAGGCGGTCCTCGAGCAGACTCAGCTCCTTGCGCTGCTCTGTGACATTCTTCTCGGCCGTTTCGAGGAACTTCTCCTTCTTGTTCAACAGCGCCTCTTTCTCGTCGAGGCTGTCTTCCCGCTTGTCGAGGCGCCGTTCGGTCTGCCGAAGCTCGTTGCGCGTCTGGCGCACCTCGGCCTCGAACTCCTCACGCCGCTGTATGACGTTCTGCTTGGCCTGCAGCTCCATCTCGCGCTTCGTCTGCTCGGCCTCGCGCTGGGCCTCGGCCAGGATGCGCTTCTTGGTCTGCAGGGCGCCGCGCTCGGTGAGCTTGTCAATCATGAACCGGATGATGTAACCGGCCAGCGCGGCACCGACGACGGCGGGAACGGTGGTGTAGACGGAAATGGCTGCCAGCACGATGTCCTCCCGCTCCTTCGGCGGAGCAGGCAGCCATGGGCGTCCGGCAGCGGATGGAAACAACGGCGAGGGTCGGCCCGCAAAGGCGAGGGACCACCGAGGCGCTATGGCAGGCTCAAACGCCGCCCGGGGAGATCCCTCCCCTGCGCGCCCGGCAACGCGGTCCGCACGGACACAGTAGGCCCTGGTGCGCGGAGCACCGGCCGCGTCCCATGCGAAGCGCCGCCCCGCAGGCGGCCTCCTGCATCTCCGCAACGACCTTTGCAGTCAGGACTCAGGCCAGTCACCCCACGACTCCCCTATATGCAGGTGGGGACGGCGTCCTGGGACGCGCCCGAACCGGCCGTCTCCCGAAGGTCGGCCTCAACGCTCCCACCAGGCATTCAGTTCGCTCTTGTGCCGCTGTGCCTTGCCTTTTGCGATCGGGCCGGGCAGCCCGGGCCTGAACCCGGGAAGCCCCGCCGTCCGACTCCGCCCAACCGGAGCAGACCAAGGCTGCTCTATCTCTCCACTGCTGAGGGCCCTCTCGCGCTTGTCCGCCGGAGTGCTCGTCCCGGACGGGCTCGGGTCGAAACACCACGAGGGGCCCGGGCAGCGGATTGTGTCGGAACGCCTCGACCACAGACGACTCGCCCGCCGGGGACGAAACCCCGATGCTGGCGATTATCACCGAAAGGCGCCCGCAAGTCAAGGGCTGGGCCAGGAGGCCGGCGCAGGGGGCGCGAAGATGGGGAAGGTACAAAGAAAAAGCCCGGCAATGGCCTACTTTCTCAGTCCACGAGGGACCAATATCATCGGCGCGGAAGACTTAACGGCCGTGTTCGGGATGGGAACGGGTGTTGCCCTTCCGCTATGATCACCGGGCAATTATCCTGACGCCCCACACGCGCGCTGAGCCGAAAGGCAGGCCCTGAGGCCTTCGCCTTCCTTTGAGGACAGCTGCGCTGCGGGCCGCTGCGCATGCAGGGCGCGTCAGAACAGGAATAGGAAAGGGTCAGTGGCTGCAACCACCGCGAAGTGTGCCGGGACGGACGGTCGGTTTGTGTCAGCCTTTCGGCGGATTAGTACCGGTCAGCTAAGTGCCTTTATGTATGCGCACTTACACCTCCGGCCTATCAACCTCTTGGTCTTAGAGGTGCCTTATTCCCTCGAAGGGGACCGGATAGCTAATCTTGGAGACGGCTTCCCGCTTAGATGCTTTCAGCGGTTATCCTTTGCGAACATAGCTACCCAGCGATGCCCTTAGCAGGACAACAGCTCGCGTACCGCTTTAATCCGTGAACTCCGGAACCCTTGGGACCTTCTTCAGCCCCAGGATGCGATGGGCCGACATCGAGGTGCCAAACCTCCCCGTCGCTATGGTCGCTTGGGGGAGATGAGCCTGTTATCCCCGGGGTACCTTTTATCTGTTGAGCAACGGCCCTTCCACACAGAACCGCTGGATCACTAAGCCCTGCTTTCACATCTGCTCGACTGAGACGTCTCGCAGTTAAGCTCCCTTATGCCTTTACACTCAACGTGCGATTGCCGACCGCACTGAGGGAGCCTTTGGGCTCCTCCGTTACTTTTTGGCAGGAGACCTCCCCAGTCAAACTGCCCACAAAGCACTGTCCTCCGCCCGGTTTCACGGGTCGGGGTTAGAGACCTAACAGAGCAAGGGTGGTATTCCACTGACGGCTCCGCCCCTCCTGGCGAAGGGACTTCACAGCCTCCCACCTATGCTACACATGCACTGCCAGAACCCAATGCCATGCTGCAGTAAAGGTCCACGGGGTCTTTCCGTCCCGCCGCGGGTGCGTGGCGTCTGCACCACGATCACAATTTCGCCGAGTCCGCCGTTGAGACAGTGCCCAGGTCGTTACGCGATTCATGCACGTCACCAGTTAGGTGACAAGGAACTTCGCTACCTTAGGACTCTCATAGTTAGAGCCGCCATTCACCATAGCTTAGGTTGAGAGCTTCTCCCGCCGAAGCGGGATAACCCCCTCCCTTGACTTTATGGCATCGAGCACGCGTCAGTCTGTATACTTGGGCTTGCGCCTTTGCACAGACCTGTGTTTTTAGTAAACAGTCGCCCGGGCCTCTTCACTGCGACCTCCGAGACGGCCACTCCGAAAAGCGGCCGTACGAAGGCGGTCCATTTCCCGAAGTTACGGACCCAATTTGCCGAGTTCCTTAACGGCGGTTCTCTCGAGCGCCTGAGGATTCTCTCCTCACCCACCAGTGTTGGTTTAGGTACGGGCGCAAGTAGCCCCTGGCTGGCGTTTTTCTCGGCGATCGGCTCGGCCACATGCGGGCCTACGGCCCTTCTGACCATGTCTGTTTGATCGTGCGGCTCCGCCTGATCGCGTCGGCCAGACAGCTGTCGCGGCTACCAGCGGTGCAGGAATATTAACCTGCTGTCCATCGGCTACGCCTTTCGACCTCGCCTTAGGTCCCGACTAACCCTGGGAGGAATTACCTTGCCCAGGAAACCTTGGGTTTTCGGCGAGGGAGATTCTCACTCCCTTTCACGCTACTCATGCCGGCATTCTCACCTGTATGCGGTCCAGCGCTCCTTTCGGTACGCCTTCGCCCCTGCATACAGCGCTCTCCTACCGCCCCGTCCCGCCAAGGCGGGACAAGGCCCGTAGCGTCGGCAGTGCGCTTGAGCCCCGTTCATTTTCGGCGCAGAGAGGCTCGACCAGTAAGGAGTTACCCACTTTTCAAATGATGGCTCCTTCTAAGCCAACATCCTGGCTGTCTTAGCTTCTCCACTTCCTTTCGATGCACTTAGCGCACTTTAGGGGCCTTAGCTGACGGTCTGGGCTGTTTCCCTTTTGACCACGGAGCTTATCCCCCGCAGTCTGACTCCCCTGCTTCCGGGCGACGGTATTCGGAGTTTGATTCGAATGGGTAACCTGGTGGGCCCCCGAATCGATTCAGTGCTCTACCCCCGTCGCCTACAACAGGAGGCTAGCCCTAAAGCTATTTCGGAGAGAACGAGATATCCCCGGGTTTGATTAGACTTTCACTCCTATCCACAGCTCATCGCCCGATTTTGCATCATCGGTGCGTTCGGACCTCCACGACCTTTTACGGTCGCTTCATCCTGGCCATGGATAGATCACCCGGCTTCGCGTCTAAGCCGCGCCACGAGGGTCGCGCTGTTAACACTCGGTTTCCCTGCGGCTACGTGCCTGAGGCACTTAACCTGCGCGACGCAGCTTAACTCGCCGGCTCATTCTCCAAAAGGCACGCCGTCACACGGGAAGCCGCATTCGCCGCTTCCACAGTGCTCCGACTGCTTGTAAGTACAGGGTTTCAGGTTCTGTTTCACTTCCCTCGAAGGGATTCTTTTCATCGATCGCTCACGCTACTTCTGCGCTATCGGTCGCCAACGCGTACTTAGCCTTGGGAGGTGGTCCTCCCGGTTTCACGCCGGGTTCCACGTGTCCGACGCTACTCGGGGTACCATCTGCGTCCGTTTCGCCCTTTCCGCTACAGGGCTCTCACCTTCTGTGGCCGGGCTTTCCAGTCCCGTTCACGTAGGGCTACGCGGACACGTAGCGATGGCCCCTCAACCCCGCCCGCGCCCGAAGGTGCGGACGGTTTGGGCTGTTCCCCTTTCGCTCGCCGCTACTAAGGGAGTCGCGGTTGCTTTCTTTTCCTCGGGCTACTGAGATGTTTCACTTCGCCCGGTTTGCCTCCCCGCCCTATCCCCGCCCGTAGGCGGATTTCAAACGGGGATGATGCCGCTTCCGCGGCATCGGGTTGCCCCATTCGGAGATCCCGGGATCTAAGCCTGTTAGACGGCTCCCCCGGGCTTATCGCAGCCTTCCACGTCCTTCATCGCCGGTTGGCGCCAAGACATCCACCCTGCACTCTTGGTAGCTTGACACTCGACAGTCCGCTACCCCGGCTTTCGTGGTGGCATTCACCACTGACGCCTTTCCTATTCACATGTCAAAGAGCAACTGACGACTCTTCTGCCCCGCCGGCGGCCTCTCCGGGGCCCCCGAAATCCGTCCGGGCTCCCGGCCCCGGGCCGCCGTGGGGCGCACGACTCTCACATACGCGTAGCTGGTGGAGATGACCGGGCTTGAACCGGCAACCCCTGGCTTGCAAAGCCAGTGCTCTCCCAGTTGAGCTACATCCCCGCGGGCAGAAGCTCTCCCATCGCTGAGCCAGAGGGCGGTTCCTTCCTCTCTGGTGGGCCTAAGTGGATTCGAACCACTGACCTCACCCTTATCAGGGGCGCGCTCTGACCGACTGAGCTATAGGCCCTGCGTATGAAGAAAGGAGACGGAAACGGCTCTGTGCCGGCCCGCCCTGCTGGCGCCGCGACGCCCCAGGGGCGTCGGCAGGCGGATGCAGGCCGGGCTTTCTCAGTTCCCGGGCGCCCGGGACCAGGATGAAGGGTCCCTTTGATGGGGACGCCCGGCGGACGGTTAGGTCCTTAGAAAGGAGGTGATCCAGCCGCAGGTTCTCCTACGGCTACCTTGTTACGACTTAATCCCAGTTGCCGGGTTCACGGTGGGCGCGGCCCTCCCGCCCGAAGGCGGGTTAGACCCACGACTTAGCGTGCTCCCAGCTCCCGTGATTTGACGGGCGGTGTGTACAAGCCTCGGGCACACATTCACCGCGGCGTGGCTGATCCGCGATTACTAGCGATTCCTCGTTCACGGGGGCGAATTGCAGCCCCCGATCCCAACTGGGACCGGCTTTTAGAGCTTCGCTCCACCTTGCGGTTTCGCTTCCCTTTGTGCCGGCCATTGTAGCATGCGTCCCGCCCAGGGCATAAGGGTCATGATGACTTGACGTCATCCCCACCTTCCTCCGGTTTGGCACCGGCAGTCTCCTTAGAGTCCTCGGCATGACCCGTTAGCAACTAAGGACGAGGGTTTCGCTCGTTATGGGACTTAACCCAACATCTCACGACACGAGCTGACGACAGCCATGCAACACCTGTGCAGGCCCCCTGGCTGACCCAGGGTCCTTACCCTTGCATGTCAAGCCCTGGTAAGGTTCCTCGCGTTGCCTCGAATTAAGGCGCGTGCTCCACCGCTTGTGCGAGGCCCCGTCAATTACTTTGAGTTTTAGCCTTGCGGCCGTACTACCCAGGCGGGGCACTTAACGCGTTAGCTCCGGCAGTGAAGTTACCCCCACTACCAAGTGCCCATCGTTTACGGCCAGGACTACCGGGGTATCTAATCCCGTTCGCTCCCCTGGCTTTCGCGCCTCAGCGTCAGCAACGGCCCAGAGAGTCGCCTTCGCCGCCGGCGTTCCTCCTGATATCTACGCATTTCACCGCTCCACCAGGAGTTCCACTCTCCCCTACCGTGCTCCAGTCGGGCAGTTTCGGACGTCATTGTCCAGTTGAGCCGGACGCTTCCACATCCGACTTACCCGACCGCCTACGCGCGCTTTACGCCCAGTGATTCCGAACAACGCTTGCCATCTCCGTATTACCGCGGCTGCTGGCACGGAGTTAGCCATGGCTTCCTTTGGGGCCTTTGTCAGCCGTGCGGATTTCTCCACACGGGTTTCTTAACCCCTGACAGGGGTTTACAACCCGAAGGCCTTCTTCCCCCACGCAGCGTCGCTGCCTCAGGCTTTCGCCCATTGGGCAAGATTCCCCACTGCAGCACCCCGTAGGGCTCTGGGCAGTGTCTCAGTCCCAGTGTGGCCGGTCACGCTCTCACGCCGGCTACCCATCATCGCCTTGGTGAGCCGTTACCTCACCAACAAGCTAATAGGACGCGGGCACCTCCTCGGGCAGACGAAGGACCGAAGTCCAACGACCCTTTCAACACGGCCGCTACCTGCTTACGAGTAAGAAGGTGCGGCTGCATCTGCATGCGGTATTAGCGGCGCTTTCGCCGAAGGGCCGCACAAGGCGGCCGCCGTTATCCCGCTCCCGAGGGCAGCTTACCCACGCGTTACTCACCCTTTTGCCGCTCTACTCTCCCGCCGAAGCGGGATTTCGCGCTCGACTTGCATGTGTAAGGCACGCTGCCAGCGTTCGTTCTGAGCCAGTATCATACCCTTCGAAGAATGATGCTCTTCGACCCCGCACGTGCCCGTAAGCACGCACGTGCCGGGCTGACCTGGCTCCGCCCGCGACGCTTGCCAAGCGCGTCGCAGGGCCGCAGGCACGGGCCTAGCGCAGTCCGCTTCCGTCTCCTGTCTGTCAAAGAGCGTACGACCGGATGCTACCCTTAGTATACCACATCCGGCTCGCCTGTCAAATCCCCGCCCGCCGGCTCAGGGCCGCCCGGCACGCCGACCGATGACGCCCCAAAAAGGCGCATCAGCGGCACCGGATCGGCCCCACGCCCCCGGCGGCGGGAAGAACGTATGAGCCACCGCCCACACTGGCCGGTGGCTCATTGTCTCAGTATACACTCCCGCCCCGGCGCTGTCAAGGCCCGCCGCAGAATTCCTCGCGCATTCCCCTCGCCTGTCGGACATTGCGACAGCACCGCCCCCGGCTGCCAGAGCGCCGCAGGCGCCCCTCAAGGTTTTCGAAGGCCCCCCTCGTGCATGCCCCGATTGCGCAAGTTGCGCCCACGCGGTACCTTACCATGCGCCAAGGGAGCGAGTGAACATGCACAGGGGCAGGACACACTAAGGACGAGAGCGGCCCGCCGGGCGGGGCGCCGCGCCATGCAGAGGCGGCGCGCCGGCTCGGGACGGGGACGAAGGGAACGCGATTTGCGTGACCTACGGCCGCTCCAACGGGAGGGAGCAGACATGGCAACGAAGAAAAAGCAACGAAGAAACCGGCGCAAGCTCGACGCGAGCAAGATAGAGGAGCAGCTGGTCGCCCTCGAGCAGAAGCTCATCCGCGAGTTGCACCAGAACCTGGGCAACGTGCAGAACACCTCGCGCGGAGACCCCACCGAGCTGCTGGACATCGCGTCGGACGGCGAGATTGACTACATGGCGGCCGTCTTCGCCGAGACCGGCTCGGCCACCATCGAGGAGGTGCATCGGGCCGTCCAGAAGGTGCGCGAAGGCAGCTATGGCGTCTGTGAGGCCTGCGGGAAGCAGATCAAGGCCCGCAGGCTCAAGGCGCGGCCCTTCGCGGTGCTCTGCCTTGTGTGCAAGGAACGGGAGGAGCGCCGCGGCTACGTGCCACGCGCCGGCGCCGTCAGCGCCAGGGGCGACGCTGAGGTCACGGTGAGCCTCACCGACGAGGACTTCGAGCGCCCCGAGACCTCCATGGCGGACCTGTTCCGCAACGTAGACGCCAACGACGTCGAGCTGAGCGACCTCTACTGAGCCGGAGCCTGAGCCCCGGCACGCATTCCCTCCCACGACGGGGGACGGCCAACGTGTGGCCGTCCCCCGCTGCTCCGTAGGCGGCGGCGCGACGGCCGCTGCCGCCGGTCAACGCGCCTGCCAATCCGGCCGCCCTGTTCCTCCACGGGCCCTGCTGCCCCGGGCTGAGGAGGGCCATAGACCCGCGCTCAGCGACCCCGGGCCTTCTGCCGGCCCGCACACCTCACCTGCCATTCTGTCAGGTGCTGCCCTAATACGGCACGCGGCCCGCCCTCGCATCGAGAGCGGGCCGCATGCGCCATGGTGACCCCACGGGGAGTCGAACCCCGGTTGCCGGATCGAAAGTCCGGTGTCCTGGACCACTGGACGATGGGGCCGCAGGGATGGTCGGGCGGGAGACGCCCGAGAATCACATTATAGCAGACAGGCGACGCCGTTCAACAGCCGGCCGCGGTCGAGCCCGCATCATGTGACCGGCCCGGCCACAGAGTGTCAGCAGTTGCCACAGTTAGGTGCCTCTCCCCGTGTGCGCCGGCACCAGCGGAGCACCGGCCAGGGAGCCGGCCACCTCGATCTCCAGCAACTGGGCGCTGCCGTCCTGGAGGCGGCCGACGAGGCGGCTCACCTCGACCCGCACCTGCTGCTCCGCCGTGCCGAACCGCTGCGCCTTCCGCCGCACAGCGTCCACCACCCGCCGGCGCGCCGCGCTTTCGGCGTCGGGCAGCCGGGCGAAGTCTTCCCGACCGTCGGGGCCGTAGAGCACGTAGCCGCCGAACTCGGCGGGCCGCACCCGCACCCGCTCGCACACCACCACACGGGCCGTGGCGGCCCCCACGGCGTTGGCCACGTCGGCGTCGGGCGGAACGACGGCCGTCGTGCCCAGCAGGCGGCACGCACCGGTCAGGAAGGCCGCCGCCGGCGCCCCGATGCCCACCACGGGCCGCACCTGCTCCCAGCGCAACCGGAAGGGAGGGCCTTCCGCGGACGGCGCGTCCTCCTGCCCGTCAAGTGCGCGCTCGAGGAGCGCTCGGACGTCCTCGAAGCGCTCGAAGGGCAGATCGTCCGCGCTCAGTTCGCGTCGGGCGACGGCCAGCGCAAGCTGGCGCTCCACCTCGTGCTTGACGATCAGGGCCGCCTGCTCGGCCGGGCAGTCCAGGAACCCCGCCAGCAGCCCGAGGCCGGCCCGCGCCGCCTCTTCATCGAACGCGCGGTACTCGCCCAGCACGTGCAGCGCGTCGGTGGGCGTCACGCCCGCGCGGCGCACCAGGCCGATGCCCTCCAGCCGCCCCACGCGCAGCAGCTGCGGCCCGGCGCAGCCGCAGGCACGCGCCAGCGCAGAGCGCGACCGGGGACGCTCCGACAGCAGCTCAACGATGCGTCGCTCCGCCCCGTCCAGTGCCAGCCCGGCCGCCCTGCCGGCCAGCACGAAGAAGTCGAGCAACTCCGGCGTCAGCGTGCCCTGCACCTGCTCGGCCGCAAGCTCGGCCAGCTCGTCGCGCACGCCGGGCCAGCCGGCCGCCACAAGGGCGAGCGGCACGGCGCGGTCCGGTCCCAGGCGCACGCGGCGCCGTCCGGCCGGTCGCACGGCACTGTCGCCACCCAGGCCGGTGGTCTGGATGTCGGCGGCCGCGACGCTCGTGCGCCAGTGGCCGACGCGCGCGCCTTCGGGGCTGATGGCAATCCGGCCCTCCCTGAGGACGGCTATGTCCGTTGTCGTGCCGCCGATGTCCACCACCAATGCGTCCCGGTGGCAGGTAAGCACGCGCCCCCCCACGGCGCTGGCGGCCGGCCCGCTCAGGACGGTCTCGACCGCGCGAGCCCGCCCCACGTCCCTGTGCATGATGCCGCCGTCTCCCCGCACGACGAACAGCGGCCCCGCCACGCCCGCCTCGCCGAGCACGTCCTCAACCGATCGGAGCAGTTCGCCGATCAGCGGGAGCAGTCGGGCGTTCAGCACGGCGGTGTGGGCACGCTCCACGAAGTTCAGCCGGCCGGACAGCTCATGACCGCACACGACGGGCAGGCCGCGCTCAGCCTGCAGCATCTCCTTGACGCGCAGCTCGTGGGCCGGATTGCGCACGGAACCGTAGCCGCTCACGGCGAAGGCCGCCGCGCCCTCTGCGGCCAGTTCTTCGGCAGCACGCCGCACTTCGCCCTCGTCCACCGGCCGCTCCTCCAGGCCCTGTATGTTCATGCGCGCGCCGATGCAGCGGAACAGGGGCGTCTTGACCCGCGCGGCCACCGCCTCGTGATACGGCATCAGCACCAGCCCCACGGGCAGGCCGCGGCCCTCTACGATGGCGTTGGTGGCGAGCGTGGTCGAGAGGCACGCGTAGCTGACCCGCCCGAACAGGGAGCCGTCCAGCCCGCCCAGGGCGTTGCGGATGCCCTCCACCAGGTCGTAGGGCGTGGTGAGCGCCTTGGCCTTGCACAGCAGCGCGCCGCCCCGCAGGTCGTAGACGACGGCGTCGGTGTAGGTGCCGCCGGCGTCTATGCCGAGGCCCAGGTCGGCTTGGCCCGCGTCCTCGGCGTGCTCGCCGTAGAAGAACGTGCCCGTGGCAATGCCCTGAGTGGTGTCCACCGCGGTCAGCACCCCGGTCACGTCCGACCCCTCGGGCGCCGGCACGGCGGCCAGGATGCGTTCGTCGTTGGTGGGCACTACCATGAGGCCGGGCGGCACGAGGAGGAACTCGGCCTCGTCCCACTCCCCCGCCAGCAGCCCCTCCAGCAAGGCCATGCTGCCCGGGAGCCGCTCGTAGTCCCAGCCCGCCGCCTCGGCCACGGCCCTGGTCATCTCCTCGTGCTCGGCGGTGGCGAAGCCGTGGTCAATCAGCGCGGCGCGGGAGTAGTTGCGGCGCCAGCTTTCGAGGAACTCCACCACGTAGCGCGCGCTCTCACGCCCGTAGCGCCGGCTCAGCTCGGCGTAGTGCGGGTGCGTGGTGGCGTCGAACCGGCGCGCGGCGGCCATGCGCGTGCGCTCGGGGTGGGCCTTGTGCCTGTACCAGCCCGTAGTGAAGTAGAACGTGCCCGGATGGCGGGCGAACTGCTCGGCGTAGGCCCCCGCGCTGCCCAGGAACACGGCGATGCAGTCGTGCACGCGCGGGATGACGAGCGGCAGCTCGCGGCTGATCAGCCCGGCCGTGCCCCGGCCGCAGAGCCCGTAGGAGAGGCAGACGGCGTCGTAGCGCCGCGCATCGGAGGCGGCGTCTATGGCCTGCTGGGCGCGCAGGCGCAGCGTCTCCGGCACGGCGTGCAGGCCGGCGTCCAGAAGCTCGACCTCCACCTCGTTCGCGCTGCCGGCGGCCGCAGCGCGCAGCTCCTCCTCGAAGACGCCGCACGCGACGACCTTAAGTCGCAACCTCTTGCTCAATGGCCCTTTACGACTCCCTGCGGAAGCGTGGACACCCGGACACACGTCATCGTATAGTACGACAGACACGCGGGCGCGGCAAGGGGAACGCCCGGCACGCATGCCGCCGGAGCGGACGGGAGGGGACGAAAGGCACTTCGGCGCTACAGGATGCCGCTGGAGCTGAGGGTCGGCGTGGCGCTGCGGCCGGGGAACTTCGCGTGGCTCCGGGCCGTCTAATGGCGTAAACTGGGCGCGGGGCGCCGGTAAGTTGGGGATCCCGCAACGCCGGACGGCGCCCCGCCCCGCCTCTGTCCGGAGCGCGAAGATGCTGACCAGACGAAACGGCGTCGTCCTCGGCCTCGCCCTGCTGCTCACCATCGGTTCCGTGATCGGGTTCGGCGCCGCCCAGGGGCCGCCGACCTTCCAGGCGGCCGACAAGCTGTTCGACCAGAAGAACTACGCGGAGGCCGCGGGAGTCTACGGCGCGCTGGTCGAGGCGCAGGCGGAGGACTGGCACCGCGCCGCGGAGCGGCTCATCATGTGCAAGCTGCGCCTCAGCCTCTTCGGCGAGGCTCTCGAGGCGGCCGCGGACTACGTCGCGCGCACCGAAGGCACCCGGCAGGAGGCCCGGGCCGAACGGCTGACCGGCCACCTCTACATGCTGCTGCCCCACTGGGGCACGCGCTCCGGGGGCGAGTTCCACCGCGGCGTCCGCGAGCAGGGCACCTTCCTGCACAGCCACCAGTACGACAAGAAGCAGGCCGTCGCCCACATGGAGCGCGCGCGGGACCTCTACGCCAGGCAGGATCTGGCGGTGGGGCTGCCCATCGAGGAAGGCGCGAAGTGGCTTGAGGAGCGCATCGAGTGCACCTTCGACCTGGTCAACCTGCTCTCGCGCTTCGGCATCTACGATGATGAGCCGCAGTTCTGGTATCGCTGGTGGGGGGAGCGGGACGAGTTCCTGGCTGAGACGGCGGGCGAGGACGACTTCGACGAGGGCTAGACGACGAGAAGATGCTCTACCTGCTCGGCGAGGTGCGCGAGCTGGACAAGACCGAGGAGCGCCGCCACACAGCGCTCAGTGACTACCGCCAGGCCATGCTCGCCCGCAAGCGGTTCGGCATGGACCGGCTGAACATGTATGCGGGCTTCTACCACAGCGGCTCGGGCCAGCCCCTGCAGGAGGAGCTCGAGACGCTCAACCCCTGGGAACTGGAGGACGGCGAGGCGCTGGTGCTGGTCGGCGGGCGCATACGCAAAGTGGAGCTGCCGGCGTGGTTCGACGTGATGGGCCTGCTGCGCACCGTGGCCGGCGACTTCGCCGACAGCGGCATCGCCGACCAGGCGCGCTACGCCGTCGGCCTCTACTACCAGAGCCGCCAGCAGTACCGTCAGGCCATTGACGAGTACGAGGCGCTGCGGGAGGCGCTGCCGCAGAGCGACTGGTCGGGCCAGGCCGCCAGCCAGGTGGCGCGCATCCGGGCGCCGCAGGTGCGCATCAGCGACGCCGGCGTGCAGGCCGCCGGCGCGCCCGCAACCCTCCAGCTCAGCTACCGCAACATGGACCGCGTCTGGTTCGTGGCGCGCAAGGTGGACCTGCGGGGCTTGCTGGAGCAGCTCCGCCGGGAGTTGCAGGAGGAGCGCGACAACCCCTACCCCTACCTTCGCATGCTCCAGAGCTGGTCCCACTGGCTGGTGTGGCCGCACTCCGAGCAGTGGGAGCGCGAGACGGCCGCCAGCTATGTCGGCCAGGAGGTGGCCCGCTGGTCCGACGCCGTCGAGGACGACGGGACGCACCGTTACGCGCAGGCCACCCTCCAGACACCGCTCCAGGACCGGGGCGCCTACCTGATCTACGCCTACGCCGCCGAGCCCCCGGAGGAGGACGCGCAGAAGAAGGGCGTGGACCTGCTCGCCCTCGGCGCCAGCCGCGCGGTGGCCGCCCTGAACGACCTGGCCTTCGTGGAGAAGAAGACCGCCAAGGGCAACCTCTACTACGTGGCCCACGCCGCCAGCGGCGCGCCCGTGGCCGGGGCCGACGTGAGCGTGCTGGAGAGCTGGAGCACTCACAACCGCATCCTGCGCAAGAACATATGGCACACCAAGGTCACCGACCTGCGCACTGACGACGACGGCCTGGCCCTGTTCGAACAGCCGGCCAACCGCAACAACCAGCTTCACCTACTCATCGCCGCCCCCGAAGGCCGCATGGCCTGGAGCGGCATGACCTACCAGTCCCCCTACTATCCCTCGCGCATGGAGGACGGCCTGTTCGCCTATGTCATCACGGACCGGCCCGTCTACCGGCCCGAGCAGACGGTGCGCTTCAAGGTCTGGGTGCGCCGGATGCGGCGCGGCGTCATCGAAAACGCCCCGCAGGAGAGCTTCCAGATCACCGTTCATGACCCCCGCGGCAACGAGCTGCTGAACGTATCCAAGCGCACCGACGACTACGGCGGGCTGGACGGCGAGCTGGTGCTGGCGGAGGAGCCGCCCCTGGGCGTTTACGGCATCCAGGTGCACGGCGAGCGCTACGCGGGCGGCGGCAACTTCCGCGTCGAGGAGTACAAGAAGCCCGAGTTCGAGGTTGCCGTCGAGCCGGACACGACCCACGCCAGGCTCGGCGAGAAGCTGACGGCCGTCATCAGGGCCACCTACTACTTCGGCGCGCCCGTCACCGAGGCGACGGTCAGCTACAAGGTGCTGCGCGAGGAGTACACGCATCGCTACTACTTCCCCGGCGCGTGGGACTGGCTCTACGGGCCGGGCTACGGCTACTCGTGGTACGAGTGCGACTGGTTCCCCTGGTGGGACAGCATGCGCTGCTGCTGGGCGCCCCCGACGTGGTGGTGGGGCTACACGCCGCGCAGTCCCGTGCGCGAGCTGGTGCAGCAGGGAGAGAGCCACATCGGCCCCGACGGCACGCTCAAGGTGGAGATAGACACGGCGCCGGCGCTGAGGGACCATCCCGACCGCGACCATCGCTACGTCGTGCAGGCCGAGGTGCGGGACGCGAGCCGCCGCGTCATCGCCGGCGAGGGCGACGTGAAAGTCACCCGCCAGGCCTACTACGCGATGGTCGGCAGCGACCGCGGCTACTACCGGCCCGGCGAGGAGATGGTCATCAGCGTCCGATGCCTCACCCCGGACAACCGGCCCGTGCAGGCCGAAGGAGTGGTCACCGTCTCCAGCATCGTGTTCGGCGGGCCCGACAACGCCCGCATCGAGGAGACCGAGCTGAGACGGTGGACCGCCGAGACGGACGAGCGCGGCACGCTGACCTTCCGGCTGCGGCACGAGAAGAGCGACCAGCTCAAGATCAAGTTCGCCGCGCCCGACGAATGGGGCGGCGTGGTGGAGGGCTACGGGCTGGTCTGGGTCTGCGGGCGCGACTTCGACGGGCGGCTCTACCGCTTCAACGACCTGGAGCTGATCACCGACAGGCGCACCTACCGGCCCGGCGAGACCTGCCATCTGATGGTCAACACGCGCCGGCCCGTCAGCCACGTGCTCTTCGCCGACCAGGTGGACAACGGCGCGCTGCTCAGCTACCGGCTGCTGCGGCTGGAAGGCGGCCACGCCGTGGTGGATGTGCCCATCGAGGAGGGGGACCAGCCGAACTTCTTCGTCGAGGCGATGACGGTCTCCGACCTGCGCGTGCATGAGCAGGTCAAGCGCATCTGCGTGCCGCCCGAGGACAAGGTCGTCACGGTCAACGTCGCTGCGGACAAGGCCGAGTACAACCCCGGCGAGGAGGCCACCGTCACGGTGGCGGCCCGCACGCCCGACGGCGAGCCGGCCGATGTGCAGGTGGTCTTGAGCGCGTTCGACAAGTCGGTGCTCTACATTCAGCCGGAGTACACGCCGCCGATCGCCAAGTTCTTCCACGGGCGGCTGCGCTACCACCGCCCGCAGATGGTCACCAACCTGCTGGAGCAGTTCGCCGCGTGGGGATACATCCATCGGCCGTTCCAGCAGCTCTCGCCCCTGCCGCCGGCTTGGACGGGGACCTGGGGGGTGGAAGTAGGAGAATGGGCGGCCGTGACGCAGGAGGAGTTCAACCAGCTCTGGGGCTACGGCCGAGGTGCGCAAGGAGTTCGCCGACACCGCCCTGTGGGTCGCCGACGCCGCCACCGGCGAGGACGGGCAGGCGACCGTCACCTTCGCCATGCCCGAGAACCTGACCACCTGGAAGGTCAGCTCGTGGGCCATGAGCAAGGAGACCCGTGTGGGACAGGCCGACACGGAAGCGGTGACGACCAAGGACCTGCTCGTGCGCCTCCAGGCGCCGCGCTTCTTCATGGAGTACGACGAGGTCGTCATCAGCGCCAACGTGCACAACTACCTTGAGACCGCCAAGACGGCGCGCGTGAGCCTCGAGGTGCCCGAGGAGCACCTCTCCTTCATGGAAGGCTACGAGCCCACCGTGGACGTCGAGGTGCCCGCCGACGGTGAGAAGCGCGTGGACTGGCGCGTCAAAGTGCTCGCCGAAGGTGTGGCCGGCGTCACGGTGAAGGCGCTGACCGACGAGGAGTCGGACGCCATGCAGATGACGTTCCCCGTCCTGGTGCACGGCATGACCAAGCAGGACGCCTGGTGCGGCTCGATGCGCCCCGACGAGCTGGAGACGACGCACACCGTCGAGCTGACGGTGCCGGAGAAGCGGCGACCGGAACTGACGCGGCTCGAAGTGCAGTTCGCCCCGTCGCTGGTGGGCGCCATGATGGACGCCCTCCCCTACTGCCTGGACTACCCCTACGGCTGCACCGAGCAGACGGTGAGCCGCTTCCTGCCGGCCGTGCTCACGCTCAAGACGCTCCAGAACATGGGCGTGGACCTGGAGGACGTGCGCCTGATCCGCGGGCGCATGGACGAGGTGCGCCGCGTCGAGGAGGGGGAGCACCGTCGCATCTACGCCGAAAGCCCCATCTTCGACTCCGACGAGCTGGACCGCATCATCCGCAAGGGCCTGGAACGCATCACGGACATGCAGCAGGGGGACGGCGGCTGGGCCTGGTGGAAGCGCGGCAGCTCCAGCGCCTACCTGACCGCCTACGTGCTGCACGCCCTGGTCAACGCGCAGCAGTGCGACGTGGCCGTGGACGAGGGCATGATACAGCGCGGCATGGAGTTCCTGCGCAACTGGGAGATAGGCGAGATGCGCAAGGAGCACTGGCAGGCGAGCGCGGTGCACGCCTTCGCCGCCTACGTGCTCTCGCTGAAGGGACTGCGCGCGGCCGACGAGCAGGCGGGCGACTGCATCGAGCGCCTCTATGAGGGGCGCGACCACCTGAACCTCTACGGCAAGGCCCTGCTCTGCCTGGCGCTGGCCAACCTGGAAGACGCCGAGCGCGCGGCCCTGGTGCTGCGCAACATCATGCAGTTCGTCGAGCAGAACGCCGAGACGGAGGTGGCCTGGTTCCGCACGCCCCTCCAGGGCTGGTGGTACTGGTGGAACTCGGACATCGAGACCAACGCGTGGTGCCTGCGGGCGCTGGTGCGGCTCGAGCCGAAGAGCGAGGTGGCGCCGCGACTGGTCAAGTGGCTGCTGGAGAACCGGCGCAACGGCTACTACTGGCGCTCCACCCGCGACACCACGCTCTGCGTGGCCGCCATGAGCGAGTTCGTCCTTGCCAGCGGCGAGGGCCGGCCCGATTACGAGCTGACCCTGAGCCTCGACGGCGACGCCGTCACCAAGACCGTGAGGATCAGCCGGGACAGCTTCTTCACCTACGACAACCGGTTCGTCGTCGAGGGCGTGGCTCTGGGCGCCGGCAGGCACACGCTGACCATCACCAAGAAGGGCCCCGGCGCGCTCTATCACTCCACCTACCTGCGCTACTTCACGAAGGAGGAGGACATCAAGGCCTCGGGCCTCCAGCTCAAGCTGGAGCGCACCTACTTCCTGCTCCGGCAGATCCCCTACGAGGTGGAGGTGGAGGGCGCCAAGGGGCAGAAGCTCACCGAGCGGCGCCTGCGCTACGAACGCGTGCCCCTCCAGGAGGGCGACCGCGTGGAGAGCGGCGACCTGATCCAGGTGGAGCTGCGCGTGACCTCGGACAACGACTACACCTACCTCGTCTTCGAGGACATGAAGCCGGCGGGCTGCGAGCCGACCGATGTGCGCAGCGGCGGCCAGGGCCAGGAAGGCTTCTGGAGCTACATGGAGCTGCGCGATGAGAAGGTGGCCTTCTTCGCCGACGCCATCGGCCGGGGCGAGCACCTGCTGCGGCATCGGCTCCGGGCCGAGGTGCCGGGCGTCTTCCACGCCCTGCCGGCGGTGGTGCAGGGCATGTACGTGCCCGAGCTGCGCGGCAACAGCGACGAGGCCCTGATCCGCGTGCTGGACAGGTAGAGCGAGAAGCTGCTATACTGGCCGCGGAATCTCGCAGGGCACCGTACCCTCGCCTGTAGCAGCGTCCGGGGCCGTGCCCGCGCGTCCCCACAGCCCTTCAGGGGCTCCCGAGCGCCACCTGAGCGCCCGCACGCACATGAAGAGGGCCCGGCCCGCCAAGCTCTGCTACTACCTGCTGCTGGCCTGTTTCCCCGCTTCGATGGTGCTGGTCGTCTGGCTGGCGCCGCCCTGGCTCGAGTGGCTGCGCGACAACTGGCCCCGCCTCCACGAGTTCCTCTACCGCCGCATCTATCCCATGATGCCCTCGTGGCTTCAGTACTTCGCCGTGCAGACCCTCGCCGCCGGGGTCGCCATCTGCGGCACGCTCTACCTGGTCGGCGGCCGCGAACGGCCCCGATGGCCGCGGTGGAACTGGCGGCACGCTTTCCCGGCCCTCGTCGGCGCCTACGCCGTCTGGGCGGGGCTCACCTACTACTGGTCCGCGTGGCCCTACGCCACGCGCGCTTACTTCATCCGCGAGCTGCCCTTCTACTTCCTCTGCGTGGCGGCGATGTACCTCTTCGCGCGTCCGGAGCGCTGGGTCTCCGCCGCCAAGGTCTTCGCCGTCTCCGCCTTCGTCGAGGCCGTGCTGCAAGGCGCCATCATCGTTTACTTCGCCCGGGAGAACGGCTGGACGCTCCGCAAGGCCTTCATCGAGAAGACGGTCTTCTTCAGCAACCCGAACTTCGGCTGCCCGCTGATGCTGACGGCCGGTTTCATTGCCCTGGCGTTCCTTATCCTGACCGTGCGCGCGTGCCCGCCGAAGCAGGCCGGCCGGCGCTCCAGTCCCCGACCGGGCGCCACGGTGGCGGCCCTGGTTGTCGCGCTGTTCGCCTATGCGTTCATCTTCCTGGCGGCGAACGCGCTGGCGGCCTACGTGGCAGCGCTGGCGGCCGGCTGCGCCTACGCGCTCTGCCTGCTGCCCATCAAGAGGAAGGCGGCAATCGTCTACTGCGCGCTCGCCGTGGCGGTGGTGGCCGTGATCGCGGTGATGGCCTCCGAGACGCTCTGGACCAGGACGCTGCGGTGGGCGATGTCGCCACGGCGCACCACGCACCTGCGCGTGGTTGACTGGGCGGCCTGCGCGGAGCTTTACGTGCGCCGCCCGTTGCACGGCTGGGGCATGGGCACCTTCCCGGCCACGCATGCGCGCTTTCAGGTGACCCTGGCGCGGATGCTCCCCTTCGTGGCCGGCCTGCGTACGACGCATCCGCACAACGAGTTCGCCCGCGTCGCCTCCGAGCAGGGGCTGGTCGGCCTGCTGCTCTACCTGGGCATCCTCGGTTACGCGTTCGCGGCCTCCTACCGCGCCCTGCGGAACCAGCCGCTCAGGATGCGGCTGGTTGGTTACGCGCTGTGGGGCGGCGCGCTGACGTTCGTCGTGCAGGCATCCTTCGGCAAGGCGCCGATGAACTGGAGCTTCAGCGCCAACTACTGGCTGCTG
>Ga0111189_1043_pt1 | contig 25733 bp, 23 predicted proteins | sample DeeMarSWOR324_28_FD_80357 | JGI IMG/M metagenome (GOLD analysis project Ga0111189, IMG submission 80357) | Planctomycetes bacterium SM23_32 | reverse complement strand
CGACCCGGCGGGCCACTTCCTGTTCCGCGTCAACGGCCGACCCGTCATGGTCAAGGGCACCAACTGGGTGCCGCTGGACGCCTTCCACAGCCGCGACGCCGGACGCCTCCAGCGGGCGATGGAGCTGGTCGAGGACCTGGGCTGCAACATGGTCCGCTGCTGGGGCGGGAACGTCTACGAGGACCACGCGTTCTTCGGCCTGTGCGACGAGAGGGGCGTCATGGTCTGGCAGGACTTCGCCTTCGCCTGCTGCCGCTACCCGCAGACCGAGGAGTTCCTGACCCGTGCCCGCGCCGAGGCCGAGTCCGTCGTCTGCAAGCTGCGCAACCACGCGAGCCTGGCCCCACGCGGGAGGTGCTCCCCCGCGTGGTGCACCGCTGCGACCCCTTCCGCCACTACGTGCCCAGTTCGCCGTACCTGTCCCCCGCTGCGCTGGAGCAGCCCGATTGCGACCGCCGCTCACCCGAGCAGCACTTGTGGGGGCCCCGCGGCTACTTCAAGGCGCCCTTTTACGCTGCCAACACGGCGCACTTCATCGGCGAGACCGGCTACCATGGCTGCCCCAACGTCTCGAGCATCAGGCGCTTCATCTCGCCCGAGCACCTCTGGCCGTGGCAGGACAACGCCGAATGGCAGGAGCACTCCGTCTACCACTGGCGGCACCGGGCGATGGGCCGGGACCGCGTGCGGCTGATGGTCCGCCAGGTGGAGGAGCTGTTCGGCGAGGCGCCCGACACCCTGGAGCAGTTCGCGCTCGCCAGCCAGGTGGCCCAGGCGGAGGCGCTGAAGTTCTTCATCGAGCAGGCGAGGCTGCGCAAGTGGCAGACCGCCGGCATCCTGTGGTGGAACGTGCTGGACGGCTGGCCGCAGTTCTCCGACGCCGTCGTGGACTACTACTTCGGCAAGAAGCTCGGCTACCACTACATCCGGCGCGTCCAGCAGCCCGTCTGCATCATCCTGGGCGAGGCCGGGCCCGACGGCCGCCTGCCGGCGGTCGTCAGCAACGACAGCCTGCGCGACGTCGAGGTGACCTACTGCGTCCGGGACGCCGAGTCCGGGGCGTCCCTGGCGGAGGGCTCCTTCGCGTCGCCGGCCAATGAGAACTGGCAGGTGCAGCGCCTGCCGTCGCCGGAGGGCGAGCGCCTGCTGCTGATCGAATGGCAGGCCGGTGAAGAGGCGTTGGGGAACCACTACGCGGTTTTCGAGCGGCCCCTTTCGTTCGACCGTTACCGGGCCTGGCTGCCGGCCATCGCCGCCCTGCCGCGCCCCTTCGACGCTGCAGCCGTGGCAGGCTGAAAACGCCCCGGCGACGGCGGTATACTGCCCCTCGGCTCGTATGGTGAGGCCGGGAGCATGACGGGCTTCGAGCTGCACACGGAAGGCTGGCTCTGCCTGCTGCCGCTGGTCGCCTACCTCTACGGCTCGGTGCCGTTCGGTTTCCTGGCGGCCAAGCTGATCAAGGGCGTTGACATCCGCACCACGGGCAGCGGCAACATCGGCGCCACCAACGCCGCCCGCGTGCTGGGGCTCAAGTTCTTCCCCGTCATCTTCCTGCTGGACGTCTCGAAGGGCTTCCTGCCCGTGCTGGCCGCTGTCCTGCTGGCGTCAAAGGGGCGGTTCGACCCGCCGCCGCTGGCGGTGGGCACGGGCCTGGGCGCCATCCTGGGGCACGTCTTCCCGCTTTACCTGGGGTTCAGGGGCGGCAAGGCGGTGGCCACCAGCACGGGGGTGTTCCTGGCGCTCGCGCCGTGGGCGGTGCTCGTCGCGGCGGCGGTCTGGGGGCTGGTCTTTGCGGTGTGGCGCTACGTGTCGCTGGCCTCAATGTCGGCGGCGGTCGCCCTGGCCGCGTCGCTGTGGTTCGTGCAAGCCGAACCGCTCGGAGCGGGCCTTTACGTGACGGTGTTCGCCGCGCTGGGCGGGCTGTTCGTGGTCTACCTGCACCGGGCCAACGTCGGCCGCCTGCTGAAGGGCACTGAGCACCGCATCGGCCGGGGCCCCGGCCGTTAGGCGTCAGGGCACGGTGAGCACGATCTTGCCGAACTGCTCCCCCGCCTCCATGCGCTCGGTGGCGGCGCGCACGTCCTCCAGCGGCCGCGCGGAGTCAATGACGGGCCGCAACCCCGCCGCCCCCCCATGTTGGCGGATGATGGCTGCCTTCACCAGCCGCCTCCTCCCCCTGTGCTGCCGATGCCCTCCGGCCCCACCGGCTGGGCCAGGGCCGTGAGCGGCTTCAGTTCGGCCCCCGCGTCCCGCCCCAGCGCTGCCAGGAAGCGCCGGGCCAGGTCGTCGTGGACCTGCTGGGGGTCTTCGCCGGGCGCGACCTCTACGGCACCGCCCGCTATCATCCCGTGCCCTCCCGCTCGTCTCCTTTCGCCGACAACGCCACGGAGCAGCTCCCCGGCGGCGGCATCACGGTCGAGCGTGCGGACGGACACAATCAACCGGTCCTCGTAGACGCCGGTGCACATGACCCACTCAAGCCCCTCGATTGACGCCAGCACGTCGGCCATCTCCGCCGCGCTGTCCGGCGTGCGCACGGTGCCCATGTGGCAGACGGCCACACCGTCGCTCACGCGGGCCGCGCGGATGGCCCGGTCCAGCTCGACGAAGAAAGCCATGTCCCTCCTCGGGTGCCGCAGCCGCCCCAGCAGCGGTTGGTCGCAGAGCGGGAAGACCTCCAGGTATGCGGCGATGTCGGGCACCGAGGCCTCGCGGCCGAGGTCCTGGGTCTCGGTGGCGATCGCGTAGCAGATGGCCGTGGCCAGCTCAGGGGCAACCGGCACGCGGGCGGCGACCAGGTATTCCACGACGATCGTCGTCACGGCGCCATAGGAGGGGCGCACGTCCGCCAGCGGCACCTCCGCCGACACGTGTCCCGGGTGGTGGTCAACAACGGCGAGCACGGGCTGGTCGGCCGGCAGCGAGTTGTTGGCAAAGCCAGGCTGCGTGTCCACGAGGATGACGGCGTCGTCGGACCGGAACTTGATGTTGTCCACCGACCAGAGCGGGATGTCGAGGGCCCGCACCATGTTGCGGTTCTCGGCCCGACCGATTACGCCGCCGTAAGCGATGCGCGGCTTCACGTCGAGCCGCGCCTCGACGAGGACCGACAGGCAGAGGGCGGCCGCGATGGCGTCCGGATCGGGGTTGTCGTGCACGAGCAACAGCGCCCTGGGGCGCCCTTCGAGCAGCCCCATAAGCCGCTCCACCTGCGGGCGGCTGCTCGGCAGCACGGGCCGGTCCACGCGTCTCTGCGGTGCGTTCATCGGCTCGAGCGGCGCTCCCTCATGCCTGGTTCCCATCCCATCGCACCACGTACTTCTCCACCATGTGGTGCGGGTGATAGCTCTCCTTGGCGCGGCGCAGCCCCTCGCTCTGGTCCATCTCGCGTTCGGCGAACCACCGGTCCACCATGTCGAGCACTTCGTCCAGCACGCCTTTGCCCACTTCCGCCATGCGCACCGGTCGGCGGTAGCGCCACACGTAGAGGTTCGTGAACGTGTGCTCGGAGATGCGCGGCGGCGACTGCCGCAGCGCCGCCATCACCTTCGGGCGGTCGCCGAGCGTCAGGGGTCTGAACTCCAACATGGCCCTGTCCGAGCTGAGATAGCCGCGAGCTCAACGGGCGACGAGGAGGGACTCAAGCTGCTGCCTGAGCCGGGACGGCGTCTCGGCCGGCTCCCGGCACACGCCGCCCGAGCAGACGTAAGCCGTCGGCCGGCCGCCGATGGCTTCCTTGCCCCTCAGCAGCGGGATGGGCCCCGAGAGCTCGGCCACCCTCGCGGGATCGCAGCCCACTCGCAGCAGGTGCGGCAGGTAGAACTGGTCCGCGACGGCGACCAGCTCCGCCGCCCCCTCCTCAGGCGCCACGATAACCAACTCCCGGGGCTCGCTCAAGTGGCGCAACGCCGCCGAGAGCAGGTGGGCCGTGCCCTGCGGCGTCTGCTCCTGGTCGCTGGCCGAGCGCACGGGCTCCACGAGCTCCTCGTTGCGCCGCCCCGCCTCGTCGAAGACGCCGTCCTCCTCGTCCCAGTAGTCGCGGACGATCACGTCGGCCAGCTCGCAGGCGCGCGTGAGGTAGCGCGGATCGAACGTGCCCTCATAGAGGTCCAGCAGCGCGCCGGTCAGCAGGGCGTGGTCGCTGAGGAACCCGGGCCCGCCGGTGCGGCCGTCGCGCCACGCGTGCGCCAGCCCATCGCCGTCGGTCATGGCGCCGAGCAGGAACTCGGCGCAGGCCCGGGCAGCGTCCAGGTGGGCGGCGTTGCGCGTGGCACGGTGCAGGCGCACCAGCGCGGTGATCATCAGCGCGTTCCAGTCGGTCAGCACCTTCCGGTCGGTCTCCGGGGGCACGCGCTCCTGCCGGGCGGCCAGCAGCTTGCCGCGCCCTTCCTCCACGATCCGCGCCGCCTCGCCCTCCGCCAGCCCGAAGAGCCCCGCCAGCCCGTCCAGCGGGATGGCGCGGTGCAGGACGTTGAGCCCCTCCTCGCAGTTGCCTTCCTCGGTAACGCCGAAGTAGCGGGCCACCGCCTCGCCCTCGTCTTCGCCCAGGCAGCCCAGCACCTCGGCGCGGGTCCAGAGGTAGTACTTGCCCTCGACCCCCTCGCTGTCGGCGTCCTGCGCACAGAAAAAGCCCCCATCGGGGCTACCCAGTTCACGCAGGACGTAGTCGGCGGCGGCCTCGGCGGTGGCCAGGTAGGCCGCCTGCCCGAAGGCACGCGCCGCGTCGGCGTAGACGCCCACCAGCAGCGCGTTGTCGTAGAGCATCTTCTCGAAGTGGGGCACCAGCCATCGGCGGTCCACGGCGTAGCGGTGAAACCCCCCGCCGAGCTGGTCGAACAGGCCGCCGGCCGCCATCTTCTCCAGCGTCCTGGTGAGCATCATCTGCGGCCGGGCGTCGCCGCCCTGGCTCCAGAGCCGCAGCAGGAACTCCAGCACCGGCGCCTGAGGGAACTTCGGCGCCTCCCCGAAACCTCCTTCCTCCAGGTCGAACTGGAGCGAGAAGAACTTCAGCACCTCGCCGAACAGCTCCGCCGTCAGCCCCCCTTCGGCCGGAGGCAGCGTGCAGGTCTTCAGGATGCCGTCCAGGACGCGCTGGGCGGAGGCGGCCACCTCGCCCCGCCGCTGCCCGTATGCCTCGCTGACCGACTGCAGCACGCGCGGGAAGCCCGGCCGCCCGTGCCGGTCCTCGGGGGGGAAGTACGTGCCGCCGTAGAAGGGCATCAGCCCCGGCGTGAGGAACACGGTCAGCGGCCAGCCGCCCGTGCCCGTGATGAGCTGGACCGCCCGCATGTAGAGCTCGTCCAGGTCCGGGCGCTCCTCGCGATCCACTTTCACGTTGACGAACCTCTCGTTCATGAGGCGGGCGATCTCCGGGTCCTCGAAGCTCTCCCGCTCCATGACATGGCACCAGTGGCAGGCCGAGTAGCCGATGCTCAGCAGGATGGGCCTGTCCTCCCGGCGGGCGCGTTCCACCGCCTCTTCGCCCCAGGCATACCAGTCCACGGGGTCGTAGGCGTGCTGCTGCAGGTAGGGGCTGGTGCAGTTGATCAGCCGGTTCGGCTGGCGCGTCTCGGGCTGTTGCAGGTCGCCGGACAAGGCTCTACTCACCCCTGTGGGCCAGCGACGGCGGGCCGAGCAGTTGCAGGACCTCCCGGTCCGTCAGGTCATGCCAGCGCGCATAGAAGGACGCCACTGCGAAGGAGCCTCCCCGCTGCGCCACCAGGCAGTAGAGCTCCTCGACGAGCGGCTCGACGGCTTCGATGGTGCCGACGGGCGCGTCCGGCACGCCCACGGCCACGCTGCGCGGCCCGGCCCGCCGCACCTCCCGCACGGCGGCCTGCATGGTGAACCCCGAGGCCAGGCCGTCGTCCACCAGCAGCAGGCGCCTGCCGCTCAAGTCGGCACGCTGGCGGCCGATCAGGAACATCTCCTCCCGCTGCCGCAGCTCATCCAGGACGCGGGCCACCACGTCGTCAATGACATCCGGCGAGAGGCCCCAGCCGTAGACGAGCCGCTGGTTAAGGGCGACCTCGCCGCTCGCCGAGACGGCCCCGAACCCCGCTTCGGGGGCCATCGGCAGCGGCAGCTTGCGCACGAGCACCAGGTCGAAGGGCAGCCCCAGCCGCTCGGCCAGGGGCAGGCCGACCGCCACTCCGCCGCTGGGCACGGCGACGACGACGTCGGCCTCGGCGCCCTCCCGCAGCAGGAAGTCGGCCAGCTCGAGACCGGCCTCCGTCCGGTTGTCAAAAGCGGGGTAAGGCGCGCCGACCAGTTCTCTCACGTGCCTCAAGCCTGCCTCCGGAGCCGTTTGGCCCTGTCGGCACGCGCCGCGCTCACTTCAGCACGATGGGCACGTCGCGTCCGCAGTTGGGACAGCGCGGCTCCTCGATCTTCACGTCGGGCCGGGCGAAGCCGCTGCGCCGCAGCAGAACGCGGCCGCAGCCCGGGCAGCGCGTGTTCTGCCCCTGCTCGGTGAGCACGTTGCCCAGGTAGACGTAGTTCAGCCCCGCCTCGCGGCCCAGCCTCTCGGCCAGCTCCAGGCTGGCCATCGGCGTGGCGGGCCGGTCCGTCACGAGGTAGTTGGGGTGGAAGCGCGAGATGTGCCACGGCATGTCCGGCGACGTGCCGGCGATGAACTCGGCGATGCCGCGCAGCTCAGCCTCGGTGTCGTTGCCGCCGGGCACCACAAGGGTGGTCACCTCCACGTGGATGCCCGCCGCGTGCATGTTGCCGATGGTGTCCAGCACCGGCTGGAGGTGGCCCTGGCACTGCGTTCGGTAGAACTCCTCGCTGAACGCCTTCAGGTCCACGTTGGCCGCGTCAATCAGCCCGGCCATCGCCTCCACCGCCTCGGGCGTCTGGTAGCCGTTAGTCACGAACACGTTGCGCAGGCCCTGGCGGCTGGCCAGCCGGGCGCAGTCCAGCGCGAACTCCATGAAGATGGTCGGCTCGGTGTAGGTGTAGGCGATGGAAGCGGCCCGCCCCGCGACGGCTTCCTCGACCACCTGCTCGGGAGCGACGTAGCCGAGGGCCTCAAAGGCCGGCGCGGCGTCGGCCTGCGAGATCTGCCAGTTCTGGCAGAAGGGGCAGCGGAAGTTGCAGCCCGGCGTGGCGATGGAGTAGGAGGGCGTGCCCGGCAGGAAGTGATAGAGGGGTTTCTTCTCGATGGGGTCCATGTGCCGGGCGACGGGCCGCCCGTAGACCAGGCTGTAGAGGGTGCCCCGGCGGTTCTCCCGCACGCGGCAGAAGCCCCTGCGCCCCTCGGCGATGCGGCAGCGGTGGCTGCACAGGAAGCAGTTCACCGCCTGCTCTTCGGCCCTGGCGTAGAGGATGGCCTCGTGCGCCGCTTCCATCGTCACATCTCCGTCAGGAGCTGACGCGCCGCGCCGAGCGCCGCCTCGCAATCGGGATGGTCGGTCAGCTCGGGCCCCAGCGGCGTGAGCGCCTCGCCCTTCATCGTCACCAGCCCCGTGCGTTCCCGAGCCAAGTCTGCCCCCCTGTGCTCCGGCGGCCCTCAGTCATTGGCAGTCAATCGGGAAGGGCCCGCAACGCGCATGCCTGGCGCTCGGCCGGCAAGCAGCGGCCAACGGGCTCACTGGTCGCAGTAGAACGTCCGCCCCTGTCCGTACTTGATCCAGATCGGGCAGTCCGGGCAGATGCACTGCCTCCTCTGCACCTTCCCGGCGCTGCGCCCCCGCGCGCAGTAGAGGGCCTCCCCTTCGACGCCGGGGAAGCTGGGGCACTTGCCGCACTGCTCGTTCAGGCAGAGGGCGAAGTTCTCCTCGGTGTCTTCCACTTTCGGCATCGTCACCTCACCCCGCGCGGTCAGTAGCCGAAGTCGGCCTGCACCGCGCCGCCAATGCCCCTGGCCGAGACGTCAACGACGTCCCTGGCCTCGTCGGCGACGTGGGTGAACTTGTCCCACCAGGGCGGGCTCACCTTCTCGGCGAGGGCCTTGATCTGCTTCATCCGCGGCAGGGCGATCTGCGCGAAGGACTCCGCCAGCGTGTCGAAGTCCTTGGTGTGCGGCATGGTGAAGGCTTCCTTGAAATAGGCCCGCCCGCACATGGGGCCGGCGAACACGTCGCTGACCAGGGCGTACTGGGCGGCGTACTGCTCGAAGTCCACCGCCGCGCTCAGCAGCAGCATGGGGCGGTCAACGATGGAGAACATGGTCACGGCGGCGCTGCGGACCTCGTCGGGCGAGCTGATGCGCTCGACCCGCCCGTCCACCTCCACCCAGAGCACGGGCACCTGCGTCTTGTAGAAGTGGCCGTGCGGGCCGAACTCCTCGGCCATCCTGACGACGCCCTCGGGCAGCCGGCGCGCCATGTCGGCCTTCGACTCGCCGGGGAGCTGGAAGATGAGCGTCTCGTTGAAGAGCGGCTTGTCCAGCTTGCAGGCCCTCTCGAAGACGTCCTGGAGCCACACCCGGTTCCGCTTCCAGCTCTCTTCGTGGTCGGGGTTGAGCTTGACGAGCGTCTTGAACCCGTCCACCCTGTCGGCCACCTCCTCCGGCTCGACCGCCAGGCGCGCAAGCTGTCCCTGCCCGTCGTCCACCTCCTGGGTGAACGTATCCTCAAGCCGCCCTATCAGCATGGTCCGCTCGCCCAGCAACTCGCGGAACCCCGGGCTCAAGAAGGCGAGGCTGTTGAACAGCGCGGCCGAGGGCACCCCCTGAAGGGCCTCCGCGAAAAGCCGGCAGACCTCGCGCACGTCGTCGTCGGTGGGCTCCCTCTGCTGGCCGACATGCTTCAGGTAGCCGCCGATGAGCCGCAGATAGGAGCTGTGCTGGTCGGAGGCGAAGACGTCGAGCGTGCCGCCCGGCGCGAACTGCGCCAGCACGCGAAAGATGGCCTCGCTCACGGTCGTTCCGTCGGCATACTCAGCCCAGGTGGCCACGGCGTACCTCCTTGAGCTCAAGGGACGACCGCGCGGGGGGCCGGCGCCGGCCGAAGCACACGCCCGGCCGGTCCCGGCCTGCCGGCCGTCTACGAGATCTCGATCTTGCGGGCGCGCCGCCGGCCGGCCTTGGGCAGGGCGACCGTCAGCAACCCGTCCTGGTATCTGGCGACGATGGCGGCCTCGTCCACGGCGCAGGGCAGATGGATGACCCGGTGGAACCGGCCCATCGGCCGCTCGCAGTAGTAGCTTTCCCGCTCCTTGAAGCCCTCCGCCCGTGACCGGGTGCCCTCGATGATCAGGTGCTCATGTTCGACGCAGACGTCCATCCTCTGCCCCTTCATCCCGGGCAGCTCCACCTCGACGACCAGTTCGTCGTCGCGGTCGAAAACGTCAACAGTCGGGTGCCAGAGCCCCTCGGCGGGGGGCCCGAAGGGGAACTTCCCCGCGAAGGCCCGCCACAGGCGGTTCATCCTGTCCAGGGCGCTCGGCATGTCGGGAGCGCCCCGCTCGATCCTCTCGTCAGCCATTCATGCCCCCCTGGTTCCAGCGTTCCCGTACCCGCATCCTGCAGCGGGGCAGCCGCCGGCTCACCGGCCCGCGGCCCGGAGGAGGCGCCGCCGAGGGCCCTCACGGGGCGCCGGCCTGCTCAGTCTTCCTCGACGATGATGGCCTCTGTGGGGCACTCCTCCGCCGCCTGCCTCACCGCGTCGCGGTGCTCTTCGGGCACGTTGTCCACGATGACCTCGGCGAACTCATCCCCCATCTCGAAGACCTCGGGGCACGCATCCACACACAGCCCACAGGCGATGCAGTCCTCGGTTACCTCGACCTTCATCGCGTCCTCGTGCAAAAAGGGTGACGGTGGAACCACGCCAGCAGAAAGGGCGCCCCATGGCCCGGCCCGCGCTACTGGCCCACCTGGAGCGCTTTGTCGCCCTCCCAGGTGCCGTGCAGATTGCAGTAGGCAAAGGCCCTCAGCCCCTTGTGGACGTGATCCAGGGCAACGCAGAACTTGGCCGTCGGGCACGTCGTCACGGGCGTGAAGTCCTGCCGCCCAAGATACGTCTCGTCGGCATAGAGCTCCACGAACTGTATCGAGTGCCCCCTCTCATTGGGGTGGGCCAGCAGCTTGCCCACCTCGATGACCACCTCGAAGCTCTCGCCCTCGGCCGGCGCATCGGGGGCCGTGATGACGGGCAGGTGCTTCTTCTCCAGGTCGGTCAGCTCGTCCGGGTCGGCCGGCAGGTTGACCCCGCAGAACAGGTTGTCGGCACACTTCGGTCGCGCCTCGCCCCCCCACATACACCAACCCTCCCTCAGAAACGCAAGCGACTGCCTCCCGCCCCCTGGCGGCGCGGCATCGCCGGAGCCCCGGCGGGCTGCCGTCATGGCGCCCCGCGGCGCTCTGTCCCCTCAAGCCGCAAGACGTGCAATCCCCGATTATAGGCCAGCCCCGCAGGACTGTCAACTCGCATTCCGCCGGGCCGCCTTGTCCGGCGCCGGGGCAGTCTATATCATAAGGGAAGCGGCAGAAGCTGGCACTTTGGGCCGGCTTCCCCGCGCCGACAGGCACTGGCCGTGGAGGTGTCGCCATGCACAGGGGGCGGCGGAGCGCGTTGTTGGCCCTTGCTTTCATCACGACGCAGGTCCTCGCCGCCGAGGGCTTCAACGTGCCCAAAGGCCCCTGCGGCGGAGCGCCGCCGGCCGCGCCCCAGCGCCGCAAGGCCGGCGAAGCGTTCCCCCCGCTGCCGCTGCCCGCCACGCCGCTGCGCCGCACCGAGAAGAAGCGTCCGCCGTCGCCGCCCGCCCTGATCGCCAAGGTCCAGTACGGCGAGCTGATCGAGATCGAGCAGGACGGCAAGACCGTACGCTACTACGACTGGAACAAGGACCCCGGCGACACGGCCATGCTGGTCAACATCGCCAACACCACCCTCGGCCTGCACTACACGCAGAAGCGCGGCCCGCTCTCGGCACTCGAGCCTGACCCGGCCCTGTACCCCATCTTCTACTTCACCGGCAGCGAGGACTTCACGCTGAGCGAGCAGGAGGTGGTGAGGCTGCGCAAGTTTCTGCAGGCCGGCGGCACGATCTGGGGCGACACCTGCTTCGGCGACCCGGACTTCTTCCAGGCGTTCACGCGGGAGATGAACCGCGTGCTGCCCGACAGGCAGTGGCGCCGCCTGCCGCCCGACCATCCGCTCTTCCACTGCTCCTACCGCATCGAGGAAGTGGAGTACACCCAGAGCGTGCCGGAGGCCGACGGCACGAAGGGTCTGCCGGTCTTCTTCGGGCTGGACTTCGGGGACCGCACAGCGGTGCTGCTGTCGCGCTACGACCTGAGCTGCGGCTGGGACGGCCACATCCGCAAGGGCGCCTACAGCGTGCACCCGCGGGACGCCCGCCGCCTCGGCATCAACATGGTCGCCTACGCCCTGACGGTATTCAACCTGGCGCAGTACCAGAGCACTGCCAAGCTCTACTACGAGGAGCAGGAGCGGGCACGGGGAGACTTCGTGTTCGCCCAGGCCAAGCTGACCGACAACTGGGACACCCAGCCCAACGCCATTGCCAACCTCCTGAAGTTCGTCACGGCCAACACGAGCGCCGAGGTCAAGTTCACGCGCCGGGCCGTGGACCTGGACTCCGAGGACCTGCAGCAGTATCCCTTCCTCTACATGTCGGGGCTCTACGACTTCACGCTCGGCGAGGCGCAGGTGCAGGCGTTGCGCCGCTACCTGAGCAGCGGGGGCTTCCTGCTGGCAAGCCCCAGTTCGGGCGCCCGCGCCTTCGACGCGGCGTTCAGGCGCGAGATGGCGCGCGTCCTGCCGGACCACAGGCTCGAGCCGCTGCCCGACGACCATCCCATCTACAGCATCCTGAGCCGCGTCGAGAGCGTCGCCTACAGCGACTACGTGCGCTCGCTCGGCGAGAGCCCGCCCGGGCTGCCCCTGGAAGGCGTCCAGATCGGTGGCACGACGGCGGTGGTCTACTCGCCCTATGGGATAGGCGGCGGCTGGCGGGGTTTCGACCATCCGTTCGGACGCGACATAGCCCATCAGGACGCCGTCAAGCTCGGCGTCAACATCGTCCTCTACGCCATGACGCATTGACGGCGGAGGCGCGCCGCGGCCAAGACGCGGCAGAACTGATCACCCTCACGGCGGGAGCGACGGCCATTGAGCGACAGCGCAGAGCACAACGTCGAGGCGGCCAAAGGCCGCAGCGAGAAGGACGCCAAGCTGATCGCGGCGCTCGGCAGCGTGCGCCGCGCGCTGCTGGACGAGCTGGGCAAGGTGATCGTCGGCCAGCAGGAGGTGCTCGAGCAGATACTGGTGACCCTGTTCTGCCGCGGGCACGCGCTGGTGATCGGCGTGCCGGGGCTGGCCAAGACGCTGATCGTCCGGTCGCTGGCCCGGTGCATGGCCCTGGACTTCAAACGCATCCAGTTCACCCCCGACCTGATGCCCAGCGACATCACGGGCACCGAGGTGCTGGAGATAGACCCGGAGACGCAGCGCCGCTCTTTCCGGTTCGTGGCGGGGCCGATCTTCACCAACATCCTGCTGGCCGACGAGATCAACCGCACCCCTCCCAAGACGCAGGCCGCCCTGCTGGAGGCCATGCAGGAGTACGCCGTGACCGTCGGCGGCGTGACGCACGCCATCTCGCCGCCGTTCTTCGTGCTGGCCACGCAGAACCCCATCGAGCTGGAGGGCACCTATCCCCTGCCCGAGGCACAGCTGGACCGCTTCATGCTCAACGTCCTCATCAGCTACCCGGCCCGCGACGAGGAGATCCGCATCTTCAGGACGACCACCATTGACGAGCTGCCCGAGCCGACCGCCGTCATGGACGGCCGCCAGATACTCCATGTGCAGAGGATAGTGCGGCGCATGCCGGTCAGCGACCACGTGCTCGAGTACGTCGCCAGCCTGGCGCGGGCGACGCGGCCCGAGTGCGAGGAGGCCCCGCCCTACGTGAAGCAATACGTGGAATGGGGCGCCGGCCCTCGGGCGGGCCAGTACCTGGTGCTCGGCGCCAAGGCGCTGGCGCTCATTGACGGACGGTTCAACGTGTCCTGCTCCGACGTGCGCGACGTGGCCCATCCCGTGCTGCGCCACCGCATCTTCACCAACTTCAACGCCGACAGCGAGGGCGTCAGCGTCGAGGACGTCATTGACCACCTGCTGGACACGATCCAGGAGCCCGACGAGCAGGCCTATGCCCGGAAGGCACGCAGGCGCAGGGCCGGCCGGCCCGCCGTGCCCGAAGACGAAGAGACAGACCTGTAACGACACGAACCACGAAGTCCGCCAGGGGCGCACGAAGGGCACAGGGAACCTGCGGGGACGTGGGCCCGGTCGTGCGTTTTCCTCTCGGCTTCTCCTTCGTTCCCTTCGTGGCTGCCGCTGGATGAGGCTCTCCGCATGCGACGGGGGTTCCGCAGCAAGTACTACGACCCGCGCAAGCTGGCCAGGGTGAAGAACCTCCAGCTCCTGGCGCGCACCGTGGTCGAGGGCTACATCAGCGGCCTGCACCGCAGTCCATTCAAGGGCTACAGCGCCGAGTTCGCCGAATACCGCGAATACCTGCCCGGCGACGACCTGAAGCACTTCGACTGGAAGGTCTTCGCCCGCAGCGACAAGCGCTACGTGCGCCAGTATGAGGAGGAGACGAACCTGACCTGCACCGTCCTGCTGGACGCCAGCGGCTCGATGGCGTTCGGGCAGGACGGGCTGCGGAAGTTCGACTACGGCTGCTTCCTGGCGGCGGCCCTCAGCTACCTGATGATCCAGCAGCGCGACCAGGTCGGCCTGGTCGTCTTCGGGGAGGACGTGCGCCAGCGCATCCCGCCGCGCAACAGCCCCGGCCACCTGAAGAACGTCCTGGAGCAGCTCGAAAGCGTCGAGCCCGAGGGCGAGACCGGCATCGGCCGCGTCCTGCACGCCATAGCCGACAGCATACGCCGTCGCGGGCTCATCATCGTCATCAGCGACCTGATTGACGAGCAGGACGCGGTGATGAACGCGCTGAGCCACTTCCGCCACGACCGCAGCGAGGTGATAGTGTTCAATGTGTTCGACCCGGCCGAGCGCACGCTGCCCTTCGACGGTCTGGTGGAGTTCCTGGACCTGGAGACCGGGCGCAAGATGCAGGTCAGGGCCGACGTGATCCGCGATGAGTACCGGAGCAAGTTCGACGAGTTCGTTGGGCGCTACAGGGAAGGCTGCGCCGCCGCGCGGATAGACTACCAGCTCGTGACCACCGACGTCCCGTTCGAGCTGATGCTGGCCGCCTATCTGGACCGGCGCCAGAGGTTCAGGTGACGATGCGCGGTCGCACGGGCGAGCCGGTGCCCGATGGGAGCAAGATGGGCGAGGGGCTTTCAAGACGCCGCAACCTGCGCAACCGGGCCGTGGCCGACGCGCTGGCCCGGCACCTGCCGGCCGGCCGGGTCTGCGACGTGGGGACCGGCACGGGCGAGCTGGCCCGCCTGCTGCGGGAGCGGGGCTATGCCGTCGAGGCAGTGGACATTGACCCATCGCGCTGCCAGTTCCCCGACCTTCACGTCCAGCAGTGCGACGTCATGGCGGGGCTGCCCTTCGGGGACGAGGCGTTCGACGCGCTGGTGGCCACCGAGCTCGTGGAGCACATGGAGGACCCGTACAAGGCCGCCCGCGAGTTCAACCGCGTGCTCAAGCCGGACGGACTGCTCGTGCTGACCACGCCCAACTACGGGCACATCGAGAGCCGCATTGGCTACACCTTCTCCGGTTGTCTGCCGCACCCCCTGCCGTGTCGTCTCGAGCCCCCCCGCTCCGGCAAAGCCCACGCGCACATCGGCCCGATGAGCATGATGCGACTGAAGTACCTGCTGGCCAACACGGGCTTCGAGCCCGTGCACGTGACAACCTGCATCCCCAAGCGCAGGGCCTGGCCGCTGCTGCCGGCGGCGGTGGCGGTCTGGCTCGTGACGCACATGTTCTGGTCAGAGTCGCGACGCAGCAGGTACCACATCGCCGACCAGATGAAGGTCATCCTCGGCGGCAGGAGCTTGATCGTGGTCAGCAGGAAGCGGCTCGGAGGGCTCGGAGCCGAGCGCTCCGCCGACACGCCGGCACGGCTGACGTGACCCGCCGCGCCGCCCATACACCGAAAGCACGGACATGATTCACCTGCTGTGGCTGTCGCTGGCCGTTCCGGTGCTCATTCACCTCGTGCACCGTCGCAAGGCCACGCAGGTGCCCTTCAGCACGCTGCGCTTCCTGCGGATGGTGGACAGGCGGGTGGCCCGCCACCACCGGCTCAAGGAGCTGCTGCTGCTGGCGCTGCGCATGTTGCTGCTGGCCGCGCTGGTCGGCGCGCTCTACCGGCCGATGGTGCGATCCGCCACCTTCAAGGGCGCCAACGTGCCGACCACGGCCGCCATCGTGCTGGACAACACCTACTCGATGCGCGCCGCGTCCGGGGGGGCGCTCAGGTTCGGCCGGGCGAAAGCAGCAGCCATGGACGTGCTGGACGGACTGCAGCGGGGCGACGCGGCGCTGGTGGCCCTCTTTGACGCGCCCGCCGACTCCCCCGCTGAGCCCACCACGGCGTTGAGCCGTCTGCGCGACGAGCTGAACTCGATGGAATGCGGCTACGGCACCGCCGGCGCGGCCGGGGCGATCCGCCGGGCGCTGGACGCGCTCAAGGCCGGCGTCAACCCGCGCAGGGAACTCTACGTCATCACGGACTTCCAGAAGCTGTCCTGGGCGCCCGGCCCGGCCACGGACGCAGCCGCCGCCCTGGAGGAGCTGCGAGGCGCACTGCCCGCCGACGTGCCCGTCTTCCTGGTGGACGTGGGCGGGGACGTGGACACGAACCTCGCGCTCACCAGCGCCGAGTTCGGCCTCAACGTCCAGGTCACCGGCGCCGCCTGCGAGCTGTACTGCTCCCTGGAGAACACCGGTCGCCTCAACGCCGACCAGCGCCTGGCCCTCCACCTGGACGGCGAGAAGGTGGCCGAGCGCGACGCCTCGCTCGCGGCGGGGGGCCGGACCACCGTGAGCTTCAGCCACGTCTTCGCCCGCACGGGCACGGTGAGCGGCGCGGCGCTCCTGGAGCCGGACGACCTGGCCGCCGACAACGCGCGCTACTTCGTCGTGAACGTGCACGAGAAGCTGCCCGTGCTGCTGGTCAACGGCGACCCTTCGAGCGTGCCGCACCTGAACGAGACGTTCTTCCTGGAGCTGGCCCTCGGCGCGCCGTCGGCCGGCGGGCGGTCCGTGTCGCCGGTCGAGGCGAAGGTCGTGACGCCGGCGGACCTGGCAAGGCTGCGCCTCGACGACTATGCCTGCATCGTGATGGCCAACGTGTCAAGCGTGCCGGAGCTGACGGCCGACGGCCTGCGACGCTACGTCCTGGGCGGCGGCGGGCTTGTCCTGTTCGTCGGGGACCGTGTAGATCCCGCCTCCTACAACACGGTGCTGGCGCCCGTCGGCGCCGACCCGCTGCTGCCGGCCCTGCTGACCGAGGTGACGGAGCACCCGGCGGCCGGCGAGGGCGAGAGCGGCGCGGGATACCGGCTGCGCTCGATGGCGCGGCAGCACCCTATCTTCCGCAACATCGCCGAGCAGATGGAGACGGACGCCGCGCGGGTGGGCCGGTTCTTCGCCGTCAAGGCCTGCCCGGGCGAGGCGCTGCCGCCGGCCCTGATGGCCCTGGAGGAGGGCCCCCTGCTGCTGGAGCGCCGGGCCGGGGCGGGCGTCGTGCTGCTCTGCACCACCTCGGCCGACCTGGGCTGGGGCAACCTGCCGGCGCGGCGCTTCTTCCTGCCCTGGCTGCACCAGATGGTCTACCACGCCGCACGGTCGCTGGGCCGCCGCGAGGCGCTGACGCCGGGCAGCCCGTTTGTGCTCGACCTGCCCGCCGAAGCCGGCGCCGCCGAAGTGGCCTTCTACGGCCCGCCAAGCGGCGAGGGCGAGCACGGGGAGCCGCTTGCGACCTTGACCGCCGAACCGGCCGACGGAGGCCACCGCGTGACGTTCCGGCAGACGGCCAGCCCCGGCGTCTACCGGGCCATCTACCGGTCGGGCAATCGCCCCCAGACGCGCCTCTTCGCCGTCAACGTGGACACCGCCGAGAGCGACCTCACCAGGATAGAGCCCGAAAGGGCCGCCGAACTGCTCGGGGCGGCGGCCGTGAAGGTGGTGGACAACCCGGCCCGGCTGGCGCAGGTGGTCCGCCGGGAGCGCGAAGGACTGCCCCTCTGGGACCACCTCTTCGTGCTTGCCGTCGCCCTGGCGCTGCTGGAAACCTATGTCGCCAACGTCGCCCTCGAGAAGAGACGTTAAGCGACCGAAGACTAACCACTGACGAGTCGCGGTCCTCCCCATGGAGCATTGGGAGATAGCATTCACGGGCAACTGGCCGCCCCTGCTGGTGGGGGTGGGCGTGGCGCTGGCCGTGCTGCTGGCGTGGGCCTTCTACCGGCCGGGAGCGCGGGAGCTCGCGCCGCGTGCCTGGCGCAGCCTGCTGGCCCTGCGGACGCTGGCGGTCATCATCATCGGCGCCTTCCTCCTTCAGCCGGTGCTGCGGCTGACGCGCACGGAGGCGCGGCAGGGCAGCGTGGCGGTGCTCATGGACGTCTCAGAGAGCATGGGAATCCGCGACACCGCCGACGACCGCACCCGCCTGGAGGCGGCCACGGAGCTGCTGACCGGCCAGGCGCAGGCCATGCTGGAGCGGCTGCGCCGCGCCGGCGAGGTCCGCCTCTTCAGCTTTGGCGCCCTCACGGCCGAACTGACCGACGCCGCCCGACTCCCCGAGCTGCGTCCCGCGCAGAAAGCCACCGCCCTGGGCGAGGCGCTCAAGGAGGTGGCCGCGCAGGTCGGCCGAGGGGGCCTTTCGGGCATCGTCCTGCTCACCGACGGCGTCTCCACGCGGGGCGACGACCCCGAGGAGGTGGCGCGCAGCCTGAGCGTGCCGGTCTTTCCGGTCGGGCTCGGCGGCCGGGTGGCCGAACGCGGCCGGTTCCACGACGTCGGCATCGTGCGCGTGCCGCAGGGGCCGCGCTTCATCGTCAACAACCGGGCCACCGTCAAGGTGGAGCTGGCGCACGTCGGCCTGGCCAGGTTCACCGCCGCCGAACGCGAGCTGAAGCTGCGCCTGCTCGACGGAGAGGAGGAAGTGGCCGTCGAGACCGTCCGGCTGCCCCGCGAGGACGGCACGCTGGAGAGGGAGCTCTCGTTCGTGCCGCGCCGGGTGGGCATCCACAGGCTGCGCGCCGCCGTGGACGCCCTGGCCGACGAGACGGTGGCCGAGAACAACGCACGCCTGTTCACCGTGGTGGTGACCGACCCGCGCATCCGCGTGCTCATCGTCGAGGGCGTCGTGCGCAGCGAATACCGGTTCCTGCGCCGCGTGCTGGAAAGCGACCCCAACCTGGAGGTCGCCTCGGTCGTCAAGCTCAGCGGCAAGCGGTTCCTCGCCCAGGGGGTGGCCCCGGGCGTTGACCTGAGCCGCGGCCTGCCGGCGCGCCCGGAGGACTACGAGAAGTTCGACGTCGTCATCCTGGGCGACATCGCGCGGGAGGAGTTCACCGGCGTGCAACTGGAATACCTGAAGGAGTTCGTCAACGCCGGCGGGGCGCTCCTGGCGCTGGGCGGCTACCACGCCTTCGGCGCGGGGGGCTACGCCGACAGTGCGCTGGCCGACGTCTTGCCCGTCACGATGGGCGGGGAGCGTGACGGCCACGTCGAGAAGGCGTTCGTGCCCGTGCTGACCGCCGCCGGCAGGGAGCACCTCATCTTCGAGGGATGCGGCGAGTTCTTCGAGCGGCTGCGCGCCCGCCCCACGCTGGACGGCGCCAACAAGGTGACCGGCACCAAGCCGGGGGCGCACGCGCTCGCCGTGCATCCCCAGGAGCGCGCCGGCGAGCGGCCCATGCCCGTGGTGGCCGTCCAGTCCTACGGGGCCGGACGCGCCATGGCCCTCACCGCCGACACGACGTGGAAGTGGAAGTTCCAGATCGAGGCCGAGGGCATGGACTCGCCCTATTACCGCTTCTGGCGCCAGTCCGTGCGTTGGCTGGCCGACCGGGCCGAGACCGAGCCGACTCCCGACCAGCTCGTGAGGGCCTGGGCGGCCCGCGTCGAATACGAGCCCGGCGAGCCCGTCGCCCTCAAGGCCCGCGTCCGGGGCCGGGATGGCGAGCCGGAGGAGCGCGCCACGGTCCAGGTGGACGTCGCCTTTCCCATCCCCATCAAGACGGTCAGCCCCGACGGCGAGGAGGCCGTCCAGAACGGCACGACGGTGCGGCTCGAACCGCTCCCCTTGAGCCTGGGTGAGTACCAGCTCACCTATGAGCCGCCGGCCGGCGGGCTCTATCACGCGACGGCGAGCGCCGTGCTGGACGGCGACGAGCTGGGCAGGGACCGGTTCGAGTTCGTCGTCGGACAGGCCGCCTCGGAGTTCGACAAAGTGGACATGGCCGAGGAGGTGCTGCGCTCGGTGGCGCACGAGAGCGGCGGCCTCTACTACACGCTGGCCACCGCCGGCAAGATACCGGAGGAGCTGCAACTGCGCCGCGGCCTGGTGGCGCATCGCCGGGAGGTGAGCCTCTGGAACGCCCCGTGGTTCTTCGCCGTCTTCCTGCTGTTCGTCACGGCCGAGTGGGTCGTGCGCAAGCGGCGCGGGCTGAACTGACGGCCCCGGTCTACGGCCCGGGACCGCAACTGGTATAATGAACTTCGTCGCGCTTCGCAGTGAAGAGGCCTGATCGTTCACAGGGAACAGGCTGACGGATGAACCGTCGTTCGCCCACGAGCCGGCTGCTCGCCGCCGTCTGCGCCGGAGCCCTGCTCTGCGCGGCGTTTGCGGCGGCGGCCCAGGAGCTGCAGTGGCTGCCGGCCACCGTGGAGCTGAGCGACGGCACGGTGCTGGAAGGCGGCGTCCACGTCACCGACGGGGCCGTCATCATCCACAACGAGGCCCAGGGCCGCCGCTACACGGTCCGCGCCGCCGAGATGGCCAGGCTCGAACAGACCATCGAGCGCCAGAGCATGGAAGAGAAATGGCTGTTCCGCGAGAGCGGCCTTGACGACAAGGTCTACACGGGCCAGGTCTACCCCGTGCGCCATTACACGACGCGCATCACCTTCCATGACGGCCGTCAGCTGGAAGGCCACATCGTCGCCAAGACGCTCCACGTGAAGACCGGCGACGGGACGCAGCGCTTCATCCTGAGGCGCAAGGACGAGGGCAAGGTGGGCCAGACGCTTGAGGACCTCCTCTACGTGCGCTCGGTCACGTTCCAGCAGGAAGGCCCCGGGGTGCGCGGCACCATCGAGGGCACGCTGCACCCGCCCGAGGGCGAGCGGCTCCAGCAGGTCATGGCCGTCAACCGCGACAAGCTCTTCAGCGTCGAGGTCGCCTTCAACCCGTTCTCGGGCGAGTTCCGCGCCGCCGACTGCACGGAGGGCACCTACGACCTGATCGTCGTCACGGACAAGGCCATCTACCTCTACTTCAGCCGCGAGCGGGACGAGGGAGCCGCACGCATGGACGCCGCACAGGTGACCGAACTCCAGGCGTGGGTGGACAGGCTGCGCGAGTTCTTCCACGAGCAGCGCATCGTCTACGCCGCCGGCAACGACCAGCGGGCCTTCGTGCTCGTGCGCAAGGAGCGCCACGGCGGCATGACGCTCCAGGGCGCGGAGTTGATCCGCCGCTATGACGTCTGGGCGATGCATAAGCCGGGCGAGGAGTGGCAGATAGAGAAGCGGATGTTCCTGCGCAGGCTCGTCAGCGAGACGCCGACCGTCCCGCGCAGGGACGTCGTCATCACGCCGGCGCTGGGCGGCCACACCCTCTCGGCCCAGGTGGACAGCCTGGAGCTGGAGGTCACGCTGGCGCGCAACAGCGAGCCGCCGGTGCCCCCGGCCCGCGAGCCCCAGGAGTAGCGCCATGGCGACCGACGTGGAGCGACGCGAGTCCGTGATGACCGGCATCTACCACACGGTGGACCGGTCCCGGGCGAACTGGCGCATCCTGGACGCCCTGGAGGGCCTGCTGCGCACCTTCGTCACGCTCGGCGCGGCGCTGCTGGTGGGGCTGGCGGCCGACAACGTGCTGCACCTGCCGGGCGCGCTGCGGGCGGCTTACGGCATCGGGCTGCTGGCGGGGCTGGCCTTCATGCTCGGCCGGCTCGTCCTCTATCCCCTGGTGCGGCCGATCAGCGACGAGATGGCCGCCGCCCACGTCGAGCGGGCCTTCCCGCACCTGGACAACCGCCTCATCAACGCCGTCCAACTGGCCGACGAGCGGTTCGCCGACCGCCTGACGCGCCGGATGGCCCTCTCGCAGATCCGCCAGACGGCCGAGCAGGTCGGCGGGCGGCGCCTGCCGTTCAGCGCGGGGCTGCGGAGGCTCTGGCCCGCCGCGCGGAGGGCGGCCGTCGTGGTGGGCGTGCTCGTCGTCTACGCCCTCCTGTTCAACGCTCACTTCGGCAACGCCTGCCAGCGAATGCTCCACCCCTACCGCTACATCCCGCCGATCACCAACACGCGCCTCTCGGTCACCCCGGGGGACACGGTGCTGCTGCAAGGGGACGGGCTGCTGGTGGAGGCGCGCGTGGGCGGACTGCTGCCCGAGACCGCGCGCATCCGCGTGGAGACCGCCGACGGCGAGAAGGCCACCGACGCCATGGCGTTCGAGGGGAGCGCCTTCACCTACGAGTTCGCCAACGTGCAGCGGGACTTCACATACCGCCTCAGCGCCGGCGACGCGCTCACGCGCCCTTACCGCGTGACCGTGCGCAGCAGGCCGACCGTGAGGCGGCTGGAGTTGACCTACTCCTATCCCACCTACACGGGCCTGCCCGACAGGACGGAGCAGGAGTCCGCCGGCGACGTCCGCGCGCCCGTCGGCACGACCGTGCGCTTCGCCGTCACGCCGGACCGGCCGATGGCGACGGGCCGCTTGGAGCTGCGCTACGAGGCAGAGCCCGGCGGCGACCAGCCGGCCCCCGTCAGCGTGCCCCTGAAGGCCGACGGCGCGACACTGCACGGGGAGCTTGAGCTGTCCCGCAGCGGCCGCTACGCCATTCACCTCGCCGACGAGGCCGGCGTTCGGAACGTGCCACAGGTCAGGCGGCTGGAGGCCGTGCCGGACGCCGCCCCGCGCGTCTTCTTCGTGCAGCCGGCCCGGGACGTGGCCGTGGCGCCCGACGCCCGCGTGGCCCTGCTGGCCGGCGCCGAGGACGACTTCTCCCTGCGGGAGCTGCACCTGTTCCTCCAGCGCCGGGCCGGGGCCGAGAGCGAGCGCTATCTGAGCTGGACCTACGAACCCGGCACGCAGAACGCCCGCGAGGGCGCCGTGCTCGACGTGCAGGAGCTCGGCCTAAAGCTGGGCGACGCGCTGGCCTACTACATGCAGGCCAACGACAAGCTCCGCCGCGAGGGCGAGCAAGAGAGCGTCGGCCGCAGCCGCCTCTACCACGTCCGCGTCGTGGACGCCGAGCAGGCCGCTTCGGGAGAGGCCGGCGCGCGCGAGGCCCTGCGCGACGTCGTGACGAAGCTGATCGAGATGCAGAAAGCGAACCTGGCCGGCACCGGGCTGCTGGCCGACGAGTCGGCCGCGCAGGAGGAGCTGGCCGCCGAGGATGAGGACGCGTGGACGGGATTCCGCAACCGCGCCGGCCAGCTCGTCAACGCTGAGGAGGACATCTACGCACGCGCCGCCGAGGCGGTCGGCGCCTACGCCGGGCAGGACAGCGCCAGCATGACCGAAGCCCTCGGGCGCATCGCCGCCGGGGAGGTGAGCCGGGCCGTCGGGCTGCTCAAGGACCTCCAGGGCGCGCCTGACAGCGAGAGCATCCCGCCGCGCGCCCAGGAGGCCGCCCAACGGGAGGCACGCGTCCTGGCCCTGCTCCAGGCGCTGCTGGAGGACCCGGCCCGCCTGCTGGCACAGATACTGGAAGAGGAAGAGGGCAGCGAAGAGCTGTCCGAGCAGCTCGAGGACCTCGTGGGAGGCGAGCAGCTCGCCAAGCGGCTGCTGAAGAACCTGGAGGGCTTCGCCGAGGAGCAGGCCCGCGTCATCGAGATGTCCAACCGGCTGGCCGCGAAGCCTGCCGAGGATTTCACCGGCCAGGACGAGAGGGACCTTGAAGAGATAGTTGACACCGAGAAGGAGTGGACCAGGTTCTTCCAGGAGGCCGCCACCGACCTGAGCAAGCTGCCGCCGCAGGACATGTCGCTCGCCACCCAGGCCCAGGAGCTGCTCGAGGTCTACAGCGAGGTCCAGCAGGCCGTCGCCGAAGCCGAGCGCAAGGCCGTCGAGATGGCCGTGCCGCACGAGCAGGCCGCCGTCGAGCTGGCCGAGAGCATCGAGACCAACATCGAGAAGTGGCTCATGGAGACCAAGGACGACCAGCTCTGGTCCATGGAGGACCCCCTGGAGGACTACGAGGTGCCGATCACCGAGCTGCCCGGCGAGCTCCAGGACCTCATCGGCGACCTGGTCGAGGGCGAGGAGGACATGCAGGAGCAGTACGACGACGTCACCAGCGCCTGGTTCGACAGCCTGGACGTCGGCGCCGGCTGGGACACCATGGACGGGCCGATCAGCAACATGTCCGCCAAGGGCGTCACGGGCAACCGGCTGCCGAACACCCAGGAGGTGGGCGGCCGCTCGGGCGAGGGCCGCACGGGACGCTCCAGCGGTCAGTTCGTCGAAGAGGAGGCCACGGGCAAGGGCGGCCGCCAGACCCCGAGTCGGCTCACGGCCGACCCCTTCGAGGCCGGGTGGGTCAAGGACACCAGCGGCGAGGCGCCCACCGGCGCCACCGGCGGCGGCAAGGTGAGCGGCCAGGGCGCCGAGGGCTTCCAGGGCCCCAGCCCGCCGCCGCTCCAGCAGAAGCTCAATCGCATGGCCATCCAGCAGGGCGAGATACTCGACAACGCCCGGCGGCTCGAATACGGGTTGAAGAAGTACCGCCATCCGCGCGGCAAGCTGCCGGAGGCCATCGAGCTGATGGAAGCCCAGAAGACGGCCCTCGAGGCCGGCGACGTCAGCCTGTTCGGCCGCCAGCAGCGCGTCGTGCTCTCCAACCTGCGCGAGCTCAAGGAGCTGTCCGAGAAGCAGAAGCAGCTCCTGCGCGACCGCACGGCGCTGCTGCCGAAGCAACTGCGCGAGGAGATAGCGTCGGGCCAGGGCGAGAGGGTCCCCGAGCAGTACCGCCAGATGGTGGAGAACTACTTCCGCGCCCTCTCGGAAGAATAGGGGCAGTCACCTATTTCCGCCCCTTGGCCACCAGAAGCTGAGGATCGCAGATTGGCCCCGAAACGCGAAATAGGTAACTGCCCCTATTCTCTGCTCTTCGCGGTCCTGTTGCTGGCCCCCCTCGGCGCCGCCGAGCAGGCGCAGCAGGCGACGCCCCGCCAGCGGGCCGAGCTCCTCGCCCCCGACGGCGTGCCCTACGACAACGAGGGCTCGTTCGACGTGATGCAGATGAAGGCGCTCTCGACGAACCTGGTCGCCAACGGCAGCTTCGAGCAGGGCCGCTACTGGCCCTACGGCTGGCAGGCGACCGACGGGCTCACCACGTTCTGGATCGAGGGCGGCACGGACGGCCGCCGCTGCCTGCGCATCTACACGGACGTGCTCGAAGCGCAGTGGAAGGCCCGGTCCGACGAGGTGCGCGCCGCCGTCCTGAGGGCCGCCGAACGGGCCGGCGGCGACGCGCAGTCCCTGCCCGACGACCCCGTGCCGCCGCCGCCCGAGCGCATCCCCACCCAGCCGCCCTACTACGACACTGTGGCCGGCCTGCACGGCGTGCACTACCGCAGCGACTACGTCCCCTGCGTGCCGGGCGCCGCCTACCGCTTCAGCATAGACGCCCGCGCGGAGGCCGACGGCGAGCCGAAGGTCTTCGTCAAGGGCTTCTTCGACCAGCAGATGCAGACGCGCGACGGCGTGCGGACGGTGAGGCAGGAGGCCTATCGCGCGCCCATCTCCCTGGACCCCTGCGACGGCCAGTGGCGCCGCTACGCGCGGCTGTTCCACCCCTCGCAGTCGCAGACGACGCTCGCCGGCAGGCCGGTCCGGACCGAGTGGCTCCAGGTGCAGATCTACGCGTACTGGAGGCCGGGCAGCTACCACTTCGACAACGTGCGGCTGGAGATCGTGGGCCGCGAGGAGCCGGGACCGAGCGAGGAGCCGGCCGCGCCCGAGAAGACCGACCGAGAGGAAGCGCCCGGCCCGGCCCTCGGCGAGGACGAGTTCCCCGTCTTCGACCCCTAGGACCACCATTGAGGCACGGAGGATGCCCGCCTTCGGCGGCGGATCCCCTCTGCCCAAGGCTCTTAGATGGGGCTGCCCATGGGATGCGTGCTGACCATACTGGCGCTGATGGCGCCCCGGCTGGTGATGGTCCTGATCGTGATCTTCACGGACTGGTTCAGTGCGGCCTACGCGACGGTCATCTGGCCGCTGCTGGGCTTCTTCTTCATGCCCTACACGACGTTGGCCTACATGGCGGCCATGCTGCGGGGCGGGGGCGTGAGCGGCGGCTGGCTGGCGCTGGTCATCGTGGCGGCCGTAGTGGACGTGGGCCACTGGGGCCACGGCGGCCGCGCCCTGCGCCGGCGGCCGTAGGCTGGCTGGAGAGCGGGCTGATGGCGAGTGGAACGACGAAGTCACAGCGGTCTGGGAGCCGGCGGGCGCTCGCCCTCGTCTGCCTCTGCGCTCTCTGCGCGTTCGGCGGCGAGGCGCTCGCCCAGGAGCGGCCGGCGTGGTGGGACGCGCGCTGGCCCTACCGCAAGCTGCTCACCATCAACCCCGAC
>Ga0111189_1008_pt1 | contig 26693 bp, 32 predicted proteins | sample DeeMarSWOR324_28_FD_80357 | JGI IMG/M metagenome (GOLD analysis project Ga0111189, IMG submission 80357) | Planctomycetes bacterium SM23_32 | reverse complement strand
ATCTCGCACGCCCTCGCCGTCCCCTTCCTCCGGGGCAGGATTGTGCGGCGATTCGCCCTGGGTGGCCGGCTCCGGGGCGGATGACTCCTGCTCTGGCGGCCCGGCCTCGGGCCCTTCGCTCGCCGTCTGCGGCCGGTCGGCCGGCGGACCCAAGGGCCCTGCTTCAAGCGGTGCGGCGTCTGTCCGGGCGGGCGCGGCCGGCTGGTCCGACGCCATCTCAGTCGGGGCCCCCGCTGCAACGCAGGCGCGGCTCAGCGCCAGTTCCTCGCCCTTGTAGGAAGGGCTGAGTTCCGGCAGGGGCTGCGCGGCCGGCTCCACGGGCGAGGCCATCCCGCCAGAGGACGCGCCGACTGCGCCGGACAGCGCCTCGTCCAGTGCCCGAAGGAACGACTCGCGCACCGCCCGCGCGGGGCTCGCCATGCCGGCCGCCGTCAGGCCCGCCTGGGCGCTCCTGCTCAGGGACTCGGAGACGTGGTTGGGGCCAAGCTGCACTTCGAGCACACTCCGCGCATGAGGTCACGTGCGCTTTTGGGCAGCGCCCTGCGCAAGAGGTGTGCCAAGCCCCTGGCCGCGTGGCCGTACGCGAGGTAAGGAGCCCACAGGGGGCAGCCAGGAGGGCTCACGCGCGGGATGCCGCCCCCGCGCGGGACCGTGGCGCGCATGGCAGGTCGCGGGAGCTTCTTGCCGGGCAGGGGAAGTTGTTTCCCGGCGAACCGGCACGCCGGGCAGGCGCGGCGTCAGAGCGTGGCGGCCATCTGCTCCGCCACCCGGTCGGCCACGAAACGCAGGAAATGGCCCGGCGAAGTAGCGAACAGGTCGGGGCCGAAGCGGCAGTCGTCCCGCTCGCGATTGCGCCGGTAGTAGTCGGCGATCTGCTCCTGCGTCTGCTGCTCGCCGGCGTGCCAGCTCTGTGAAAGCTCAAAGGGGAACTCAGCAGACGCCGTGTCTATGACCTTCAGGCAGATCGTCACCGAAGGCTGCCAGTAGGGGTTGAACTCCTCGACGGATCCGATGACGATGGCATCGGCCAGGTGCTGCCGGCGGATCTTCACCAGCACGCCGACCGGTATGCGCCCTTCCACGAAAGGATCGCCCAGCTCGGGCAGCGCCGACCGGGCAACCAGCACCATGTCCGTGCCGACCGTCCATTCGGCCAGCTTCTCGCTCAGCAGCGCGGGCAGCTCCTCCGCCGCGCGGGCGTGCTGCGTCCTGTTGTAGAACTCCACCACGGCGATCCGCCGGTAGCCGATGGTCGCCTTCGCCCCGAGCTCGGGCACCGGCTTGGGCACGGTGCACGCCCACAGCAGCAGCGCCGCCAGTGCCGCGGCAGCGCCCGTCTTCGCCTTGGCCGGTCTCATTTCATTCACCCTGGGTCTCTTTCTTGAAGCCCTTGAGGAGCTGCACTATCTGCTGGAGCACCTCGATCTCGGCCTCCTCGTAGTCGCGCATCTCGTCGCGGAAGCCGAGCACATCTTCCTGCCACTGCCGCAGGGACGCCTCGACGCTCTTGATGCGCTCGCCGTAAGTGTCAAGCTGCGCCGTCAGCTCGCCCACGGTCTTGTCCCGTTCGGCCAGCTTCTGTTCCAGCGCGGCCGCGGTGTCACGCAGCGTCTGGTTGGCCGCCTCCGCCTCGGCCAGCCTGTCCAGCGCCGTGTCGAGCTTCTCCGTGAGGGCCGGTCTCTGCGCCCCGAGCTGAATCTCCACGGGGGGCTCGGGGGTCATCGGGCCGACGATGGGCCCCAGCACCGGCGCCGGCACGACCACCTCCACGTCCACGTCGGCGGTCTCGGCCGGTCTGAGGGCAATCGCCGTGTCGGCGTCGTCACCTGCGAGGGCCGCCTCCTCGGCGGGCCCCTCCGTCTGGGCGACGGCGCACGAGGCGCCCGTGAGCATCACAAGGAGCAAGGCTGCGATCCTAACTGGCATGCTTTTCATCGGCATCTCCCTGGGTTAAGTACTCACACTGCAGCGTGGTCTGTCGGCCGCACGTGCACCGGATCGTTATCTGCTGGATGGTCCCGTCGTCGGCCCTGACCATCTGCACTTCGGGCTCACCGACGTCGCCCCGGCTCGGCTCCGGAGCCGTCTGCCTCACGGGCAGGCGGCCCACGGGCACCTGCACCGCCTCCTGGAGCACCTGCACTCGATGGCCCTTGAGCAGACGTTCCCTGCCGTCGCCTGACGCGTCGGTCATGGTCAGGTCCTCAAGTCGAGATTGCGTCCGCGCTTCGGGTCGCCGTCGCGTTCGTGCTCCGGCGGTTCGTCGCCGGCCTCAGCCCGTTCGTGGGCGTCCCGGTGCTCGTCGCGGGTGCGTTCCTGCTCGTCGGTCAGCTCGGCGAGCTTCTTGCGGAACCGTTCCTCGTTCTCCTCTCGATCCTCGCGGGAGACCTGCCTGACCCGTCGGGGCAGGACGATCCTGGCCGGCCTGATCTCCTCGGCCATCACTCCTCCTCCAGCTTTCTGGTCAGGTTGTAGAGCGCACGGGTGTGCAGCTGAGATACGCGGGACTCGCTGACCCCGAGTATCTCGGCCATCTCAGCCATGTAGAGGTCTTCGTAGTAGTACATGACGATGATCTGTTTCTCGCGCTCGGGCAGGCGCTGGACGGCCTGGCTGAGACGCTCCATCCGCTCCTGCCGTTCCAGCTCGTCCAGCGGCGTCTCCGCGTCGGAGACCAGCAGTTCCTCCAGGGGGTTCTGCTGCTCGTGGGGCCCGTCCACGACGCGCTGCAACGAGCCCACGTAGTCCCATTTCTCATACGACAGGTATTTGAGGACGCCCTCCTCGGACATGTCCGCCTGGGCGGCCAGCTCCTCGACGCTGGGCTTGCGCCCGTTGCTCTTGCGGAACTCCTGAATGTGGCGCCGCAACGCCGTCAGTTGCTCCCTGGCCGACTTCGCGAGCGGGTCGCTCTGCCGCAGGCAGTCCACCACGGCGCCCTTGACGCGGGCGTAGGCGAACGTGGCGAACTTCGTCCCCTGCGACGAGTCGTAGCGGTGGGCGGCCTGCACCAGGCCCAGCGTGCCCGCGCTGATCAGGTCCTCCTCCGAGACCGAAGGGCGCAGGCCCCCGCAGACCCGGCTCACAATGCTCCTGACCAGGGGCAGGTGGTCCATCACGAGCTCCTTGATGACCCCCTCGCGTCCCTGGGCCTTGCCGTAAGCTGTCTCCGCCGGAGTTGCCATGGTCTGTTAAGGAGCTTAGGCCTCCTCGTCCTGGGACCGGCGCCACAGGCCGTCGCTGAGCACGCCGACCGCGATGTAGCCGCACAGCCACGCCACGGCGGCCACCGCGGCGGCGCAGAGTCCTGCCCGCTTCGCCGCGGCCAAGGGCGCGCAGCCGCAGACGAGCGCCGCCAGCAACGCCGCACAAAAAGCGAGTATGGCGCCGAGGAGGGCGACGTTCCTGGGCAGCCTATTCATTCAGCACCTCACTGACGGACCGGAAGAACCGGCCCATGTCGGCCGATCCGCCGCGCGCCGAGCTGACCAGCCGGGCCGCGAGTTTGCGCACGTCCCGGCTGCACGGCGCGCCGGCGTAGTGCGTGGCGAAAGCCACCTGCCTCTTGGCAGCCTGCACGACGGTCTCGTCCCAGGCCACGGCGCCCAGGTACTCGATGTCCATCTGCAGGAATCGCGCAACGGTCCTTCGCAGCCGGTCGAAACTGCGCAGGGCCTCCTCCCTGCTGCCGATCTGGTTCATGACCACCGAGACGGGCTTGTCCCTGCCCCCCGGCCGGCGGCTGAGCACCTTGAGCAGCGCGTAGGCGTCCGTCACGGCCGTCGGCTCGGGACTGACCACCAGCAGGGCCTGGTCGGCCGCCAGCAGGCAGCTGATGACGCCCGGCGAGATGCCCGGCGCCGTGTCCACCACCACGAAGTCCATCTGCGAGCAGTAGCGATCGATCTTTTCCAGCAGGCGGGCCAGCTCCTGGTCGCTGAGCCTGACCATCTCCTCTACGCCCGAGGCGCCGGGCAGTATCCTGAGCCCGCGGGGACCTTCCACCACGATCTGCTCCACGCCGCACTCGTCCCGCACCACGTCACGCAGGTTGTGCCGCACGTCCAGCCCGAGGAGCACGTCCACGTTGCCCAGCCCCAGGTCGGCGTCCACCAGCAGCACCTCGACCTTGAACATCCGCAGGCACAGGGCCAGATTCGCCGCCAGGTTCGTCTTGCCGGTGCCGCCTTTGCCGCTTGTCACGGCCAGTATGCGGGGTCTGCGCGGCGCTTCGCTCACGGCGTCCTCCCTGCCCCATCGAAGGCGGCGGACGATGGCGCCCCCGGCCCAGCGGCAGCCGCGGCCATTTCGGGTTGCAGCGCGTTGATGACGCCCACGTTGCGCACGTGCACGTCGTCGGCGATCTCGTCGTAGGAGATGACGGGTATGTCGGGAAAGACCCGGCTGACGATGCCCCGCACGTAGGGACGTATCTGCGACTCCACCAGGATCACGGTGTCGGCGCCGGCGCGGAAGGCCTCGCGGGTCTGCTCCGATATGCCCGCGATGATCTGGCGCATGCGCGCCGGCGGCAGGCTTATGCGCGTCTCGCCGTCGGTCTGCTCCACGGACTGGCGCAGCTCCTCTTCCAGGTGCGGGTCGAAGCTGAGTGCGTTGATGTTGCCTTCGTCGTCGCTGAACTTGGCGCAGATGGCCCGCCCCAGAGACTTCCTGACCAGCTCGCACAGCGTGGTGGGGTCCTTGGTGTGCGGGGCGTAGTTGCCCAGCTTCTCCAGGATGTAGGAGAGGTTGCTGACGGGTATGCCCTCGGCCAACAGGCTCTGGAGCACCTGCTGGACCTGCGCCAGCGACAACACGTCGGGCACCAGCTCCTCCACGATGGCGGGGTTGTCCTTCTTGACGTTGTCGAGCAGCCCCTGGACGCCCTGGCGGTTCAGGATCTCGTGGGCGTGCCTGCGCAGCACCTCGGCCATGTGGGTGATGAAGACCGACTCGGCGTCCACGACGGTGAAGCCCTTGGCCTGGGCGTCGTCCTTCTCGCTGCGGGTGATCCAGACCACGGGCAGGCCGAAGGAGGGCTCGGTGGTGCGGATGCCGCCCAGTCCGACGGGCTCGCCCTCGGGCTTCATGGCCATCAGCCAGCCGGGGTGTATCTCGCCCTCGGCCACCTTGTGGCCCATCAGCTTGATGCGATACTGGTTGGTGTCCAGTTCCACGTCGTCCAGGATGCGTATCTTCGGCAGCACGATGCCCAGCTCCCGGGCGAACCGCTTGCGCAGGGCCTTGATGCGCTCCAGCAGCGTGCCGCCCCTCTGGGGGTCAATGAGCTGCACCAGGTTGTAGCCGACCTCTACGGCGATGCGGTCCGGCTCCAGCAGGGACTGAATGAGCCGCTCCTCGGACTCGGCGGCCGGCACCGCCTGCTCCGCGGCAGCCTTGGGGGCCGCCTTCTGGCGCCCCTTCTCCCGGATGGTGAAGTAGACGCCCGTCAGCATGAGGCCGAGCACCAGGAACGGCAGTGTGGGCAGCCCCGGCATCAGCATGAAGCCGAAGATGATGGCGGCCGCCGCCGCGATGGCGCGCGGGTTGGCGAACACCTGCGCGCCCAGCTCCTTGCTGAGCCCCCTGTCGCTGGCGGACTTGGTGATCAGTATGCCGGCCGACGTGGACATGATGACGGCCGGTATCTGCGTGACCAGCCCGTCGCCGACGGTCAGCAGGGAGTAGGTGCGCAGAGCCTGGGCCACGCTCATGCCGCGGCTCAGGCCGATGATGATGCCGCCGACGATGTTGATGAACACGATCACGATGCCGGCAATGGCGTCGCCGCGCACGTACTTGCTGGCGCCGTCCATGGCGCCGTAGAAGTCCGCCTCCTGTACGATCGTGCGGCGCCGCTCGCGCGCCTCCTGCTCGTTGATGAGGCCGGCGCTCAGGTCGGCGTCTATGCTCATCTGCTTGCCCGGCATGGCGTCCAGCGTGAAGCGCGCCCCCACCTCCGATATCCGCTCGGCGCCTTTGGTGATGACGATGAACTGGATGACGATGAGGATCAGGAAGATGATGAGCCCGACCACCATCTGCCCGCCGACTACGAACTCGCCGAAGGACTCGATCACCTTGCCCGCGTAGGCATGCAGCAGGATCAGCCGCGTAGACGCCACGTTCAGCGCCAGGCGGAACAGCGTGCCGATCAGCAGCAGCGAGGGGAACGTGGAGAGCTCCAGCGGGCTGTTGACCCCCAGCACCACCATCAGGAGCAGCAGCACGTAGGCGATGTTGAACGTGAGCAGCACGTCCAGCACGACGGTGGGCAGGGGGATGATGATGGCGATGAGGATGCCCATCACGCCGCCCGCCAGCACGATGTCGCTGTGGCGCACCAGGAATGAACTGGCTCTGTCTATCGGCCCGGCCACTGTTCAGGGGTCCTCCTCACCTCTTGCGGCGTTTCCTCAGCACGAAGGCCAGCACCTCGGCCACGGCGTAGTAGAGCTTGGGCGGTATCTCCATGCCCACCTCCACGGCCTCGTAGAGCGTGTGGGCGAGCACCTTGCGCTCCAGCACGGGCACGCCGTGCAGGCGGGCGATCTGCTTGATGCGCTCGGCCAGCCAGCTCTCGCCCTTGGCCACGACCTGCGGGGCGGCCATCTTCTTCTCGTCCCAGCGCAGGGCCACGGCGATGTGCGTGGGGTTGGTCACCACGACGTCGGCCGTCGGCACGGCCTGGATCATGCGGCTGCGGGCCAGCGCGCGGCGCACCTGGGCTTGGCGGGCCCTGACCTCCGGGTCGCCCTCGTCCCGCTTGTGCTCCTCCTTCAGCTCCGTGCGGCTCATCATCAGCCTCTTCTCGAAGCGCCAGCGCTGCCAGGCGTAGTCGGCCACCGCCACGGCCACCATCGCGGCCACCACCCGCAGCGCCAGCGACATGCACAGGCGACGCCCCGTCTCCAGGATGCCCCACGTGCTCTTGCCGATGGCCGCGAAGAACCACACCAGCCGACTGCTCACCAGCGTGTAGACGATCAGGCCGATGGCAACGAGCTTCACCAGGGACACGGCCAGCCGCGCCAGCGACGTGAGCGAGAACAGCCGCTTGAACCCCGCCACCGGGTTGATGTGCGCCAGATTGGGCGACAGCCGCTTCGGCGTGAACAGGACTCCCGTCTGCACCAGCGAGCAGAGCAGGCCCACCAGCCCGGTGAACACCATGATGGGAGCGACGGCCCTGGCCACCGTAGCCACGGACTCGCAGAGCACGGGACGCACGCCGCCAAGGGTGACTTCGGGCACGTGAAGGCCGCCTAACCGGCCGGCCATCTGGCCCGCCATGGCGCCGAAGGTGTAGGTGCCGAACAGCGTCAGGGCGCCGACGGCCGCCAGCAGGACCAGGGCGTTGTTCACCTCGGCGCTCTGGGCCACCATGCCTTCGCGCCGGGCGCGTTCCCGCTTGCGCCGCGTTGGCTTTTCGGTCTTCTGCTGGTCTGCTTCGTTCGGCGGCATGCGCCGGACGTCCTTTCACTCTAAGCGCCGCCTGCCACCCCGGAGATGAAGGTCACCACCATGCGGGACACCTCGCTGCTGTAGCGCACCAGGAGCGGCACAAACAGCGTCAGCCCGACCAGGCCGACCCCGATCCTCACCGGAAAGCCGACGATGAGGATGTTCATCTCCGGCACGAGACGGGCCATGATGGCCATCGTCAGGCTGACCATGAACGTGAGCAGCAGCAGCGGGGAGGCGAGCTGGAACGCCATCACGAAGCTGTGGGTGGCGGCTGANCGACACGGTGACCCGCCGCACGAAGTCCGGGGCCAGGAACGCGCCCAGCGGCCACTGCGTGAAGCTGTCGTGCAAGGCCTGCAGCATCCACAGGTGCCCGCCCACGCTCAAGAACACGAGCAGGCCGACCAGCTCGCAGAAGGTGCCCACCAGGGTCGAGTCCCCGCCCGTCACGGGGTCCGCCACGTGCGCCAGCGCCATGCCCATCTGCTGGCCCACCATCTCGCCGGCGATGCGCAGGGCCTTGAACACCAGGTTCGCGCTCAAGCCCATCAGGCACCCGAACAGCACCTCGGCCATCCCGAAGAGGACGAAATGCACCGGGTCCCACGCGCTGACCGAGGCCGAAGCGCCGACAACCGGCAGCAACACGGTCGAGACGGCAACCACCACGAGCGCCTTGACGGGCCGTGGCGCATTGCCCTGGCCCAGAATGGGGAGGAACGCGAAGATGCACCCCACCCTCACCAGCACGAGGACGAACGTCATCAGCTCATCAAGGCCCATCACTCGCTCTTAGAAGACCCGAAGCCACTGCAGCATACTGGCCGTGTACGCCACTATGACACTCAGCATCCAGGGCAGCAGCCAGATCAGCACGCCCACGACCGTGAGGATCTTGGGGATCATGGTCAGCGTCATCTCGCGGATAGAGGTGACGGCCTGGAAGATGGCGACCGCCACCCCGACCACCAGCCCGGCAAGCAACATTGGCCCCACCACCATCAGCCCCGTCACCAGGGTGCGCCGCGCCAGGAACACCACCATCTGCTGGGTCATCCGTCACGCTCCGCCGAAGCTGAAGATGAGGGACTCGGTGATCAGACGCCACCCGTCAACCAGCACGAAGAGCAGGATCTTCAGGGGGGCCGATATCATCACGGGCGGCAGCATGATCATGCCCATGGACAGCAGCACCGACGCGACGATCAGGTCCACCACCAGGAAGGGCAGGAACAGCACGAAGCCGAGCTGGAAGGCCGTCTTCAGCTCGCTCACGACGAAGGCCGGGATCAGCACGTACGTGGGGACGTCGGCCGGCGTGGACGGTTCGGGCGCGCCGCTCATCTGCAGGAACAGCAAGAGCTCTCCCTCGCCCGCCTGGCCGAACATGAAGTCCCGTAGCGGCTGCGTGCCCCGCTGGATGGCCATCTCGGCCGGCATGCTGCCCGACAGGTACGGCTGCAGGGCCTCGGCGTTGATGCGGGCCAGCGTCGGCGCCATGACGAACAAGGACAGGAACAGCGCCAGCCCGACCACCACCTGGCCCGGAGGGATGTTCCGCGTGGTCAGCGCCTGCCGGATGAAGGCCAGCACGATGACGATCCGCGTAAAGGCCGTGGTCAGGATGAGCACCGAGGGTATGACGCTCAAGAGCGTGAGCAGCAGGAGGACCTTGATGGGCGTCGCAAAGGTCTCCGGCGCTTCGTCGCCGATGCGGCCGGCCAGCCGACTCACGTCCGAGAGGCTCGGCATGGGGGCCGCCGGCTCCTCGGCCGCAACCGGTGCGCAGAGGGCGCAGCCGAGCGCCAGTATCGCCACAACCGCCGCCGCCCGCTTCATTGCCGCACCCCCGCCACCCTCTTCAGCAGCGACCTGAACCCGTCCAGGCCCACCGGCGCGGCGGCGGTGTCGGCCTCGGGCAGCTCCTCGGCGTCCAGCTCGGCCACGCGCGCCACGTTGCCGTTGGCCGCCGCAAGCAGCAGCACCCTGTCCGCCACGCGCACCAGGAAGAGCTGGAGGTTCCGCCCGATGGGGCGCGCCTCGATGACCTCCAGGTAACGGCCGCGCGTGAAAGGCACCCCGCCGTTGAGGCGCTTCAGCAGGTAGACGCCACCGCAGATGAGCGCGCCGACCGCCGCCGTGCCCGTGATCAGGCGCCACCACGGGATGCGCGGCGCCTCCACCTCCCAACGCACAGGTTGCGGGGCCGCGCCGACCCCGCCCATCGGCAGCACGCCCGGCGCCCGACCGGATCCCCTCTCGGATGCACCGAAGCCCACCCCTGCCGGCAGGGCCAGGAGGAGGATCAGCATGACGGCAGACTGCCGGACACGACGGGCGGCGGGCATGCGTACGCCTTCCTTTCCCTCACTGGGAACGGGAGCCACAGGCGCAACCGGCGTGCCACACCGGAGGGAGATCGGCCATGCAGGGGCCCCGTGCGAAGAAAGCCCTAAGTCTCTTCATAGCAACCGCTTAGGGCTTCGCAAGGCGGGAGCGCGCGCCCGGCCCGACGGGCGGGCGGGCGCTGCAACGGGCGGGGATGAAAGGAGCGTCGGGTTTCTCAACGCCCGTTAGAGTTGTCAACCCTCGGACCGGGCCTTGCCCAGCTCCTTGATGCGGTGCTGGGGGTGGATGATCTCGGTGACGCGCATCCCGAAGTTGTTGTCCACCACCACGACCTCGCCTCGGGCGAAGCGCACGTCCCTGACGTAGAGGTCAATGGGATCGCCGGCCATCTTGTCGAGCTCCACCACCGAGCCGGTGCGCAATTGCAGCAGCTCGCGCACGGGCATGGAAGTGCGTCCCAGCTCCACGGTGACGGGCATGGAGATGTCGAGCACGAGGTCCAGGCTCAGCCCCGGCCCCTGCGCCTCGTCGGTGAGCTCGCCGAACTCGGCGGCGCGGCTCGTCAGCTTCTCGTCCTGTGCCTCTGCGGGCGCGCCGGCGTCTTCGTCGGCCATCGCGATCACTCCTCCGTTACGAGCTTCACTGCGTACTTGCCCTGTGAGATGCCGGGATAGCCCCGGAACTTCATCCTATCGTTGACCCGCACGTCGAGGGCGGCGCCGATGCGCCTGTCCAACACGATGACGTCCCCGGGTTCGACACTGACCAGGTCGGCCACCTTGATGTCAGCCGCGCCAAGCACGACACTCAGCTCCACGGACGTGCGGCGCAGGCTTTCGCGCAGCCCCGCCTCGACGGCCTCCTCACTCATGACCACGGCGGCAGCGGCCTCGCCGTCCTCATCGCCCTGCGGCGGCAGCGACCTGACCGCCTGGAAGGGCACCGAGAGGGCCACCTGCCCCGACCCGGCGCTCCCCTGGAGCAGGAAGCAGAGCTGGAACAGGTCCTCGTCCGGGCTGTAGAGGTCCAGGCTGCCCAGGTCCTGCACGAACGCGCCGAGGCGGACCTGGAACTCGCCGATGTTCTGCCACAGCTCCGGCAGAGGGGCCAGGAAGCCTCGCAGGAAAGCGGCCATGGTCCGCACGTCAAGGTCGGTGAACTCCAGTGTCTCGTCGCCCGCCTCGCCGGTGCCGCCCATCATGCGGTCCAGACACGAGGCGGCAAACGCCCGCCCCGTCGTAAGCAGGCCCTTGCAGCCGAGCGGCTCCAGCTCGAAGACGAACCCCGCCACGGAGTCGCCCGCTTCTTCGACGAAGTTCTCCCATTTCATCTGCTCCATGCTGACCAGTTGCGTCTTCACGGCCGTGCGGAGCAGGCGGGCGGCGTGGGCGCCGGCGCTCTCGGTGAGCCCGTCGTTTATCTTCCTGAGTTGCTCCAGGGCCGCCTTGTTGAAGCGGCTGGGCTGCTGGAAGTCGTAGCTGTGCACGCGCCGGGCGGGCTCGGCCCTCTCGGGCGGGGCTTCCTCCTCGCGCGTGGCCTCCAGGAGGGCTTCGACCTCCTCGTGGCTCAACTTGCTGTCGTCAGCGGAGCTCATTGCACGTTGAACTCCTCGAAGAGCACGGCCTCCACCTTGTCAGCGGCGCCGCTGTCGGCGAGGATCACGTTGAAGCCGTCCTGTATCTCGCGCTGCAGCCGGCGGATGGCGGCGGCGCCCTCCACCTCGTCCAGCCGCTTGTCGGACAGGTAGGTGATGAGCCAGTTCTTGAAGGTAGCTTTCTCACCCTCCACGCACTGGCCGACGGCGCCGCCGGCGCCCTCGGGCACCTTCAGAGTGATGTTCACCTGGAGGTAGCGCGTCAGCCGGCCGCCCGACAGGTTCACCACGGTCGAGCCGAAAGGCACGTAATCGTAGTCCACCCCGCCGCCTGCGCGCTCGGCCGAGCCGGGGCTCGGCCCGCCGCCCGAGGCGGAGCTTCCGGTCAGGGCATAGGCGGCCGCCAGGCCGAGGGCCACCGCCACCAGGACAACACCAAGGCCCACAATCAACAAGGGCGAGGCGAGGCCCGCCCTTCGTTCAGCTCCTCGCAGCAGTCTCATGGTGCTCCGCTCCCTCTTCTCCGAGTTGGCGCAGATAGGGCTTGGTCAGCAGGATGTCAACCTTGAGTTGGGTGGCCTGGCCGGGGGGCGCGTTGTGGTCGGTGCGCACGAAGGAGTAGATCCTGTGCTGCGCGAGCGCCCTGGCCGGCGGGCTCATGGCCGCGATGAGGCCCTCCCGCATCCGGTTGGCCGACGCCAGGCCCGCGCCGAGCCGGCCCGCCTCGTCGGCACCCCCGGGCGCGCTCACAGCCGTTATGCGCACCACAAAGCCGCGCGCCAGCAGCACGCTCTCCACTCGGGGCGCCAGCTCCTCCAGGAACTGGCGCTCCTCCTCCCCGAGCGGCCCTTCGGCCGACTGGGGAACGTAGGGAGTGGACAGCTCGACCCGGTAGCCGACGCCGCCGGTTGCCTCGCGCATGTCGAACTGGTCTTCGAGCGCCGCCAGAGCCTGCTGGGCCTGCTCCACCTCCGGATCAATGCGCCGCTGCTTGGGTGGCATCTCCGAGCCCTCGGTCGCCCGGTATCGCGGCCCCGCGGTGTTCTGGATCATCCTGCCGCCCCGCCGGTTCAGCACGCCGCCCAGGCCGAAGGTCTTCAGCGCCCTGATGAACGAGCCCTGGCCCGCATAGAAGAGGCCCTCTTCCTGGACGGACGCGAAGGCCTGCAGGATGATGAAGAACGCCAGCAGCAGCGTCATGATCGAGCAGTAGGCCACCAGGTAACGCGGCGCGCCCTTGGCTTCCTCTTCGCTGCCGGGTTGTGGGGTCGTGGACGGGATGGTTCAGATCTCCAGCATGGTGATCTCGCAGTGATCCGCCGGCAGGGCGGAATGGGCCAGTTGCACGGTGTCGCTCAGCCCCAGGTCCTTGCAGGCGTCGGCGGCGTTCTCCCGCAGGTAGCCCAGCACCCGCGTGCCCAGCAGCAGGGATCGGTTCCGGCGCTGCGGCGGCGGGAAGGCGTCGCCCACCTCCACGCGGACGATGACGCTGTAGGACTGGGCTCTGGCCATGCGCACGACGTGATCCAGGGCGCCCGCCCCGCTCTCGGTGAGCTGCACGCCCGTTCCGAACAGGTCGACCAGCGGTATGCGGATGACGACGGCGCCCTTCAACTCGGGCAGTTGCGCGACGTCAATGTCAGCGTAGTGGTAGATCAGCTCGGAGAGCGGCGCGTCGCTGTGGGTCGGGGCGTTTTCGGCCCCCTCGGCGTCGAGCCGGCCGGTCATGAGCCGGCGCTGCTCGAGGGCCAGGGCGTTGCGCTCGTAAGAGCCGCCGAACAGGCCCACTGTGCGCGCCCCCTGGCACAGGCCCGTGGCGAGCTGCTGGAAGTCCTCCGGGTTCGGCGTCGAGAACGTCAGCAGCAGCACGAAGAACGTGACCAGCAGCGTCACCGAGTCGCCGTAGGTGAGCATCCAGGTGGGTGCGCCGCCCTTTTGCTCTTCGTCCATCGCGTCCCTCCGGTCCGCCTCTCAGGCGGCACGCGCCCTCTCGCCGGGGGCCAGGAACGACATCAGCCTGTCCTCGAGCACGCTGGGGTTGACACCGCCCTGTATGCCTTCGAGTCCCTCGATCATCATCTGGCGGATGGTCTCCTCCTCCTTGGCGCGGGTGGTGAGCTTGCCGGCCAGGGGGATGAAGAACAGGTTGGCCAGCAGTGCGCCGTAGAAGGTGGTCAGCAGAGCCGTCGCCATGCCCACGCCGATCATGGAGGGGTCGTCGAGCTGGCGGAGCATCTGCACCAGGCCGATGAGCGTGCCTATCATGCCGAAGGCGGGGGCCGCCTCGCCCATGAAGGAGAGGATGCTGGCGCCCAGCTTGTTGTGCCGCTGGAGCGTGTTCAGCTCGATGAGCATGACCTCGCGGATCTGGTCGCTCTCGGTGCCGTCAATGATCAGTTGCAGGCCCTTCCCCAGGAAGTCGTCCCCGCAGTTCCTCATGCTGTCCTCGAGGGCGAGCACGCCGTCCCGCCGGGCCGTGCGCGCGTACTCGGACATGTCGGCGATGACCCTGTCGGCGGGGGGGATGTTGACGGCGAAGGTGCGCTTGACAACGCTGAAGATCCTCAGCACCTCGGCCAGGGGGAAGTGGACCAGCGTGGCGCAGGCCGTGCCGCCGACCGTGATCAGAATGGCCGGCACGTTGAAGAATGCGCCCGCCCCGCCGCCGATGAAGATGGCCCCGCCGATGAGCACGAAGCCCGCGACCGCACCCAGCATGGTGGCGATGTCCATGGTTCAGCCTCCGGGTTGCACTTCCTTGCCGATCTGCTTGAGCGCCTGCGTAATCTCGGCGCCTATCTTCGGGTCCGTGATCGCTTCCAGCGCCTTGGCCGCGCTTCGGTCCTGCATCATGTAGATGATCTTGACCACGGTATCCTGCTGCCCGTCGCCGTACATCGCGGTGAGCAGCTCGGAGCTCCTCTCAGGGGCCATCTTGGCGTAGATCTCGGCGGTCTTCTTGATGTTGGCCTCTTCGGTCTGGGCGATCAGCACCTGCCGCGCGTCCAGCTCAGCCTGCCGGCGGGCCAGGTCCTCCTTGAGCCCGACCAGCTCCTCCTTCTCGGTCGTGAAGCGGGCGCGCAGCGCGTCCCGTTCGGCAGTGAGCTGGCTTTCCCAGGCGTCGAGTTCCCGCGCGCGGCGTTCCAGCTCGCGCACGGCCGTCTCGTGCTCCGTCTGCTTGGCCTGGAGCTCCTCCACCAGCCGCTTGAGCCTCTCCTGGGGCCCGAACCGCAGGAAGGGCACGTCCCTGCCTTCCGGCAGCGGTTCATCGGGCGGGGACTGCTGCTGGGCCTCGGACTCCGGTTCCGGCTGCACCTTGAGCATGCCTCCGATCAGGGGCAGCCGGGCGAGCTTCGCGTGCGATGCCCCCAGCCCCCCGCGCATCCCCACCACTGCAACGAAACTGGCCCCGAAAAGCACAGCCGCCAGCGCCAGGGCCACGACGAGTATCGCTACCTTCTTCATGGCGTGCCCTCAACTCCAATGAACTTCCGAGCTGCGTGCAGCTCGATGGTCCGCTCTTCGGTCTTCTCCTGCTCGGCCATGAACTCGGCCCTGAGCCTGTCCCTGTAGTTCTCCAGCACTTTGCGCGACTGCATCACGCTGCGCAGTTCCTCACGGACGCCCTCCCGCCGGGTGCGCAGCTCGTCCAGGGCGGCGCGACACTGCTCCACCCTGGCGCGCACGTGGTGCAGGTAGCCGGCGCAGCGGGCGTTCTCGGCCAGGTCACCGCGGAGCCGGGCCTCCCGCATCTGCTGGAAGGTCTCGCTGCGGGCGCCCCGCCAGCCGTCCAGCGCTGCCTGCTGGGACAGCACCGCCCTCTCCAGGCGGGCCAGCTCGATCTCCAGCGCCCGCTCCTGCTTCTCCTTCAGGTCCAGGAGCTTCTGGAACCTGAACGTGAACGACGCTGCCAATGTCCGCTCCTCGCATAGCTGGCGTCACGCCCGACGCCGGCCCGTCAGAACTCCCAGCGGTCGGTCACCTTTCTGAACTTCGCCAGGGCGCTCTCGAGGCCCTCTGTCTCCTCGATGCCCTGACACAGCATCCGGTCCAGCTCGGGCATGAGCTCGATAGCCTTGTCAATGGGGGGACTGCTGCCGTGGGCGTAGGCGCCTATCTTGATCAGGTCCTCCGCCTCGCGGTATGTGCTCAGGATGGCCTTGAGCCGCCGCACCACGTCGAGGTGTTCCTTGCTGACCACCTGTCTCATCACGCGGCTGACGCTGCCCAGCACGTCTATGGCCGGGTAATGGCCGCGTTCGGCGAGCTGGCGCGCCAGGGCGATGTGCCCGTCCAGGGTCGCCCGCACCGTGTCCGCCACCGGCTCGGTGAAGTCGTCCCGCTCCACCAGCACTGTGTAGATGCCCGTGATGTTGCCGCGCTCGGAGTTGCCGAGCCTTTCGGTGAGGGTCGGCAGCAGCGAGAAGGCCGAGGGCGGATATCCGCGCGTCGTGGGCGGCTCGCCGGCGGCCAGTCCCACCTCCCGCTGCGCGTTCGCCACCCGCGTCAGAGAGTCCATCATGTAGAGCACGTCCATGCCGCAGTCGCGCAGGTACTCGGCAATGGTGGTCGAGGTGAAGGCCGCCTTCACCTTCAGCAGCGGCGGGGCGTCGGCCGTGGCGACCACGACGACGGATTTCGTCAGGCCGTAGCGGCCGAGGTTCTCCTTGATGAAGTGCCCCACCTCCCGGCCGCGCTCGCCGATCAGGGCGATGACGTTGGCGTCGGCCTCGGAACTGCGGGCGATCTGACCGAGCAGCGTGCTCTTGCCGACGCCGCTGCCGGAGAAGATGCCCGCCCGCTGACCCTTGCCCAGGGTCAGGGCCACGTCAATGGCCCGCACCTGCGTGCGGAAGACCTCGGTGATGGGCGGCCGCCTCAGGGGATGGGGCGAGGGGCCGTCAATCGGCGCCTCGTCGGGGCACGACATGTCGTCCCCGCCGTCAATGGGGCGGCCCAGACCATCCACCACGCGCCCGAGCAGGCTGCGGCTCAGCCCCACCACCAGGCCCGCCGGCGCGGAGACGACCCGGTCGCCCGCCTGCACGCCGTTGAGCCGCTCCAGGGGCATCAGCACGGTGGTCCGCTCGCGGAAGCCTATGACCTCGGCTTGCACGGAGCGGTCTGCGCGCCCGTGGCGCGGATAGATGGCGCAGAGCTGGCCGAGGCCGAGCGCCGGGCTCCGGGCTTCGATGATGGAGCCGGTCACGCGCGCCACCTCGCCCTCGTAGGACATGCAGTCCACGCCGGCGACCCTGGCCCTGTAGTGCTCCAGGTCAAACGCCATGCGCCTCACCGTTCTTCTTGACCAGGCTGCTTTCGATGCGCTTCAGCCGGCCGGGTATCTCGGAGAAGATCTTGCCCGAGTCCGTCTCGATGCAGCAGGAGGCCAGCGGGATGGACTCGTCGGGCACGCACGTGACGCGCGTCGTGCCATAGGTCCGCTCCATCCTCTCCACGGCGGCCACCGTCAGGTCGTAGTCGCGGGGGTTGACCCTGACCACGAGCGACCCCTTGTCCCTGATGGCCCTGAGGGCGGACTTCACCACCTCGCCGATCTTGTAGCGCCCGTTCTCTATCTCGCACTGGAGCACCTTCTCGGTGATGCTCAGGCTGAAGGAGACTATCTCTTCCTCGCTGGCCTCGAGCAGCTCGGTCTTCTCCTCCCTGACGCTGCTGATGAGGCCGGCCAGCTCCTCCAGCCTCTCTTCGACGGCCCGCTGCGTGTCGGCCAGCTCGGCCTCCCGTCGGGCCAGGGCCTCCTCGCGCCGGGCCAGCTCGTCGGCCAGCGCCTCGAGCCGCCGTCTCTGCTCGGCCAGCAGCCGGTCCTCCGCCGACGCGGCCTCCCGGGTCGGCTTCGCCTGGGGTCGCTGCGCCGTGCGGACGGCACGCAGCGGCCGGCTGAGCCGCAGCGGCGGCAGCTCACTCGACATACTGCTCATCCCCTATCTCGACGACCAGGTCGCCCTCGCGGTACATCTTGCGGGCGACCTTCATGATCTGCTCGCGCGCCTCCATCACCTCCGAGAGGGGCACGCGCCCGGCCATCTCGCGCTCCTCGCCGACCCGCTCCTGCGCGCGCTGCGACATGTTGGAGCTGAACTTCTGGTGTATCTGCTCGGGGGCGCCCTTCAGGGCCATGGCGATCTGAGACACCTCTACGTTGCGCAACAGCTCCTGCATGGACTTGCTGCTGACCTTCAACAGGTCGTCGAACCCGAAGATCAGCCGCTCCACCTTGTCGGCCAGCTCGGGATCCCGGTCGCCGATCTGGGACAGCACGCGGTCCTGGGACTCGCGGTCGAGCGTGGCGATCATCCGGGCCAGTTCCTTGGCGCGCCGCTCCTCGCTGGCCATCTCGCCCTCGGCGCCCATCTCTTCGATCTTCTGCCGGAAGCCGTCTATGATCTCGTCGGCTACCTCCGGGGGGATGTTCTCGCTGGTGATGATCCGCTCGACGACGGCTTCCCGCTGGTCCTGTTCGAGCATGTTGAGGATGCGGCCCGCTTTCTCGCCCGACAGTTTGGACAGCAGCACGGCGGCCGAGCGGATGCTCTCCTTGGCCAGCACGGCGGCCACCTGCTCTTCAAGGGCCTCCTCGATGAACTCCTGAGCGGACTTCTTCTCCTCGTCCTCGGGGGCGCGCTCGGCGCCGCCCCCGTAGATCTGGCGGAGGCCCTCTTCGCCCTTGGCGCGGGCCAGCACCTTGCGGAACCTCTCGTCGGGGTCTCCCAGGAAGAAGCCGCCCTTGCGCTGCCGCTGCAGGAACCCCTGGAGAGCGGCCCGCTTCTCGGCGTTGCCGATGCGGGCCACGTCCAGGCTCTCGGCCGCCTTGCGGAGCTTGCTGAGGGAGCCGTCGCTCATGTTGCGCAGCAGCGCGGCGGCCTGCTCTTCCTTCAGCGCCATGACCAGCATGGCGGCCTTCTGGGCACCGCTGAGTTCAGTTGCCACGGCTGCCTCTCACTCCTCTCCTTCGACCCAGCCTTCCAGCATGCGGCCGGCCGCTTCGGGGTTCTCTTGCACGAACTTGCTGATCTCGCGGTGGATCATCTCATCCTGGTTCGGGCGGGCAGCCAGCAGTTCGCCCTCGGCCCCCATCACCTCGGGCACGACGACGCGGCGCGGGGCGGCCGCCTCGATGTTCCTCAGCACGCGGCGGGAGACCAGCAGCAGCACAAGCCCCAGCGCGCCTATGGCGAAGTACTGCCCTGCCGTCACCAGCCACTCAGGCGCGCCCGCGGAGACCTCGTCCAGCTCGGCCGTGACGGGGTGGAAGCTGGCCTCGACTATCTTCAGCGAATCGCCGCGCGTCTCGTCCAAACCGACGGCGTCCTTGATGGCCCGCTCGATGTCCAGGAGCGTCGGCGGCGTTGCGCCCTCGGCGCCGCTCTCGGCGGGAGGGATCGAGAGGTCTACGAACGCCGCCACCGTGAGCCTCTTGATGCTGGCGCCGCGGTTGACGGTCTCGAGCACGGACTCGCTGACCTCGTATTCGGTCTGGATGTTCTCGGTGGTGCTCAGCTGGGCCGCTGCGGGGCGCGAGGAGGCGGCCTGCTCCTCCCCCGGCACGTTGCCGGCCGCCCCGACCGGGCCGCCCACCTCCGTGCCGCCGCCGGTGGTCTTGGTGCTCTCTATCTTCTCGGTGACCACCACCTTCTTGTCGGGGTCGTAGGTGCGCTTGGTCTCCCGGCTGTCCTGGAAGTCGAGCTCGGCACTGACCCTCACCTCGCAACGGCCGTAGCCGATGACCTTGGCCAGCATGGACTCGGCCTTCTCCGAGAGGTAGGCCTCGACGCGCTGGCGGTAGGCGAACTGGTCGTCGGCGACCATCTCGGGGCCGTCGCCCTCGGCGCCGGCCAGGACGTGCCCGCGCCCGTCGGTTATGGTCACGTCCTCCGGCGAGAGCCCTTCCACGGCCGAAGCCACCAGGTTGGCGATGCCGAGCACCTCCTCGCGGCGCAGGGCCTGCCCGGCCCGCGTGACCGCCAGCACGGAGGCGCTGGCGCGGCGCTGGTCCTTGCGGAAGACCGTGCGTTCCGGCAGGACAACGTGCACACGGGCGTAGACGACCGCCTCCAGGGACGTGATGGTGGTGGCCAGCTCGCTCTGGAGCGCGCTGATGTAGTTGACGCGCTCGGCGAAGGGCGTCATGCCGATCTTGGGGTCGCGAAACGCCTCGAACCCGCCGCCCGTGCCGGCGGATATCCCCTTCTCGGCGGCCGCCATGCGGGCCTCGTACATCCTGGCCGACGGGACCATGACGGCCGTGCCGTCCTCCGCCACCCGCGCGGCGATGCCGGCGTCCTTGAGGGCCGCCACCAGCGAGGCGCATTCCTTAGAGCTCAGGTCCGTGTAGGCCATCTGGTAGTCCGGCTCGCCGGCCCAGAAGGCCACGCCCACGACGGCGGCCACGCTCACGAAGCAGAGCAGCACGAGGATGAGCTTATGCCCCGCCGAGAGCGCGGCCCAGACCGCCCTGTACTGCTTCGCCGTCGAGTCGCCGAGTGCCATGGGTTACACCTGCATCCGCATGATTTCGTTGTAGGCTTCCAGGAGCTTGTTGCGCACCTGCATCATGAGCCGGAAGCTCAGGTCCGCCTCGGTCATGGCCACGATCACGCCGTGGAGGTTGTCCGTCTGGCCGGTGACCAGGTCACGCAGCGCCCTGTCGGCCTCGAACTGGAGCTGGTTGACCTCGTCAAGGTGGCGCGTCAGCAGCTCCTTGAAGCCCTCTCCGGGTGCGCCCTGGGCTGCCCCCGGGCCGGCGTGCGAGCCGCCGAGCGCACCGACGACGTTGTGGTTGATGGGCTCCATGCTCGTCACCTCAGCAGCTTGATGGCTTCTTCGCAGATCTGCCGGAACTTGTTCATGGCCGCCAGGTTGGCCTCATAGGCGCGGCTGGCGGTGAGCAGGTCAACCATCTCGAGCGGCACCTTGATGTCCGGCATGGCCACGAACCCCTCGGCGTTGGCGTCGGGGTGGCCGGGGTTGTAGACCATCGTGGGCGGCGCGTCGGAGGGCACGATGCCCCGCACGGCCACGCCGTTCATGCCGTCCATCAGCGTGCTGAAGATGACGTGCTGCTTGCGGTAGGGCTGGCCGTCTTCGGCCCTGGTGGTCTCGGCGTTCGCCACGTTGTTGGCCAGCACCTGCATGCGCACCCACTCGGCGTGCAGGCCGGAGGCCGATATCTCCATCGAGCGGAACAGCTTGTCCGACGTCATGTCAGCAGCCCTCCCGGGGCTAACGGCCGTCAATCGCCAGGCGGAGCTTGTGTATGCGGACGCCAAGCGCCGCCAGGTACATCCGCATCCGCAGGGCGTTCTTGTTCAGCTCCACCACCTCCCGCGCCAGCGAGACGTCGTTGCCGTCCGGCGAGGCGTCCAGGAAGCCGGGGCGGTAGACCTCCGTCTCGATCAGCTTGCCGTCGGGCAGTCCGCCGTCGCGGTCCAGGACGGCGTCCAGCTGGCGGGCGAAGCGCAGGCGGGCGGTGCGGTAGCCCGGCGTGTTGAGGTTCGCCAGGTTGTTGGCGATGAGGGTCTGGTTGCGGTCGGCCGCCTGAAGCAGGCCAACGATCGCTTCCGCTTCGAGCAATCCCATCGCCCTTCTCCTGTGCGCCGGGGGCGCACTCTCGCCGCCCGCCAGGGTGCAAACCAGGTGCCAAAAGCCGCCGGACGACGCGCCATGCAGCGGTCCAGGGGCGTCCTGAACAGCCCCTTGGGGCTGTAGCGGCGACGGAGGCCGGCCGGGGACGGCAAGTCCTGCCGACTTCAGGAAGGACTTTCCGCCAGGTGGCCTTCGTCCTGGTACTTCTTCAGCTTGTTGCGGATCGTCCGCGTTGAGATATCCAACCTCTCGGCCGCCCGCGTGCGGTTGCCGCCCGATTCCCGGAGCGTCTTCAGGATCACCTGGCGCTCCACGTCGGCCAGCGTCGGCCCGAGCACCCGGTCGCCGCGGGCGAACGGGCCGGCCGAGCCGGTCACGTAGGGCGGCAGGTCGCCCACCTTGAGCGCGCCGTCGGTGTCCATGATCACCAGCCGCTGCATCAGGTTCTCCAGCTCGCGCACGTTGCCCGGCCAGGCGTATTGCCGCAGCTTCTCCAGCGCCGACTCCTCGAGGCGCGGGCACGGTTTGCCGAGCCGCCGGGCGAACTTCTGCGCGAAGTGCCGGCTCAGCAGCTCCACGTCGCCGTCCCGCTCCCGCAGGGGCGGCAGCACCAGCGGCACCACGTTCAGGCGGTAGTACAGGTCCTCCCGGAACCGTTGCTCGGCCACTTCCCTGGCCAGGTCGCGGTTGGTGGTGGCAACGATGCGCACGTCCACGCGGATGGTCCGCGTGCCGCCGACGCGCTCGAACTCCTTCTCCTCGATCACGCGGAGCAGCTCGGCCTGGAGCTTCTCAGAAGTCTCCGTCACCTCGTCCAGCAGCAGCGTCCCGCCGTCGGCCAGCTCGAAACGGCCCGGCTTGGCAGAATGGGCGCCCGTGAAGGCGCCCCGCTCGTGCCCGAACAGCTCGCTTTCGAGGATGGACTCCGAGAGGGCGGCGCAGTTGACCCGGATGAAGGCCCCCTTGCGCCGCGGGCTGCATCGGTGGATGAGCCGGGAGACCAGCTCCTTGCCCGTGCCGCTCTCGCCCTGGAGCAGGATGGTGGCGTCGGTCCCTGCCACGTGCCGCGCCTTGGCGCAGACGTCCGCCATGGCGCTGCTCTGCCCCACGATGTCGCCGGCGCCGCCGGCCAGCTCGGCCTGGAGGTAGCGGTTCTGCTCGATGAGGCGGCGGCGCTCCTTGATCTTGCCGATGAGCAGCTCGACCTGGTCCGCCGATATGGGCTTGAGCAGGTAATCGAAGCTGCCCTTCTTCATGGCCTCGACGGCGGTGGGCACGTCGTCGTAGCCGCTGACGATCACCACTTCGCTGGGCGGCTCTCCGGCCCGGGCCGTCTCCAGCACTTCCAGGCCGCCCCGCTGCGGCATCTTCAGGTCCGTGAAGACCACGTCGAAACAGCCCTGCTCGACCAGCCGGCACGCCTCGGCACCGTCGCGGGCGGTCGCCACTTCGAGCCCTTCGTCCAGGGACAGCAGCACCTCCTGCATCAGCTCCCTGTCCATGGGCTCGTCGTCGGCCACCAGCACCTTCCGTATCATCTCCCCTCCGTCTCAAGCGGCCCTGAGCACAAATGCCATGGACGTCCCCTCCCCGAGGCGGCTCTCGACCTCGAGTCGGCTGCCGTGCAGTTGCAGTATCCGGTCAGCAATGGGCAGACCCAGCCCCGTGCCGCCGCGCTTGGAGCTGTAGAAGGGCTCCAGCACGCGGGCGAGGTCGTGGGGAGGGATACCCGTTCCCGTGTCGCACACCTGCACCCGCACCCCGTCGGCTGCGAGCCGGGCCGACACGCGCACCTCTCCCTCCCCCTCGAGCGCTTCGACCCCGTTCTTCACCAGGTTCAGCAGGACTTGCTTCAGCTTGTCGGCATCGGCGCAGACCCAGCGGGCCTGCTCGGGTACGTCCACGGCCAGCTCAGCCGGGCCGTGCGGCTGCTCGGCCCGGACGAACTCGACGACCTGCTCGGCCTCGGCGCGCAGGTCGCATCGGGCGAGCCGCGGCTCGTCGGGGCGGGCGAAGTCCAGCAGGCGCCCGAGCATGGCGTTCAGGCGGTCGGCGGCGCCCATGATGTTGCCCACGTAGCGCCGGTCGGTGGCCCCGGCGTCCATCTTCCGTTCCAGCAGGCTCGCAAATCCCTTGATGCCGTTCAGGGGCTTGCGTATCTCGTGGGCGAGCCCGGCGGCCATCCTGCCCAGGTCGGCGAGCTTCTCGTGATGGCGGAGCTGCGATTCCAGCTCGCACAGCTTCGTCATGTCTCGGTCCACCTGGACGGCGCCGATGGGCCGGCCCTCCGAGTCTTCCACCAGGCAGGCGGTGCTGGAGATGGCCCTGCTCTGCTTGCCGCCCAGCTCGCGGCGGACCGACTCGCGCCGACATCGCCCTGCCAGCACGCCGGCCAGCAGGTCGCCGTGCGGTCCGAGCACCTCACTGAAGCCCCGCCCGAGGGCGCGGTCCCGGGCGACTCCCCACATCCGCTCCGCCGCCGCGTTGTAGGTGTTGATGTTGCCCTCGAGGTCGGTGACGACCACGGCGGAGGGGATGCTCTCCAGGATGCTCCGCTGGAAGTTGTAGGCCTCGTCGAGCTCGCGCACGTTGCGCTGGAGTTGGCGGTTGGCGGCTTCCAGCTCCAGGTTGATGCGCTCGGCCTCTGCCTTGAGGCCCTCGTAGGCGCTGCGCAGCTGGGCGGTCTGCTGGCAGAACTGCGCGAAGGCATCCTCGAGCGCCTGCAGCTCGGCCGGGCGCGTCTGCACGTTCTGCTCGGCCACTCCCAACGTGTTCCCCCTCATCCGGCGCGGTAGAGCCGCCGCGCGCGGCTGGCGTTGACACTGGCCCGGGCGCTCTCCGTCTGCTGGCGCTGCCGTTCGATGTGGTCCAGCAGCCGGCGCTGCACGCGCTCCTGCACTTCGCTCACCTGGGCGATGATCGCCTCGATGGACGTGAGAACGGCGCGCAGCTCGCCTTTCGGGTCCTCGCGAGTCTCCTCCCAGCGCTTCTTGGCCGGCCCGACCGCCTCCTCGACAGCGGCTATGTCGGCCATCAAGCGCTCCACGTCGCCGCAGAGCTCGAGCACGCAGCTCGGGTCCGGCGCGGCGGCCATGACCTCGTCCTGGCGCTGGACGAGCTCCAGCACGCGGGCATAGAGCGCCTCTTCACGGCGGTAGGCATGCACGAGTTGCTCATAGAGCGCGTTCATTCGGTCCCTTCGGGTGCCTCCTCGGCGAGTGCGATCATGGTGGCCAACCAGTCCGCCCACTCGGCGGCCCCGGGGTCCTTCGCCTTCAGCTCGGCCAGCAGCGCGGCGGTCGCCACCATGTCGCCGGCGTTCCTCTCGCTCAAGAGCAGCATCCGCAGCAGGTGCGGATCTTCCGGGTCCTCTTCCCTGAGTCGGCGGTATATCTGCGCAGCCTCCCCGAACGAGCCGGCCAGAAACAGGGCATGGGCCATCTCCTCGTCGCCGACGACGGGCCGGTCGAGCACGGCGCGCCATGGTTTGGGTCCGGGCTGGGACGGTTCGGGGGCCGGCGTGACCACCTCCTCGGCGGCCGGCTCTTCGGTGTCGGCGGCCGGCGCGGGTTCCGGCAGCGGCACGGCCTCCCTCACGTCGCCCAGGTCTATGGCCTCGGGCAGCTCGCGGGCCGCCCGCAGCAGCTCGCCCACCGCCTCGTAGAGGCGTCCCCGATGCGGGTCCTCCAGCGGCCGGCGATACGCCTCGATGAGCGTTTCCAGCTGCGTCGGCTCCCGCTCGGCGCGCGCGGGCGCCGCCCCGGCGAGGACGCACGCCAGCAGAACGGCTGCCGCCACGCGCGCACGCGCACGGTTCATGGCGACCCTCCTTCCAGCTCGCTCGGGCACTTGCCCGCGTAGGCCAGCGCCGCCTTGTCGAACTGGTTCGTGGCTTCGCAGTGCCTGCCGATCATCCTCAGAGCGGCCGCGCGGACCCGCTCGGAACGGCACTCGAGCGCGACGTCACGGCACAACGCGAGCGCCAGGTCCGACTTGCCCTCCGCCTTCAGCAGCCCGGCCTCGACCAGCTTCAGCTCGCCGCGCAACTCAGGGTCGAGCAGCTCGGGCCCCAGCTCGTCAACGGAGGCCCGTGCCTCCGCCAGCCGGCCCAGTTCCACCTGGAAGCCGGCCCTGGCCACCCGGAGCGTCTCGCGCTGCCTGTCGTCCTTCACGTGCGCCAGCAGCAGGTCCACCGCCTGGAGCCCGGCCGACTGGAGCCCGGCCTTGCGGTAGGCTTCCAGCACCGCAGGGAGCGCTCGGTGCAGCTCGGCCCGGTCGCTCAGCGTGCTGCACATCACGTCGGCCAGCACGGCCGCCCGCAGGTTCTCGCCCGCCTGCATGTAGCTCTGCAGCAGGTCCAGGCAGGCCTGGCAGCTGCGTTCCTCTTCCAGCGCATAGGTGCTCAGGTAGAACTCGTAGCGGGATATGGCTTTGCTGGACTCCCCGGCGTCAAACGCCATCCTGGCCAGCCGGTAGTCGGCCTCGCGGGCGTGTTCGGTGCCCGAGTAGCGCGTGCGCAGTTCCGTGTAGCGCTCTTCGACCTCGTGGGGCGAGGCGCCGGATTTCTCCAGGCAGTAAGCGATGTTGTAGAGGATGCTGGGGGTGAGGGGGTCCTGCGTCTCGTAGGCGAGCGCCCGGCGGAAGCAGGCGACGGCCTGGTCGTACTTGCCCAGCTGGACCTGGCTCTGAGCGGCCCACAGGAAGGCCGACTGCCGCAGCGTCTGCTCCGCGTCGCTGTCCACCACGTGGAGCAGTTCGTCCTCGGCGCGCTGCCAGTTGCGCCGCTCGCAGCAGGCCCGCCCGGCCATGTAGTGGCCGTAGACGGCCCACGGCGAGGCCGGGAACTCCTCGCATAGGATGCTCACCTGGTCGAGGGCCATCTTGGCGCGGCCGGCCATCATGTGAAGGTGCGCCAGGGCGTAATAGGCCTCGGGGACGGTCGCCGATTCGGGGTAGAGGATCAGGAACTCCTGCAGGCCCCAGAGCGCGGCCTTCATCGCCTCCTCCGGCGAGCGGGGCAGCGGCTCCAGCCGACCGATCACCAGCTTCTCGCCCTCGCCGTGCGCCGCCAGGCCCAGCGAGCCGAGCACCAGCTCCAGCCCGTGGCTGGGGGAGATGGTCTCCAGGCAGGCGCTCACCGGGTAGTCCCCGGGGCCGCTGTAAACCAGCTCCATGTCGGCGGCCTCGGCCACGGCCTTCAGCACGTCGGCGAGGGGCGCCCCCTCGGAGAGCAGGCGCAGCTCGCCCATGTCGTATGCGGCCTCACACGTGCCGTCGCCGTACTTGCCGGAGGTGGGGATGATGTCTTCGGCGACGAGCGGCCTGGCGCCGCACTCCGCCCTGCCCAGCCGCGGCGGCGCGATGCCGTAGAGGTCGCCTTTGCTGCCCGAACGGGCCAGGACGATGCGCGTCTTGCCCATTGCCCCGCAGTAGGCCAGCCAGCGATTCAGGGCCTCCTGGTCGGCGTAGCGCGCCGAGTTGGCGCGCAGCAGATGGACGTGGCGGAAGTAATCCTGCCACCGCTGCTGCTCGCCCAGGACGCGGATGGAGCCGATCAAGGCGTGCTTCCACAGCTCGTCCCCCGGCCGGCTCACCGAGCGCAGCGACTCGTAGTCCCGCAGGCACGTCTCCAGGCGCCCCAGCGCCAGCAGCACGCCGGCCAGCTTGTGGCGGGCCA
>Ga0111189_1001_pt1 | contig 27157 bp, 38 predicted proteins | sample DeeMarSWOR324_28_FD_80357 | JGI IMG/M metagenome (GOLD analysis project Ga0111189, IMG submission 80357) | Planctomycetes bacterium SM23_32 | reverse complement strand
GGCCGACAGGCTGGCGGCCGACCTGGCCGGCGCGCAGCTGCGCCGGCCGCAGTTCCCCGTAGTGGCCAACGTCACCGGCGCGCCCGTCGAAGAGCCCCAGGAGATCCGGCGACTGCTGTTCGAGCAGGTCACGAGCCCCGTCCGCTGGCACGACGGCATCCGATGGATGCTCAAGCAGGGGATGCGGCAATGCTACGAGGTGGGCCCGGGGCGGGTGCTCCAGGGGCTGCTCAGACGCATTGATCCGCAGGTGACCTGCGCCACGGTCGGAGGGGCCGACGACGTGCGCGCCTGCGCCGAGGCGATCGCACACTGACACAAGCCAAGAGGAAGGGAAGATGAAACCGCTGGAGGGCAAGACGGCCGTGGTTACGGGGGCGGCGCGCGGCATCGGGCGAGCCATCTGCCTGGAGCTTGCCGAGGCCGGAGCCAACGTGGCCGGCATTGACGTGGCAATGGATGCCATGGAAGAGACGGCGGCGCTCGTGCGCGCGAAGGGCGTCGAGTTCCTGGCGCTCGAGGCGGACGTCTCCCGGTTCGAGCAGCTCAAGGACGCCGTGGGCCGGGTGGCCGAGCAGTTCCAGAGCCCGGCAGCGCAGCGGGCGGATCATCAACATCGCCAGCGTCGTCGGCATCACGGGCAACGCCGGGCAGGCCAACTACTCGGCCAGCAAGGCGGGCGTCATCGCCCTGACCAAGACGGCCGCCCGTGAGCTGGCCTCGCGCAACGTGACGGTCAACGCCGTCGCGCCCGGCTTCATCGAGACCCCCATGACCGAGAAGCTGAGCGAAGAGGCCCGTCAGGCATCCCTGGCCCAGATACCGCTCGGACGCCTCGGCCGGCCGGAGGACGTGGCCAGGGCCGTGCGGTTCCTCGCCGGGCCCGAGTCCGAGTACGTCACCGGGCAGGTGCTCGTCGTGGACGGTGGCATGGTCATGTAGGGGCCGGGGCTTGCAAGCCCGCAGACCCTGTCGTTAGAATAGCCCGCTCTGTGGAAGGCGCGTTCGCGGCGTCCTACAACGTCTTCACACCCCACCATTCAGGAGGCAGCAAGGTGGCAGGCGATACTCGCGAGACAGTAGTCAACCTGGTGGCAGAGAGAATGGGTGTCGAGCCGGACCAGATCACCGACGACACCCATTTCGTCAACGATCTGCAGTCGGACTCGCTGGACATGGCCGAGCTGGTCATTGACCTGGAGGAGCAGTTCGACCTGAGCATCAGCGACGAGGAGGCCCAGCAGATCGAGACTGTCGGCCAGGCCATAAAGTACATCGAAGAGAAGCAGGCGAAATAGAGCCGATGCATCCCAGACGCGTCGTGGTCACGGGGGCGGGAGTCGTCTCCCCGGTCGGATGCAGCAAGGAGACGGCCTGGGCCGCCGTGCGCGACGGACGGAGCGGCATCCGCACCATCACGGCCTTTGACACGTCGGGCTTCGATGTGCACATCGCCGGGGAGGTGCGGGACTTCGACCCCCTTGACCACCTCAGCAAGCGGGAGATGAGTCGGCTGGACCGGTTCGTGCAGTTCGCCGTGGTCGCCGCCGATCAGGCCATCACCGAGTCGGGACTCGACCTGGAGGCCGAGGACCGCCGGCGCATCGGAGCCTTCATCGGCACCGGCATCGGCGGGCTGCACGAGATCGAGGCCCAGCACGCCCGGCTGCTCCAGAGCGGCCCCCATCGCACCAGCCCGCTGATGATCCCGAAGCTGATGACCAACGCCGCCGCCGGCCAGGTGACCATGCGCAAGGGCCTGATGGGACCGAGCATGTCGGTCTCGAGCGCCTGCGCATCGGCCTCCCACGCCATCGGCGAGGCCCTCAAGTGCATCCGCTACGGCACCGCCGACGTCATGGTCTGCGGCGGGGCCGAGGCCGCCGTGACACCCATGGGGCTCAGCGGGGTCCAGCAGTCCAAGGCCCTCTCGACCCGCAACGACGACCCGCCGGCCGCCAGCCGCCCCTTCGACCTCAACCGCGACGGCTTTGTCATGGCCGAAGGCGCCGCCATACTCATCATCGAATGCCTCGAACACGCGCGCCAGCGCGGCGCCGAGATCCTGGTGGAGCTGGCCGGCTACGGGGCCAGCAGCGACGCCTACCACGTGACGCTGCCCGACCCCGAGGGGCGCGGAGCCGCCCTGGCCATGGCTCACGCCCTCGAGGACGCCGGCCTCGGACCCCAGGACGTGGACTACATCAACGCCCACGGCACGAGCACGCCGGCCGGCGACGACGTAGAGGCCAAGGCCATCTGCGCCGTCTTCGGCGACCACGCCCACAAGCTGGCGGTCAGCTCCTCCAAGAGCGTCTTCGGCCATCTGCTGGGGGCGTCCGGCGCGCTCGAAAGCGCCGTCTGCGTCTGGGCCATGCTCGACGACGTCTGCCCGCCGACTATCAACCTGGATGACCCGGACCCCGAGTGCTGCGGGCTGAACTTCGTGCCGCACCAGGCCCAGCAGCGGCGGCTCAACGCCGTCCTGTGCAACTCGTTCGGGTTCGGCGGTCACAACGTCTCGCTGGCGTTGCGCAAGTTCGCAGGCTGAGTCCGCTTGAGCGGCCGGCCCCGAGCCCGCCGTCACCTCTGCGGGGCCCCCTATGGCAACTGGTCCCGTCCGCGTCGCGCACGTCATCACCCGCATGATCCTGGGCGGCGCCCAGGAGAACACCCTCCACATCTGCGACCGCCTCAACCGCAGCCCCGACTGGGACGTGCTGCTCGTTACCGGCCCCCCGCTCGGCCCGGAGGGCGAGCTGCTGAGCGAAGTGCGCCGCCGCGGCATCCCCCACATCGTCGTGCCCGAGATGCGTCGCGCCGTGAGGCCCTGGCTCGACGCGGCCGCCTGCCTCAGGCTCGTGCGCATCTTCCGCTGGTGGCAGCCAGCCGTCATCCAGACCCACAGCTCCAAGGCAGGCATCCTGGGCCGGCTCGCCGCCCGGGCGGCGGGCGTGCCCGTCATCGTCCACACCGTCGAGGGGCTCCCCTTCCATCGTTACGCCCCTCCCCTCGCCAACGCGGCCTTCATCCTGGCCGAACGTGTGGCCGCCCGCCTGACCGACCGCATCATCTGCGTCGCCCGGGCTATGGTGGACCAGGCCACGGCGGCCGGGATCCGCCCGCGCGGGGGCTACTCCATCGTCCGCAGCGGCATGGACGTGGACGCCTACCGGCCGGACGACCCGCGCCGCGAGGAGGTGAGGCGGCAGTTCGGCTTCGGCCCCCGGGACGTGGTCATCGGCAAGGTGGCCCGTCTCTTCGAGCTGAAGGGCCACGAGTTCGTCCTGCGGGCCGCCGCGAAGGTGGCCGAGCGCTGCCCTGACGTGAAGCTGCTTTTCGTCGGGGACGGCGTCCTGCGCGATGAGCTTCAGGCCCTGGCGCTGCGGCTCGGGCTGGGCGAGCGGACCGTCTTCGCCGGGCTGGTGCCGCCGGAGCAGGTGCCCGCCGTGATGAGCGCCATGGACGTGGTCGTGCACGCCTCGCTGCGGGAGGGGCTGCCTCGTGTGCTGGTGCAGGCGCTGCTCTGCGAGAAGCCGGTGGTCGCCTACGACGGCCATCGTCGAAGCCGTCGAACATCGCGAGCAGGCGCGCCAGATGGCCCGGGAGGGGCGCCGCCGCTTCGCCGACGCCTTCCGCGTCGAGACGATGGTCAGCGACACCGAGGCCCTCTACCGCGCCCTGCTGCGCGCGAAGCACGAACACCGAGGGGGGACGCCCGGGCGCATGTGACGCACCGGAGGGCCTGTCCTCCGTCGCTCGCCGTGGGCGAGCTATGGAGGATGGTCGGCCGGAGCGGACACGGTCAGAACGCTTCGCGGCTGAAGTCGCCGCCCTGCCCACCGGTGTTTCCGAGGCCATTCTCCAGCCAGTGTAGCAACAGGTCGTGTCCGGGGCAGACTCGGGGCGCTGGACGCGCACTACGTCGGCATTGCAGCTTGCGGACGGCGCTGTGTACCCTCGGGCGCCGAGGGGGCAATGGCCCGATCTAGCCGGCGCACAGAAGACCCCGGCCGTTGCGGCCGGGCTAATGGAAGAGCCGAGATAACAGGGGGCGCTGCTTGGCCAGCTCGAATAGCCGGCTCCCGACCTTGCGGAAGCGGGCAGCGTCGCCCTTCTTCTGAATCTCGCGCAGGATGGCCGAGTAAACGGTAGCCGCCGGCGTCTTGCCCTCCGATCGCCGGTAACCCGCCTCGAACGCGCCCTCGACGACGGCCTTGCCGTTGAGCGGTTCGCCGGCCTTTCCGAGCACCTCCGCTGCCGCACCAAGAGAGTGCCCGCCCTGTTTGACAGTGGAGATACCCGGTCGTATAATGTCGCGTTCTTGCGAATGTGAGCACAAGCACAATATGCCTCGAACAACCGTTCCAGAACAGACCACAGGGCGTCTTTTTGCTTACCTCCGGGCGCTGCTGTGCTTGCGCGAAGAAGGCGTCGAGGTGGTCTCGTCCCAGGCACTTGCCGATGCCTGTCATCTGAAGGCATCCGCGGTGCGGAAGGACTTCTCCTACTTCGGCGAATTCGGAACGCGAGGAGTCGGCTACAACGTCGAGCAGTTGATCGGCGTTATCCGGGGGATACTCCATCTGGATGCGCCGATGAAGGCAGCGCTGGTCGGGGTGGGCAACATAGGACGTGCCCTGCTGGCATATCCGGGCTTCAGCCAGGAAGGCTTCCACATCGCAGCAGCTTTCGATAAGGATGCACGCAAGATAGGCAGGACCGTAAAGGGCGTGCTGGTCGAAGACATTGCGAACCTGGAGCGACGGATAAAAGAGGAGGGCATACGTCTAGGCATCGTGGCCGTGGAGGTCGCAGAGGCGCCGGAAGTGGCCCGTCGCATGGCCGACGCAGGGGTGAAGGCGCTGCTATCGTTCGCGCCCTGCAACCTGAACATGCCGGACACCGTGAAAGTCACGTGCGTGGACCTGGGCATGGAACTGGCTCGGCTCGTCTATCACCTGTAGGCATGGGAGGCCGGCGTGGCTGAGACGGTCTATCCGTTCGCAGACAAGCTGAGGAGCTTCCTCTACATGCTGGGCATGTCCCTCCTGGTCTGGCTTGCTCTGACGCAGAGCCTCGAAGCGCAGGAAGTGCTGGTCGGCACGGGGGCATGTCTGGCGCTTTCCCTGGTGCTCAGTACGCATTACATCCGCCTGGGTCTGCCCCCGCTGACGATCAAGAGGGCCGTCTTCTTCGCCGTCTACCTGGTGGTTCTGCTGTGGGAGATCATGAAGGCCAATCTTGACGTTGCCTACAGGGTCGTTCATCCACGGATGCCCATAAACCCGGGCGTTGTGGTGATCAGGACGGCACTGACGTCCGACATCGCCAAGATGATCCTGGCCAATTCGATCACCCTGACGCCCGGGACCTTCACGCTGGACGTGATCGGGGACAAGCTCCTGATCCATTGGATAAACGTAAAGGTCGAGGAGATCGACGCGGCCACTGAGTTGATCGGGGAGAGGTTCGAGAAATACCTGCGGGTGATCTTCCAGTGAGTTACCTCCTTCTTGTAGCCATTACCGGGGCCGGAATGCTGCTCTGCTTGCTGCGGATGCTCAAGGGGCCCAGCAGTGCAGACCGCGCGGTGGCCGTGGACACCGCGGCCACGGTGACCACTGCCCTGCTGGTGCTGCTGGGCTTTGTGTTCAACAGATATGTCTACCTGGATGTCGCCCTGGTGTACGCCCTGCTGACCTTCATTGGAGCTGTGGCGATCGCCAGGTACCTGGAAGGGGGCTTAGGGTGACGTTGGTGGGGACCATAGTCACGGCGATTGGCACCATGTTCCTTTTCCTGGGGAGCCTGGGGGTATTCCGGTTTCCCGACGTGTATAACCGTCTCCAGGCCGGCACCAAGTGCACCACCCTGGGCGCCTTCCTGACGATCATCGGCGTCGGGTTGATGGAGCCGTCGTGGTTCGCGAAGTGCTTGCTGATAGCCTGTTTCATCCTCCTGACCAATCCCATTTCCAGCCATGCGCTGGGACGCGCCAGCCGCAAGAGCGGCGTGCCCCTGTGGGAGGGAAGCGTCCTGGACAAGAGCGAGGAATTCGAGAGCTACGGGAAGACAGAGGGATGATCATCTTCCAGACATTCGTGGTGCTGGTCATGATCGTGGCGGCGGTGGCGGCGGCGAGGTTCGGAGACCTTCTCAACGCCGTCATCGCGTGCGCGCTGGTCAGTTTGATGGCCTCCATTATCTTCTATTTCCTTCAGGCCCCGGACGTAGCCATGGCGGAGGCGAGCATCGGCGCCGGGTTGACCACTGCAATCTTCATCTTTGCCATCAACAGGACCGTAAGATACGAGAGAAATGAGAAGACTGATTAGCCTCTCGCTGCTTCTGATCGTTGCACTGGGGATCTCCCTCTGCTTCTCCGGTGCGTACTTCGGGGCAGAGGGGGCAAACAGGGCCGGAAAGCTGGCACAGGACAGGGTCAACTTCGGCCAGCGGTATAACAGCCGGGGTCTCGAGGAGAACGGGGCCGGGAACATCGTCGCCTCGGTGGTGGTGAACTACCGTGGTTTTGACACTCTGGGCGAGGTCACCGTGCTGTTCATTGCCGCCGTGGGGCTGGCCGTGGTCCTCTCCACGCGGCGTGAGAAGCCAGCGCGAGTCCGCGCGGAGCCAGCCAGTCTGGTCGTCTTCACCGGCTGCCGCTTTCTGTTCCCACTCATTCTGCTTTTGGGTAGTTATATCTTCATCCACGGGCACCTTACGCCGGGAGGCGGATTCCAGGGAGGCGCGGTGGTCGCCTCCGGTTTCTTGCTGGTCTATCTGGGGTGCCGGGGCAAAGGGTTGAGGAGTGCCGGCTTCACCGTCACGGAGTCGCTGTCGGGGCTCGCCTTCGTGGTCCTGGCGCTGGTCGGGCTGGCCGTCGGGGGCTCTCTGTTGCTGAACTTCCTGCCCAAGGGCAGTGCCCTTACCTTGTTCAGCGGCGGGGTCATCCCGATTATCTACGTGGCGATCGGGCTGAAGGTCGGTTCGGAACTCGGCAGCATCATCGCCAACCTGTCCGGGGAGGCGCCATGAGTCTCCTGTCCCCCTCCATTCACTACGTGGGCTGTTTCTCGCTGGTGCTGATCGGCCTGTACGTCGTGCTGGTCAAGCCGAACCTGATCAAGGTCATCATCGGGATCAACCTGATGGATACGGGGGTCAACCTGTTCCTGGTCACCGTCGGCTACATCCAGGGGGGGACGGCTCCGATCTTCTCGGAGGCAGCCCGGCAGCCGGAGGGGATGGTGGATCCCGTGCCCCAGGCGCTTGTTCTGACTGCCATTGTCATTGGAGTCTCAGTGCTGGCGCTGGCGCTGGCGCTGACAATCAGGGTGTATGGCCACTACGGGACGTTAGACCTTCGCAAGATCAAGGGGTTGAGGTGGTGAGTCCCATACTCCTGATCGCGGTGCCGCTGGGCCTTGCGTTCATCACGCCCCTGCTGGGTCTGGCCCGGAAGGGAGCCCCCCGGTACGTCCCCGCTGTCGCCATGCTTTTCAACCTCCTCGTGTCCGTCTCGCTCCTGCCGGATGCGCTGAGGGCGCCGATTGTCGTCCGGACCGCCGGCTGGGCGCCGCCTTTCTCGATCCACCTGGTGGCTGGGCCGCTGGGGCTGCTTCTGTCCTCCCTCATTGCGCTGATCGGCCTGCTGGTGGCTGTCTACGGAATGGACTACATCCGCGAAGGGGCGACAACAAGATACCACGTTCTCTCCATCCTCATCCTCGTCGGAGCTACCGGCGTCGTGCTGACGGGCGACGTGTTCAACCTTTTCGTTTTCTTTGAAATACTGTGCATCTCCTCCTATGCGCTGGTCGCCTACTGGGGGGACAGCGCGAGCGTGGAGGCCGGGGCCAAGTATCTGATCCAGGGGGCCATAGGCTCGAGCTTCGTCCTGATAGGGATCGGCTTGCTGTACGGTGCTTTCGGCGCCCTGAGCATGGCGGACATAGCCGCCAACGTCAGTTCGGTCAGCAGCTTCAGGCTGTTCGTGTCTCTGGCCTTTCTGATCACGGGTTTTGGAGTGGAGGCAGCAGTGTTCCCGCTGAACGCCTGGCTGCCGGATGCGCACTCCTCTGCCCCGTCCTCGATCAGCGCCATCCTGTCCGGCATCGCCATCAAGGCGGGCATTTACGCCGTTGCGCGGGTGGTTTACACGATCTACGGGGCGCAGAGCATCCTGCCTTTCGTGGCGCTGCTCAGCGTTGCGACGCTTTTGATCGGCGAGATGTGTGCCTTCAGCCAGAACGACATCAAGAGGCTTCTGGCATACTCCAGCATCGGCCAGATGGGGCTTATCGTGTTCGGGCTGGCGATGGCCTCTGCGACGGGTGTTTCTGCGGCCCTTTTCGTGGTCATCAGCCATGCCCTGGCGAAGGCGCTGCTGTTCCTGGCCTCCGGCTATATGATCCTCCGCACCGGATCGAGGGAGGTCTCGTCGCTGAACGGGATGGGCACGAGGATGCCGCTGACGTCGCTGTGCTTCACGGTAGGCGCTTTCTCGCTCGTCGGGCTGCCGCCGTTCGTCGGGTTTGCCAGCAAGTTCATGATCGTTCGGGCTGCCCTGGAGACAGCGGACACCTTCTTTGTCGTACTTCTTGCAATCGCCCTTATTGGCACGGTGATAGAGGGCGCGTACTTCCTGCGCATAGTGCAGGGCCTCTACTTCAAGCCGGCGCCACAGCAGGCGCGCGAAGAGACGCGGAAAGAGCCCCCCCTCTCGGCGTTGGTGCCGGTGGGAGTGCTGGCGGCCTTGATTGTCGCGGTCGGCCTGTATCCCGGGCTGGTGGAGCGGGCGCTCGGAGCGGCGGCGAATGACCTGCTGGACAGGGACAGTTACGTGCAGAACGTAATGGGAGACTGAAGGTGGGCGCAGGGGCGATACTGACAGTGGCCTTGGCCGGGGCGGGGTTGAGTTACCCGCTCGGCCTCCTTTCAGCGAAGGTCCGCAACGTCTTCGCCACCGCTGTATCTGCGCTCCTCGTCTGTCTTGTGGCCGCGGCGTACGGGCGATCCGGTGAGCACGTCTACTACTCCGGCTTCCTCGGGCTGGACCTCATCCTGCGGACGGACGCCCTGGCCTGGTTCTTCGCCATCACGGTGTCCCTGGTCGGCTGCCTGAGCGTTGTATTCTCCCTCCGCTACGTGCGCGGCAGGGAGAAGGTGAGCTTCTACTACTTCGCCCTGCTGCTGGTCAACGCCGCCATGCTGGGCATCGTGTTCAGCGGCGACCTGCTCAGCTTCTTCATCTTCTGGGAGGTCATGAGCTGGGCGGCGTATCTGCTCATAAGCTACAACCGCGGGCGAGCCCTGTACGCCGGGCTGAAGTACATCGTCATGTCCATCATCGGCTCGTGCGCCATGCTGGTGGGATTGCTCAGCCTGTATGCAGCTCACGACACGCTGGTCATCTCCGAGCTGGCCGAACGGATAGGATCCAGGGGCACGGGCTTCTTGCTCGGTGTCCTGGTTGCCTTCAGCATTGGCTTTGGCATCAAGAGCGCGATGGTCCCTCTGCACACGTGGCTGCCGGATGCGCATTCGGAGGCCCCGTCGCCTTTCAGCGCTGTGCTGTCGGGCATCCTCATCAAGATGGGCATCTACGGCTTTGTCCTCGTCATGTATGCGTTGGTGGGGCTCAAGCTTCTGCTGGGGCTGAGGGGCGCGTGGGTGAGCTTCAACTCAGTCCTCTGCTGGCTGGGGGCCATTGGCATCCTGATACCCACCTTCATCGCGGTGCTTCAGACCGACGCAAAAAGGCTCCTGGCGTGGAGTTCCATCGGGCAGATCGGCTACATCATCCTGGGCATGGGCTTCGCCACCAGTCTGGGGCTTACGGGGGCCCTGTTCCACACCTTCAACCACGCTGTGTTCAAAGCACTGCTGTTCCTGGCCGTGGGGGCCGTCGAGTACAGGACCGGTGGGGTAAGGGACCTGAACGAACTCGGGGGGCTCATCAAGAGGATGCCGGTTACCTTTGCGTGCGCCCTGGTCGGTGGGCTGGGGCTGATCGGCGTGCCGCTGACCAGCGGCTTTGTGTCCAAGTGGTTGATCTACAAGACGTTGATCGCCGAGGGGCATCCTTTCCTGGCCCTGGCGGCGCTGGTGGGCACGTGGGGGGCGATCCTTTACGTCTACAAGCTGCTCCACAACATGTTCCTCGGTCAGCTCCCGGAGAAGTACGCCCACCTGGAAGCGGCGCCGTTCACGATGCGGCTGCCACTGGTGGTCTGCGGGTCGATCATCATCCTGTTCGGGATACTGCCCGGCATTCCGCTTGGCGCAGTGGGGCCCATTGTGGGTTCGCTTGGCCTGGAGCCCGTGCAGGCAACTCTTACGGGTTTCGGGCCCCAGGTGGGGCCACTGAACATGGTGAGCATCTTCGCCGCCGCCGCGCTCGCGGTGCTGGCGGTGCTGCTCGTTCTGCGGGCCTCCGCGGCGCCCAGGCGCGTGGCACAGGAGGACAGCTACGCCGCGGGCTCCCCCGTGCCGGCGGGAAGGTATCACCACACGGTGCGGTTCTACGACCCGCTGGAGGGGGCCACCATCGGCTATCTGCGCGACTGGGCGGATGAGTTCTACACGCGGGTTGCCGGTGGGGCCAGGGGCGGTTTCGACGGGTTGAGACGGATCTACACCGGAGACGTGCGCAACTACGTGATGTACATCGTCTGTCTGCTGGCCTTCCTGATCTTCGTGCAGATGGTCTGGCACATATGGTGACGAGAATCATCCAGCTTCTGCTCTCACCGCTGATCGCCTTGGCGGTGGGGGTGTTGTTCCTCGGCCTGTCGCGCAAGATCATCGCGCGCATCCATCGCCGTTACGGCCCCCCGCTCTACCAGCCCGTCATTGACGTGATAAGGATGATGTCGCAGCGCAGCATATCCCATGGTTCCCTCTTCGAGCTTGGCGTGGTTCTTGCCCTGGCCGGCTCCCTCGTCACGGTCCTCTTCATACCTCTGGGGGGAACGGTGATCTGCCGCCAGAATCCCCTCGCTCACGGGGTGCTGTGTCCCCTCTCGTCATCCGGCGGCCTGCTGGTGGTCATGTACCTGATGCTGTTCGGGCCGCTGGGGCTGGCCCTCGGCGCCGGGGATTCCGCGAATCCGAACGCCAGCATAGGCGTCAGCCGCAAGCTGCTGCTGGCGCTCGCCTACGAGGTGCCGTTCCTGCTGGTGATCCTGGCGGTGATGTCGCACTACAGGACGATTTCCATAACGGAGATTGTCGCCCGGCAGCAGGAGTCGGGCTGGGGAGTCCTATCTGTTCCGCTTTCGGCAGTGGCGGCGTTCCTGATACTGCCGGCCATGCTCGGCATAAGGCCCTTTGACCTGGTGAGTGCCCCCCAGGAGATAGCCTCCGGCCCGCTGGCGGAATACGGCGGCAGCTACCTGGCCCTGCTTGCGGTCCAGAAGGGCGTTCACCTCTTCGTCGTGATTGCCCTCTACGTTGATCTGTTTCTGGGCGGCGGCGTGAATCTCGCCACCTTCCTCGTGAAGATGCTGGTCGTGTTCGTGGCGGCGGAGATGATCGCGGCTGTGCTGCCCAGGATCAGGATCGAGAGTGCGGTCAGGTTCTGCTGGAAGTGGCCGACGGCCCTGGCGCTGTTGCAGATGGCCATCACGGTCCTGTCGAAATCGGTGTGAGGATGGATAGAAACCAGATCACCAAGTGGCTCAAGAGCCCGGCCAAGATGGCCCACAAGTACTCCTTGCACGCCGTCTACTTCTGCACCGGCTGTGGGATCATCGAGATCCCACCCGTCATCACCACCAGGTGGGATGCGGAGAGGTTCGGCGTGCTGCCGGTGGCCACGCCCAGGCAGGGAAACCTCTTCATGATCACGGGGTATGTTTCCCTCAAGACCCTGAAGGCCATCATACGGACCTACGAACAGATGCCGGATCCGAAATACACGGTGGGTTTCGGCTCATGCCCCATCAACGGCGGGATGTACTGGGATTCCTACAACACGATCAAGCACCTCGACAGGTACATCCCCGTGGACGGCTGGATCGCCGGCTGCATGCCGCGCCCCGAGGCGGTGTTCGTCGGAGTGACGCACCTGTGGACCCTGATCGACAAGGGGAAAGCCGACGGCTATCTCCGATACAAGCGGTATTACGCGGCCTACAGAAGGAACCAGGAGATGCTCTTCGGGGAACTGCAGTGGCCGCCGCTGTATCCGACCGAGGCGGAAGCTGAGGAAGCCCGACCATGATCGCATCGCTGCGCACCGGCCTGGAGGCGACGTTCAAGGGCGTGGAGGTCACCGACCGCGAGGACGGGATGATGTTCGTCCTCGCCCCCGGCGAGAGCATCCCCGCAGTCCTCCGATATCTGAGGGAACACGGGCTCGATCACCTGGCGCTTGTCTCCTGCGTGGATTGGATCGAGGAGGGGGAACTCGAGGTGGTGTACCTGCTGACCTGCTACATGCGAAACAACACGGACTACGGCCCCGAACAGCGGCGGCACGTGTTGCTGAGAACGAAGCTTCCCCGGGAGAGCGCCGAGCTGGATTCGGTGATCGGCATCTTCGAGAACGCGGAACCTCACGAGCGGGAAATACACGAGCTTTATGGGGTCCATTTTGAGGGCCACCCCCGGCTGATTCCGCTTTTCCTGGAAAGAGGCTACGAAATACCTCCCTTCCGGAAAGACTTCGACACCCGCCAGTACGTTGAGAAGACCTTCGGTGCAATCCCGCCGGTGGAAGACTAAGTGATATGGCTCAGATCTCAGAGATAGCAGGATCGGGCTCCGGAAGGGAACTGGAGCTGTACTTCGGCCCCCAGCACCTCGGGATGGTCGGGAACTTCAGCATCACGCTGAAGGTCGAGGGCGACCGGGTGCTGAAAGCCACCGCCAATCCCGGCTATCTCCACCGTGGGTTCGAGAAGCTGATGGAATACAGGACCTGGATCCAGAACTTCCCCATGGTGTGCCGCATCAACGTCGTGGAACCCGACTCCATGGAAATGGTCTATGCCATGGCCGTCGAGAAGCTCGCCGGCATCGAGGTGCCGGAGCGGGCGCAGTACATCAGGAGCATCTGCCTGGAGCTGGCTCGGGTTTCGTCGCACCTCTTCGGCCTGTGGGCCTACTCGAACATGCTCGGCTTCGACACGCCGGCCCAGTGGGCGATGTACCACCGCGATCTTGTGCTCGACCTCTTCGAAGAGCTGACCGGCGGCCGCGTCTACCACATATACCTGTGGCCGGGCGGCGTGCGACGCGATTTCCCGAAAGGCTTCAGGGACAGGATTGTACACACGCTTCACTCCATCGGCGGTTGGGTGCCGGATTACGACGCCACATTCTTCAACAACCGCCTGTTCTACGAGAGGGCCCGGGGGGTAGGACAACTGAGCCAGGAGCAGGCAAAGGCGCTCGGCGCCACAGGACCGGTGCTGCGGGCAACGGGCATGAAGTTCGACATCAGGAAAGTCGAACCTTACGCGGCGTACGACAAGGTGGACTGGGAGGTGCCCACGAGGCAGGAAGGCGACGCCTATTCGAGGATATGGGTGGTCAGGGATGAGCTGATCGAAAGCGTCCACATGGTATTCAAGCTCCTTGACGCCATGCCCGATGGCGAGGTGTACAACAGGATTCCCAACCCCTTCAAGTGGAGAATCCCGCCCGGCGAAGCGTATGTCAGATGCGAATCCTCGCGCGGAGAGCTGGGCCTGTACCTGGTCAGCAACGGCGGGGACAAGCCTTACAGGGTCCATTTCAGAACCCCTTCGTATCCGCATGGGCTTACCATCCTGGAGAAAGCGCTCGAAGGCGCCAGCATCGCGGATGTCGGCAACACGATGATAAGCCTCTACGTCGTCGCTCCCGAGATAGACAGATAAGGGAAGGACGAGATGGGAAAGGCAAGCATCCTGAGCCCTTTGAAGGCGATCAGGTTCCTGTTCCAAAAACCCCTGACGTTGAGGTACCCCTTTGAGAAGAAGGAACCGGCGCCCAGATACCGGGGGTTCCACCTCAACGACTGGGACCGGTGCACGGGTTGCGGCAACTGCGCCGACATCTGCCCGAACGAAGCGATCACGATGATCGAGGTGCCGGCGATCGAGCCGGAGCCGGGCAACAAGAACGAGCGGCCGCAACTCGACTACGGCAGGTGCTGCTTCTGCGGGCTCTGCGTGGACATCTGTCCTCCCGGTTCGCTGCGGCTGTCCAGGGATTACTTCCACATCCACTTTGACACCGACACCTTTGTGTTCGTCCCAAAGGACGAGAAGAAGGACGAAGCGACCTTCCTGCCGGCGGAGGAGTACTCCATCCTGAAGGCAAGCCTGACGCATCGCAAGAGGGATTACGAAGGCTTCTCACCCGACCTGGACTTCGCATTGTTCGAGCCCCAACGCGTGCCCATGCCGCAGGTCTCCGCGCAGGAGAGGAAACAGTCCTTTGTGGAGATGGTCCGCGGATACAGCGCCGAGCAGGCCCGCAGCGAGGCATCCCGGTGCCTCGAATGCGGGCTTTGCGAGGAAGCGTGCCCGGCCAACCTGAGGATCTCTGACTACGTAAAGGCCATTAGCGAGGATGACAGCGAAGAGGCGTTGAGAATCATACTCGAGGATAACCCGCTGCCGGCGATCTGTGGGCGCATCTGCATGAAGCACTGCGAAGACGCCTGCTCCCTCGGGCTCAGGGGCGAACCGGTCGCCATTCGCTGGCTGAAAAGGTACGCCGCGGATACCGTTGAGAGCTATCGGGAGACGTTGCGCGCCGAGCTTCCCGCCGAGACGGGCAAGAAGGTCGCCGTCATCGGGGCCGGTGCCGGCGGATTGGCCGTGGCCTACTTCCTGCGCCTCAAGGGCCACGGGGTGACGGTGTTTGAGTCCCAACCCGCCGGCGGGGGGATGCTCAGGATGGGTCCCCCGAGATACAGGCTCCCCGACGATGCCGTCAAGGACGACGTGGACTACATCGCTTCCTTTGGAGTTCAGTTCCGGTTCAACACCGCCGTGGGGAAAAACGTCCAGTTCGACGAGTTGCGAGAGCGCTACGACGCCGTCTTCATGGCGGTGGGCACACACCGAAGCTACACCGCCCGCATTGAGAACGAGGACAGAGCGCTTATGGCGCTTGACTTCTTGAATGCCGCCAGGGTCGGCCCCGCGCCCGACGTAGGCCGGCACGTCATCGTCATCGGCGGCGGCAACGTGGCCATGGACGTGGCCCGCACCTGCCTGCGCCTCCAGCAGATGCAATACCCCGGACAGGAAAGCGTGACGAGAGCAGTGTGCCTCGAGTCGTGGGAGGAGATGCCGGCCAGCCAGGAGGAGATCGAAGAAGCAAAAGAAGAAGGAATCCAGTTCAACCCCGCCTGGGGGCCCAAGGGGATTCTGCTTGAGCAAGGTGAGGTCAGTGGTCTGGAGTGCAAGGCGGTCAAGTCGGTCTTTGACGAACAAGGCAGGTTCAGCCCCACCTTCTACGAAGACCGGACCATGGTCCTGGAAGGGGACATGGTCATCGAGGCCATCGGGCAGGGATATGACCTGTCCTTCATCCCCGATCACCTCATGGAATCCCTCGCGTTCACCGAGCGGCGGAAGGTGAAGGTGAACGAGGATGGCATGACGTCCGTACCGGGGGTCTTCGCCGGCGGGGACATCGTCAATCTCAACATGGACGCGGTAACTGCCATTGCGGACGCGAAGAAGGCAGCCGAGGGGATCCACAAGATGCTCTCGGAGCATTAGACGGCTGCCGTCTTCCCTTGGACGGGGGCGGGGGCTCAACCAGGGTACTCTGGGAAGGACTTCACATGGCGAAGGTAACCTCGAAGCCAAAATCCTGGCGATATGCCAACACGGTGAGTTGGGCGGAGGCAAAGAGGGGAGTTCTCACTGCCGAAGGCAAGCCTGATATCAGCGTGGCAACACCTCCCGATTTTGGAGGCCACGAGGGGGTCTGGAGCCCGGAGGATCTGTTCGTGGCCGCCGTGAATTGCTGCATCATGACCACCTTCCTTTACTACCGTGTGAAGGAAGACATCGAGCTGGTCAGCTACAGCAGCACAGCGGAGGGGAACCTGCACTACGGGGAAGAGGGGCTGGTGTTTACCCTGGTGAGGGTCAAGCCAGAGGTAGTGGTTGCTTCGGAGCTGGACCGCAAGAAGGCCGAACAAGCGATGCAACGGGCCGAGAGCACGTGCCTGGTATCCAGATCCCTCCGCACAGAGGTCATCGCCGAGCCACACATCCAGGTGGCCCGCCACCAGGGCCGGGCGTCTGAGGCGTAGTCCACACCTCGAGCACGTGCCCGCATTTGCCGCACCTGTAGTCGTAGGTGGGCATCGGCAGTTAACACCTCGCCCCGGAAGGTCCGATCAGGGGGTCTGCTCTGCTGCGTGGTTGAACGTGGAGGCGCGCCAATCCAGGTCCACCGTGAAGACGCCGTCGCCGATGGAATCGAGGATGGCCCTGGCGCGGGGGGCCTCAAGCGGCCACTTCTCTTTGTCTGTGCCTTGCCGCTTCCCCATAACGGGTCCTTAGCCGCTGAGTATCTCGTTCTTCAGCGCGTCCCATATCCGCCGCACGGCCTGTGCCGCCGGTCCCCGGCCGAACTCCACCAGGTTCTTGCCGGCGCAGAGGGCCTCGTTGACGGCCGGGTCGAACGGGATCTCGCCGATCAGGCGGGCCCCTTGCTGCCGGGCCATGTCGCGGATGCGCCCCGCCTGCTCGGCGTTCAGGTCGCACTTGTTGATGCAGACCAGGCTCCGCACGCCGAAGTGCCGGCAGAGCTCGAGCACCCGTTCCAGGTCGTGGACGCCCGAGACGGTGGGCTCGGTGACGATCAGCGCGAAGTCAACGCCGGAGATGGAGGCGATCACCGGGCAGCCCGTGCCGGGGGAGCCGTCGTTGAATATGGTGGAGGCCCCGTCTTCTGCCGCCAGGGCCGAGGCCCGCTCGCGCACCCAGGTGACCAGCTTGCCGCTGTTCTCCTCAGCGATGCCCAGTCGGGCGTGGGACATGGTGCCGTAAGGGGTCCGGGACACGTAGCTCTGCCCGGTGCGTGCCTGGCTGAGCTCAATCGCGCCTGCGGGGCAGACGTAACCGCACAGGCCGCAGCCTTCGCAAGGGAAGTCATCCACGCGGTAGGTCAGCGGACCGCCCTGTTCGTCACTCTGCACCGGTTCTATGGCGCAGAAGTGGCAAAGCTCGGCGCAGCGTCCGCAGCCCGTGCAGAGGGACTCGGCGATAGCAGCCCTCTGCCCGCCATAGAAGTCGCGGACCTCGCGCACCTCGGGACGGAGCAGCAGGTGCAGGTCGGCGGCGTCCACGTCGCAATCGGCCAGGACCTTGTCCTCGGCCAGCGCGGCCAGGGCCGCCGTGACCGTGGTCTTGCCGGTGCCGCCCTTGCCGCTGATGACGGTGCACTCGCGGTAATCCGCATGTGCGGAGCCATCCGGCCGCCCCTGATCGGTAGCCGCCATCTCGGCGAGCAGCTCCTCTGCCGGCGCCGGGGGCGGCTCAGTCCCGGCAAGCGCCATGGCTTCCCGGAAGATGCCGAGGAGGGCCTCGGTGACCTCCGGGAACTCGTCCACCAGCAGGCCGCCCCGCGAGTAGACCTCGGCGTATCGCCTGTCGAACGGTATGCGGCCGAGGATTGGGACACCGGCCTCATCGGCGTATTGCCGGATGATCTCGTCCTCGCCGTCCGAGCGGTTCACGACGATGCCGACGGGGATGCCCAGCTTCAACGCCATGTTCAGCGCCAGGCGCAGGTCGTTCAGCCCGAACGGGGTGGGCTCGGTGACGAGGATGACGACGTCGGCGCCCTGCATCGCCTCGACCACAGGGCACGCCGTGCCGGGAGCGGCGTCAATCAGCGTCAGGCCGTCCTGGGCCGCGTGCCGCTTCACGCCCCGGACGACGGCCGGGGCGAGCGGCTCGCCCACGTTGAGGACGCCATGGGCGAAGAAGAACTCCCCGCTGTCCGGGTCGGCCTCCACCGTGCCGATCGAGACGGCCTGTTCCGTAAACGCCCCCTCCGGGCAGACGTAGCTGCACACGCCGCAGGCGTGGCACAGCTCGGGGAAGATCAGGACCTTGGCCTTCCCGGCCATCTGAGCAGTGCCTCCCGGGTTGGCCCTTTGGACCACGGCGATGGCGTTATAGTTGCACGCCTCCTGGCATCTCTTGCAGCCCGTACACAGCCCGGCGTGCCACTCCGGCCGCCGGACCTGCACGTCTTCCCTGATGGAGAAGCGCGGGTGGACGAACAGGTGGTCGTTAGGCTCCTCGACGTCGCAGTCCAGCAGCCTGACCTGTCCTTCCGTAATGCTGCCTCGGGCCAGGGCGGCGGCCATGTTGACGGCGACGGTTGTCTTGCCCGTGCCGCCCTTGCCGCTGGCGATGGTGATGAGCATGGTTATCCCTTTTTCGTTGCGGAGGACGGGTCAGTCGACCTTCCGCGGCGTCAGGATTCAGAAGTACATCTTCTCGGCCACCATGTACGGGAAATCAGGTTCCCTCTCGTTGGGCTTCGTGTGTTCGATGGCCCGGGCTATTTGCTCCGATCTCCGCCGCACACTGCGGCTGACCAGCATCTCCCGGGCGCCTGCCAGCGCTCCGTTGCCTATGCGCACGACCTTTTCAGGCGCGGGCGGAAGGAGGCCAATGGCCACGGCGTTCTCAGGGTTGATGAAGTTGCCGAAACCACCCGCCAGGAATATCTTCTGCACCTGGGCCAGCTCGACGCCGTAGTAGCGCATCAGGAGGTCCTGGTCGAGCCTGAGCCCGGCCTTGGCAGTTATCAGCGCGTAAACGTCCTGCTGGGTGATGCAGATGCCGTCAGCGAGGCAGAAGTCCTCGCCTATCTTGGCCTTCCTGCTCATGCGGCCGCTGCGCAGAAGCTCCGCCAGCAGGTCGATCAGCCCCGACCCGCAGACGCCCACGGGGGGCTTGCCGCCGATGGTCCCGTAGGTGACGTGGCCGTCCGCGATCCACACGTTGCTGATGGCACCCTCCACCGCGCCGCTGCCGCAGGTGACGGTGGCTCCCTCGTAGGCGCCTCCGGCCGCGCAGGAAGCGCTCATCATCCTGTCCTTGTTGCCGATCACCACCTCGCCGTTGGTGCCTATGTCTATCACGATGGAGACGCCGTCGGATTCGTGGAGCCGGCAGGCCACTACGTCGGCCAGGGCGTCCGCACCTGCGTGGCCGCCAATGAGGGCACCGCCGTAGACATGGGCCTGGGGACTGACGCGCAGGCCAAGCTCATCGGCCCTGGCCGCGGCCGGGTCGGTGTCCGCGGGCTCGAAGGGGATGACTCCCAGCGAACTGACGTCTTGCCGGAAGAACAGCCTGCGCATCGTGCTGTTGCCCACGACGACGGCGTCGAAGATGCTCTTGCTCAGCTTGCCGTGCTGCCGCTCGAGCCCCTCCAGTTCCTCATTCACGGCCTCGACGACGGCGGACTGGAGCGCGCGCAGCCCGTCCTCGTGCTGCATGGTGTAGCCGATGCGGGAGATGACGTCATTGCCGTACGACATCTGGGGGTTGGTCCGGGCCGTCGTGGCGATGATGCGGCCGTCTTCCAGGTCCACCACTTGCATGGCCAGCGTTGTCGTGCCCACGTCGAGGGCGAGCCCATACACCTCACCTTCGTAGTGGCCCAACTCCTCGCCACAGGCATGCACCACGTGCCTTCCATCACGCTTAACCGATGGCTCCAGCACTACGTCGTCGGTGTCGACGGTTTCCGTCACAATGCTGTACCTGCCCATCTCCTTGACAAAGACCGTCATGTCCGCGACGGGGTTGACGATCCGTGCCTGGCACGCCAGCCTTTCTCCGGGCGCAAGGTGCCTACTGCTTTCCGCCTCGGTCTTCGGGTTCAGGCATTCTGCTCCCCGATCGATGCGGACCGCGCAGCGTCCGCACTTGCCCAGGCCCCCGCAGTCCGACGGGACCTCCACCCCGGCCCTGCGCGCGTGCTCGAGAAGGGTGCCGGCGAACAGCTCGGTCCCGTGCCTGGCCCGTCGGTACTGTGGGAAACGCACCTTTGGCATGTTCGATTCTCCTGCCGCAGCTCTTGCCGCCCGAAGTCGCGCTTCTGAACTCTGCGTCTACCAGCGAGGAGGTACGTCGGCGGCGCTGATCTCTTCCAGTTTGCCCTCCTTGAAAGCCGCGAGTGCATCTGAAACCTTGCCGCTTGCGCCCGTGGCCACTCGAATGCCAGCCTCCTTGAGCACGGAGAGGGCCTTCGGCCCCATGTGCCCGCTTATGACCCACTGGCAGCCCTTCTCAGCGATGGCGGTGGCGGACTGCACGCCGGCTCCGCCCGCCGCGTTCACGTTCTGCTGGTTGTCCACAACTTCGTAGGTGTCCGTTTCTTCGTCACGGATGATGAAGTACATCGCGCGGCCGAAGCGGGGGTCAACTTCCGAAGACAGGTCCGGCCCTCGACTGGTTACGCAGATCTTCATGCGAATCGCTCCTTGCTGTTCCTGCGATAGGGTAATGGATGTTCTGCCATGGCGCCGGCGCTCAGCGGTCACGGGGCATGGGCGTGCCGCAATTCGGGCACTTCACCTGGTAGCAGGGCCTCCCCTGCTGGTGTGACGCTTTCCTCCCGCACTTGGGGCAAGCGCAGTTCCCCCCCTGGTCCTGCGCCCAGACCTCCCATCCGTCCACGGCCGCCGCGGCCCATGCCTCTTGCTCCGCCGGCGCCGCCAGATCCTCGCATCGTCTCATAGCCTCTCTTCTCAGAAAAACTTGTCCCGCCACCAGAGGAACAACCCCCAGGCGTTGTCCAATCTGTACTTGTCGTCCTCCGACATCGCGTATTGCGTCGGATTGTCTTCGATAAGCATCTCGCATGGCTCGCCGTAGGCCAGCAACTGATAAGCGCAGTTGATCGCTGCGAACCGCCGCCCGGCATCGGGATCGCCGGGATTCCGGTCTGGATGGTTCTCCTTGCAGGCTTTCCGCCAGGCGCGCTTCAGCTCATGGGGCGAGGCGTTCTCATCAACGCCGAGGATCGTGCGCGCGATCCCTCTGCCCTCCATATCGCGCCTTATGCGCTCCTGGAAGCTGAAATCATCCATGTTCGTAGCTTCTTTCTCCAGCGCGCACTGGCACTTGAAGCCAGTTCTCAGGCGGCACGAAGGGGCAGGCGTAGTCCTCGCTGTAAGCGCACCACGGGTTGTAGGCCTCGTTGAAGTCCACAACCCACTTGCCTTCAGAAGTCAGGTGCCGTGCCGGCTCCAGGTCCAGGTAGCGGCCCGCGCTGTAGGTCTCCGTGCCGCTGGTGGCGTCCCGGAAGGGAACGAACAGGCGCTCCTCGTCGGGGTCGCTCTTGTAGGCCTTCAACGTGCAGTCCTGGCCGCCGAGCGGGAAGCGGAACTCGCCCCAGCGCCACAGCGTTCGCATCTGGCCGGCCGTGTCGCCTGTCTCGATGATCTCTTTCCCTTCGTGCTTGTGCAGACCAAGTTCGAAACGGTACGCAGGGTCGATCGGGTAGTACGCCAGCCCTCTGAAGGCGCTACGCCTTGCAGCAGGCAGGGGGGACTGAGGGTGGCCGGCGAAGAACCAGTCCTTCTGTTCCCTTGCCTCCTCGATGTGTTGTTCCCACTGCGTTGGACACATGCCTATCGGTCCCGCTTGGTTGCCGTCATGGCTCGCACATCCCCGCGGGCTGAGACGGCGGCTATCACATGCGCAGCGGCTCCACCTCGATGGCGCGCGGCCGGGTCATCTTGCTCCAGTCCTTGGGAGGGTTAATCGTCTTGATCTTATCCAGTTCGCCCAGCGCCTTCAGGCGCCTGTAGATGCGAATCCAGGCACAATCATGCTCCCGGTTGACCTCGCACTTCCCTTCCTTCGACACGCCTCCGCAGGGACCGTTGATCATGCCTTTCGCACACTGGGTAAGTGGGCAGATGCCGGCGAGCCTGCCGAGTTCGCAATCACCACACTGCATGCACTTCTCCTCGAACCGACCCGGACCGCCGCCCATATGACCGATGGGGTTCGTGGCGGGATAGACGGGCTTGATCAGCCCGAACTCTTCTTCGATGACGTGGTCCCACACCGTCTGAAGCCCGTCGCCGCAGCACATCATCAGCAGCGCGTCGCACTCTTCCACTTCGCTTCGGTGCTTGCTGAGCCGTTGCTTGCTCCACGGCAGGTAGCAGGTGAACTCGCCAAAGGGTGGGGCAATGGCAGCCAGGACGTCTTTGCCATGCTCAGTCAGGGCCTCCTCCATAGCCTGGACCTCCGGCTCCCCACCGGTGTGGAAGACCGTGGCGCAGCCGCCGCATCCGTAGAGGACCACCTTCTGCTTACCGCTCAAGTACTCGAGTACCTCTTCAAGAGGCTTTGGCGTCTGTGCGATCATCTTCGCCTCCCCGCTATTCCGGCAGAGAGAGGGCCTCGTTCGGGCATTCGTCCACGCAGACGCCGCAGTCCGTGCAGAGGTCGGCGTCTACGCGCGCAACTTCGTCCACCGTGATCGCCTCCTGGGGACACGCGTCCTGGCAGATACCGCATGCCGTGCACTTCTCCTCGTCCACAATGGCAGCCATTTGCGCCTCCTCGATTGCAGAGAGCTACTCGGGGATCTCGTCAGCGGCCACGTACTTTACCAGCAGGTCGTCGGAGGACAGCAGGACGTAGTCCTCTCCTTCCACACTGACCTCAGTGCCCGCGAACTCCTTGTAGATGACGCGGTCGCCGACGGCCACTTCTTCGGTGGCGTCCTCCGCCACGGCGATCACCTCGCCCTCGGTCTGCTTCTCCTTGGCGGTGTCAGGCAGATAGATGCCGCCGGGTGTCGCATCCGCAGCCTCCAGGGCCTTCACCAGCACATGCGCGTTGATGGGACGTATCTTCATGAATCCACCCCTTTCGATTGGATGCCCAGAAGCCTGTCCAGCGTCGCCCGGTCGAAGCCGACGACCAGCCGACCGTTGATATCGGTCTGGGGGACGGCCATTTGCCCGCTGCGTCGCGCGATCTTCTCGGCCGCGTGCGGGTCGCGGGAGATGTCCACTTCTCGGAACGCCACGCCATGCCGGCGCAGATACGTCTTCAGCTGCCCGCAGGCGGGGCAGCCCGGCCCGCTGTACACGACCACGCTCCGCACGCCCGCCGCCCCCGTGCCTCGGGCACGGCTCGCCATTGCCCCCGCGAAGTGGACGGCGTAGAACCTGGCGCTCTGGACACCTTCGGTTGACCTTGTCACCTTGTCCTTCTCAAGGGCCAGGACGGTCGGCACCCTCTCCACGGCGAATTCCTTGTGAAGCCCTGGGACTTCTTCCACGTCGACCACATACACCGGCACGTGGTCTTGCTCCCTGCTGAACTCCTCCAGTTCAGCGAGGGCACGCTGGGCGGCGCTGGAGAACTCTCCCCAAAAGGCCAGCACCAAGAAGTCGCTGTGCTCCTGCTGCGCCCTGCGCAGGTGATCGCGGTCTCTTATCCACTCAAGCACTCTCAGTCTCCGCGGCCGGCGCAGTTGAGGCTGTTGCCAGGCGTATCGCGCCCTGGGGGCAGTTCTGCACACAGACGCCGCAGCCGGTGCAACGCTGCGCGTTGACGTTGGCCACGTAGGTCACCCGGATGGCACGGACCGGACAGAGCTGCTCGCATAGGCCGCAGCCGGTGCAGCGAGATCGTTCCACGACCGCGTAGCGCTCGCGCTGGCCGGTGGGGCTCAGTCGCACCGCCCGCTCGTGCAGTTGCCTGGCTTGCTCCTGCATCGCGGCAACATGCGCTTTCAGGCCCCTCAGCCGCTCCTTAAACGGCTCGCCCGTCCTTGTCGTCGCCTGCCTGACCTGATCACCTGGCGTCATTGTTCGATCCCCGCGCTTTCCAGATACTGCTGCATGCACTCTTCGCATGTCTTCTCGGCCGTTCCTTCGCGGATGAACCGACGGAACTCGTCCAGCCAGCTCTCTCCTTCTTGCCGCCGCCTACCCACGAAGGCCAGGAAACAGACGAAGCGGTCCAGTGCATCCCTGTCTATGGCGTGCTCCATGCCGCAGGCGATGGCGTTCGCCCGTTCCGCCTCCACGCTCAGCACATTCCGCAGGAAGTCCTCGATGACCCCGTGCCGCAGCACTATCCTGCCCGCCTTGTCGCGGCCCTCGGCTGAGAGGGTGACCGGCTCGTAGGGCTGGTAGTTCACCAGCCCCTTCTCGGAAAGGCTTTGCAGCGCAGTCGTTACGGTGGACTTGGCCACGTTCAGCGCAGCCGAGATGTCCCTGACGCGGGCGAAGCGCCTCTTGTGCTCCAGGCGGAAGATGGTCTCCAGGTAGTCTTCCAGCGTGGCACTGAGCTGCTGGCTCATGGGCCGCTCCTGCCGTTGAAGTTAGACGTCTCTAACATTATACTGAGCGGCGAACACCATGCAAGTGGAAGGCCAATCGGGCCGCTCCGGGTTGCCTGCCCCGTGTGCTGGAGGTGTCCGCCATGGCTGCTAACCGTTCCTCCCCCGCATGCGCCGTCGTCTCCTGCGGGACCCTCCGAGGCGAACTGGAAGCACTTGAGCAAGACGGCTCTCTAAACGCGGAGCGCCTCTTTTTCACGGCGCCCGGCCTCCACGAAGCCCCCAGGCAGCTCGAGGAACAACTGGTGCGGCAACTGGCCAAAGCCAGGGAGGTAGCGGAGAAGGTCATCGTGGTCTACGGGGCCAGATGCTTCGTGGACTTCAGCAACCCTTCCCGGGACGTTGACGCACTGCTGCGCGAGCAGGGGCGCGGCATCCGCCGGGTGGATGCCCTGAATTGCGTGGACATGCTGGCCGATGCGCGGGACCGAGAGCGAATCGCCGGCAGGCAGAGGATCTACTGGCTGACGCCCGGCTGGCTGAGGCACTGGCGATACATCTTCCGGGACTGGGACTCGGGCAAGGCGAACGAAACGTTCCCGCAGAACGACCGGGCCGTCCTGCTGGACGGGATCGGGCTCTTCGGGCAGTGGTCGACAGAGAAGCCGGAGGAAGTGCTTGCCTTCTCCGATTGGATGAAGATACCGATCGAACCTGTCGGCGTTTCCCTGGATCGGCTGCGGGCGCTGCTCCGTCAAGCGGCGCAATGAGCCGTCCACGCAACGGCGCGAGGATCATACACACGCGGGCATGAAGAGAAAGAGCGATGGGACGCAAGAGTCTCAAACCGCGAGAGGGGCCGAGCATCAGGGAGTTTCTCCGCTACTACGTCCTGCTTCTGCTGCAAAAAAGGCCGATGTCGGCCGAGGGTATGAGGAGGGCCATCAAACGGCAGAGCCGTGAGAACCGGGACTTCAGGCCTTCTGGACCGCTGGCGGTCGGCACGCGCGACTTGCGCCTGGTACTGCGCCAACTGAGAAGGCGAGGATTGATCCAGGAATCGCAGGACAAGTGGCGCCTGACAGTCAGCGGGCAGGACACGCTGTCCGGCTACGAGAAGCAGAAGGGGGCGTCCACGAACGGCAAGGAGAGGGCCGCCCGCAAGCTGCTGAAGCTCATGGGAAGAGCACGTCGGGGAGAAACCGTGCTGGACGTCGGCACCGGCGAAGGATTCATGGCATTCAAGCTTGCCGATAGAGGGTACCAGGTGCTGGGAATCGATTCCGGCAGTTTCGACTACTCCAAGGACAGCATTCGATCGGCCGTCGAGAAGGTGGCCTTGCATGACGGACAAGTTGAGTTCCGCGGGGCCTCCGTTGCCGAACTTGCGAAAACAGGTGAGAGCTTCGACTATGTGGTCACGAGCCAGGCCATACACTGCATGAAGGACCAGGGGCAGTGCCTTGAGGCGATCTGCCGGTTGCTGAAGCCGGGCGGGGTGTTCCTGTGCATAGACTTCCTGGTCGGCCTGGAAGGCTTTCTGCACCACGGATGGCACAGTTTCCTGGCCATTTCACGCGAGGAGTGGCAGCAGCTATTGCCGCAGTACGGTTTCGAGGCACCGAGGTGCCAGAAGGCGGGTGACTACCTGGTTGTGCGGGCCCGAAGACGCCCCACCTCCAGGGGAAGTCGCGAGAAGTGACCAGTCGGTAAGGGGGAAATGGCCATGGACGTTGAGGCGGAAGTGAGCCCTTCCCCGTTGGGGAAGAAAGAGCTCGAGCGAGGATGACAGACACACAAGCCCTTGTACTCGGACCGGTGCCGTCTCGCCGGCTGGGACGGTCCTTCGGCGTCGCCCTCGTGCCGTCCAAAACGTCCAGCTACGACTGCATCTACTGCCAGCTCGGCCGCACCAGGTGCAAGACAATCGAGAGGAGAGAGTGGGTGCCGCTGGATCTGGCCCTGACACAGGCCGAGCGCAAGCTGGCCTCCGAGCCCGACTACATCGCCCTGTCGGGCTGCGGGGAGCCGACGCAGTGATCCCCTCTCTAATGCCGGCAACGAGCGGATGTTCCGATACGTGAACCGTCCAGCCCCCGGACTGCCGTTCCACCAGATGCTTGGTGGCTTGGCGACGTTCCACCAGGAGTATGACGGGCAGCACTGGCTGGAGGTCTTCCTGCTGGGGGGCGCAACGGACGTGGACGCCGAGGTGGAGGCCATTGCCGCGGGTGTGCGGCGCATCAGCCCCGGCAGTGTGCAGCTCAACACGGTCACCAGGCCACCTGCTGGGTATTCCGGTTACTCCGTGCCGCCGAACGAGTTGGCTCGCCTGGCACCGCGGATCGCCGCGAGTGCCGAGCTAATCGCCGACTGCCGGCATGTCCATGGACAACCAGCCTTCGCAGCGCGGGGAGAAGACGTGTTCGAGCTTCTTCGGCGCCGCCCGTGCGCGGTGGAGGACATCGCCCCCGGGCTGGGCGTGCATTGCAATGAGGCGACGAAACACGTCGAACAGTTTCTTGCCGAGAAGCGCATCAACTCCAGCAGGGGCAGCCATCAAACGTACCACCTTGTGAGGGAGTGAAGGCTGGCTCCTGCCAAAGCGGAGGGATGACCACATGAGCACCATTGAACTGGTTGTGGTCTACGACGACTACCCGGCGCAGGAGGGGCTTCAGACCGCGCATGGATTCGCCTGCGTTATTCAGGCAAGCGACGGCGTCGTCCTGTTCGACACCGGCGGCTCGGGACAGATACTACTGGAGAACATGGATGACTTGGGGATCGGCCCTGCGCAGATCGAAGCGGCAGTCCTTTCTCACATGCACTGGGATCACATAGG
>Ga0111189_1005_pt1 | contig 27318 bp, 23 predicted proteins | sample DeeMarSWOR324_28_FD_80357 | JGI IMG/M metagenome (GOLD analysis project Ga0111189, IMG submission 80357) | Planctomycetes bacterium SM23_32 | reverse complement strand
CCCGCCCGCTCTCCGACAGGACGAAACGGTCGCCCCGCACGGTGACGAATCCCTCCGCGCCCGCCGGCGCCGGCGGTCGGGCCAGCAGTGCCGGCGCGGTGTCCTCCGCCAGGCCGTCGTAGGGAATCAGGAAGGGGAACCCCGCCGGCTCGGCGTGCGCCCCAGGGGGCCGCCATCCCCCCATCGCAACGACCAACAGCAGCACAGCCGCCACCGGACACAACCCACGCATCGTCAGCCCCCTTCAGGAGAATGTCCTACCCCCCCGCCGCGCCCAGTCACCGCACCCACCCGCACGCTCCTCGCGCCTGCACCTCTTCTGCGCGCCGCCCACGCCGCCCTATTCGTGGACGCTGCCCTGGGTGACGCGCCTCACCTCGGTGGGCGTGGTAACGCCGGCCAGCACCTTGGTGGCGCCGTCGGCCTTCAGCGACGCCATGCCGCGCTCCAGCGCGCATTTGCGGATGGTCCACGCGTCGGCCTGCGCCATGATGAGCTCGCGGACGGCGTCGCCCACGACCAGGAACTCGAATAGCCCGATGCGCCCGTAATAGCCCGTGTTGAGGCACTGGGCGCAGCCCTTCCCCCTCTTGAAGAGCAGCCCGTCCTGGTATTCCAGGTCGAGCGCCTCCACCTCCTCGCGGGTGGGCGTGTAGTCCTCGGCGCAGTGCGGGCAGACGCGCCGCACCAGGCGCTGGGCGAGCACGGCCGTCAGCGAGGACGCCAGCAGGAAGGGCTCCACGCCGAGGTCCATCAGCCGGGCCACCGCGCCGGCCGAGTCGTTGGTGTGCAGCGTGCTCAGCACCAGATGGCCCGTCTGCGCGGCGCGGATCACCATGTCGGCCGTCTCCCGGTCGCGCACTTCGCCCACCATGATCACGTCGGGGTCCTGGCGCAGGATGGACCGCAGGCCCGAGACGAACGACATGCCCTTCTTCCTGCCTACGGGCAACTGGCTGATGCCCGGCAGCTGGTACTCCACGGGGTCCTCGACGGTGATGACGTTGCGTTCGGCGCTGTCAATGCGCAGCAGGGCGGCGTAGAGGGTGGTAGTCTTGCCCGAGCCCGTCGGCCCGGTGCAGAAGAAGACGCCGTGGGGGTTCTGGATAATGGAGTCCATCTGGCTCATGAGCTTCGGCCCCAGGCCGAGCCCTTCCAGGCCGTAGACGCTGGTGGTGGGGTCGAGCAGCCGGACGACCACCCGCTCCCCGTAGCTGGACGGCACGGTGGAGATGCGCAGGTCTATCCCCTTGTTGCCCACCGCCAGCGTGGCGCCCCCGTCCTGCGGGAGCCGCTTCTCGGCGATGTCCATCTGGGCCATCACTTTGATGCGCGACACGATGCGGTCCAGCGCGCTGATCGGGTAGGTGATGATGGGGTGCAAGACGCCGTCAATGCGGTAGCGAACGGCGACGCCCTGGGGAGTGGGCTCGAAGTGCACGTCGCTGGCGCGGGCCTCGAGCGCCTGGCCAAGGATGGTATCCACCAGTTCGACGACGTCCGGCCCTTCCATCCTGAGTCGGCCGCCGAAGGCGTCCTCGGAGCCCAGCACGTAGATCAACGCCGGCACGCAGACGATGAGCGAGCCGGCGAGGTAGATGGCCTCCAGCAGACGCCAGCTCTTGCCGCCGTCGGCCCCCATCGGGCGGAGCGCCGGCAGGTTCATCAGCCCCGCGTAGACCAGGTGGAGGGCAAGCAGCGCCGCCACGCCGGCGATGAGCCACGTGCGCCCGCTCGGCCGCAGGCGCAGGCCGTTGATGCCGCCCACGATCACGACCAGGGCCGACACGCCCATCAGGAAGCCGAGGGCAGTCGTCAGCTTGACAAACGACTCGAAGCCTTCCGCGCCGGCAGCGCCGCTCTGCGAGAAGTTGAGCCAGACCACCAGATAGGTTCGCAGACCCAGCGCGGCCAGCCCGGCCAGCAGCAGCAGCCCCGCCACCGCACGCGGGACCCAGGAGCCGCGGCGGGCGACGACCGCCTCCTCGAAGGGGGGCGCCTGCAGAGCCGGCTCGCCCGGCACCGTTGTCAGCGTGGCGGCGGCCTCGGGGGGGCCGGCGGAGGGCGCGGGCCCGGGCTGCACCGCCGCGGCGGCAGGCCGGGGTACCGGCGTCGCCTGAGCGGCCGCGGGCACGTGGATGACCTGCTTGCAGTGGGGGCACTTGCCCGCCTTGCCGGCCGTCGAGTCCGGTACATGCAGCTCCCGGCTGCACTCCGGACATAGGAATCGGATGGGCATCAACCATCCCCCTTCTGGGGCCCCATCGCACCGGCACCGCGCCCCAAGCAAGCGACGGCCCTATTGATACCACCGCCGCGAGCGGAAATCAAGGCCGGCCGAGGGGTTGGCGCAATCGCCGCCCCCGTTGCATTGCAGGCGGTGGCCGCTATACTTGCCCCGCGGTGCGAGCCAACGCCAACCGGGAGGCTTCTGCACGTGTCGGCACTGCTGGCGGGCATAGACGTTGGCACCTCGGGAGTGAAGGTGGGCCTCTTTGACGCCGACGGGCGCCTGCTGGGCCTGGGACGCCGCCGCCATGCGGTCAGCCACCCCCGCCCCGGCTGGGCCGAGTGCGACCCGGAGCTTTGGTGGCGCGGCATCCTGCACTCGCTGAACGCGGCCTGCCAGGCGGCAGGCCTGGCGGCCCGCGACGTCTCGGCGCTCGGCGTCGGCGTGCTGTTCCCCTGCGTCGCACCGCTCGACGCCGATGGGAGGCCGCTCCACCCGGCCATCCTCTACTCCGATCAGCGCAGCCTGGCCCAGGTGGCCGCCATCGAACGGGCCGTCGGCCGGCACGAGTATGAGCACACCATCGGCAACCGGCTCGTGCCCGGCACCTGCGCCGCCACCAGCGTGGCGTGGCTGCGCGACGAGCGGCCGGCAGTCTGGCGCCGCGCGGCGACGTTCGGATTCGCCAACACGTTCGTGACCGGCCGCCTGACGGGGCGGTTCCGCGCCGATCCGAGCATGGCCGGCCTGTCGGGCATGATGGACATCCGCCAGCCGGGGCGCTGGTCCGAGGAGCTGTGCGAGCGGATCGGCCTGGACGCCGGCCGGCTGCCGCCCATCATCGGCTCGTCCGAAGTCGTCGGGGAGGTGGCCGGCGCCGCGGCCGAAGAGGCCGGCCTCTCGCCCGGGACGCCAGTCGTCTGCGGCGCCGGGGACGTGATAGCCTGCGCGGTCGGCGGCGGGGCGCGGAGACCCGACACGTGCATCTACATCGCCGGCTCGACCGACTGCACCGCCTTACCGATGACGGAGCCGACGCCCGACCGGCGATGGGCCAACACGGCCTACGCAGCTCCTGGCACGTGGCTGGGCATCGGCGCTACGACCTCCACCGGCGTCGCGGTGGAGTGGTTCGTCAGGGAGTTCCTGGGCGACGCCGGCGAACAGGGATTGCAGCGCATGACCCGGCTTGCCACCTCTGCGGACCCCGGCGCGGGCGGGCTGCTGTTCCTCCCCTACCTCCAGGGCGAGCGCACGCCGGTCTGGGACCCGCAGGCGCGCGGCGCCTTCGTCGGGCTGACAGCCGGCACGAGCCTGGCCGACATGGCCCGGGCGGTGCTGGAAGGGGCGGCCTTCGCCGTTCGCCAGGCGTTCGAGTGCGCGGGCGGAGTGCTCCTGGATCCGGCCACTGAGGTCCGCATGGTCGGCGGCCCCACGCAGAACGCCCTCTGGAACGGCATCAAGGCGGACGTGCTGGGCCGGCCGCTGGACGTGCCCGCCTTCCAGGAGACCGGCACGCTCGGCGCCGCCCTGCTGGCGGGCCTGGGAGCGGGCGTCTACTCCTCGTTTGGGGACGCGGTGGACATCGCCCGCCCGACTGACGTGAGGACCGTTGAGCCCGATCCCGCCCGGGCAGCGCGCTACGCGGAGCTGTCCGCTGCCTACGCACGCCTCTATGCCGCCACCTGCCCGATCGCCCACATGCTGGGCGACCTGGCCTGAACGGCGTCTCACAGGCGGACGACGCGCCCCGTGCGCACCGACTCCTTGACCGCCAGGCAGACGGCCACCGATGCCCTGCCCTCCTCGCCCGGCACCAGCGGCTGCCGCTGCTCCCGGACGCAGTCGGCGAAGTGCTCAAGCTCGGCCCGGAAGGGGTCGAAGTCGGCGAACTCCCGCTCGACAGTCGCCTCTTCCCGGCCCTTCAGCACGTAGCGCAGCCGCGATGGCGCGTCGAAGGGGCCGTCCACCTCGGCCACCGCGTTGTCGTGGCTGAAACAGACGTGCTCCGTGGCGAACCCCCATTCGGACGCCTGCCCCGCCCCGACCGCCGCCACCCCCCCGCCGGCAAAGCGCAGCGTGATGGCCGCCGCGTCCACCTGCGCGGGGTAGTCCGGGTTGAAGAGGTTCCCGCCCTCCGCGTAGACGCGCTCCACGTCCCCCATGAGGAAGCGCAGGATGTCCATCATGTGGACGGCGTTCTCGTGCAGCGGCCCGCCGCCGTCCTCTTCGGCCCAGAACCAGGGCTTGGCCACGCGGCCGAGGGCATACGTGGCCGCCGCCCAGCGGACCGGCCCGAAGTCGGCGGCGCTCTGCTCGCGGATGAACCTGTAGGCCGGCTCGAACCGCTTCTTCTGCGCAACCATCAGCAGGACGCCTGCCTGCCGGCACGCTTCGATCATGCCGTCGCAGTCCTCCAGCGTGGGCGCCATCGGCTTCTCGCAGATTACGTGCACGCCGCCGGCGGCCGCCCGGCGGGTGAACGACAGGTGCGTGGCCGGGTTCGTGCAGATCGAGACGAAGTCCAGCTCCTCGCGGGCCAGCAGCCCGCCCCCGTCCGCATACGCCGCGGCACCGCAGGCGGTTCCCACCTGCTCGGCCAGCGCCGCGTCCAGGTCCGCCACCGCTGCCAGCTCCACGCCCTCCATCGCCGCCAGGCGATCGGCGTGCAGCCTGCCGATACCCAGCCCGATAACGGCCGCTCTCAGTGCCATCGTGCTCCTCGCGCGAAGCGATCAGGGCGGTGATTATACGCGGCTGGCGCCGAGGCACAAGGGGCCGGGCCTCCCGCCGGGTCGGGGTGTGGCTTTGTTGCTTTCGCTGCTAACTTGAACGGACGCCCGGCATCTGGTAGTCTACGGGTTCTGTCTACGGAGGGGACCCCGTTGCGTCCGGCCGCGAAGCAGGATGGGGGCCGGTCGCCCGTTGAGGAGCGCCGTCCGGGTCTTCTCCTCCCCCTGTGACTGCACCGGTTGCCATTCTCCCGGCGCTCCTCGCCCCGGGAGCTGCCCGAAAGGAGCACTGCGAATGAGCGCGGAGGGGACGAAGCGCATCTACTTCTTCAAGCAAGGCAAAGCCGACGGCCGCACCGAGCTCAAAGAGCTGCTCGGCGGCAAGGGCGCGAACCTGGCCGAGATGTCCAACGTGGGCCTTCCCGTGCCGCCCGGGTTCACCATCACCACCCAGACGTGCGCCGACTTCTACAAGGCCGGCAAGCAGTGGCCCGAGGGCCTGGAGGCCGAGCTGGACCAGAACATCGCCAAGCTCGAAGAGACCACCGGCCGCAAGCTCGGGGACCGGCACGACCCCCTGCTGGTGAGCGTGCGCAGCGGGGCCGCCGCGAGCATGCCCGGCATGATGGACACCATCCTGAACCTGGGCCTCAACGACGAGAGCGTGCAGGGGCTGGCCACGGAGAGCGGCAACGAGCGCTTCGCATGGGACTGCTACCGGCGCTTCATCGAAATGTTCGGCAACGTCGCCATGTTTGTTCCCCATAGGCTCTTCGACCAGGTGCTGCACAAGGAGCGCGAGGAAGCCGGCGTGCAGTACGACAGCCAGCTCGCGGCCGAGCAGCTGGCCCAAGTAGTCGAGGAGTTCAAGGCGATCTACCGGGACAACACCGGCGAGGACTTCCCCACCGATCCGAAGGAGCAGCTCCGGCGGGCCATAGACGCCGTGTTCGGCTCCTGGAACAACCCCCAGGCGATCCGCTACCGCGAGATACACGAGATCAAGGGCCTGCTCGGCACGGCGGTGAACGTGCAGACGATGGTCTTCGGCAACATGGGGCACACCAGCTTCACGGGCGTCGGCTTCACGCGCAACCCCGCCACCGGCGAGGACAAGCTCTACGGCGAATACCTGGTCAACGCCCAGGGCGAAGACGTGGTAGCCGGCATTCGCACCCCGAAGGACGTCAGCCAGATGCCGCAGGAGGACCTGTCGGACTTCCCCGAGCGTGAGATCCCGCCGGACGAAGCGAAGGAGCTCTACGGCAGGATGTATGACCAGCTCGTAGAGGTCAAGCACACGCTCGAGAAGCACTACACCGACATGCAGGACTTCGAGTTCACCGCCCAGCAGGGGCATCTCTACATGCTCCAGACGCGCACGGGCAAGCGCACGGCGATGGCGGCCGTGCAGACAGCCGTGGACATGAAGAACGAGGGACTCATTGACGAGCAGACGGCCGTCATGCGCGTGGAGCCCAACCAGATAGAGCATCTGCTCCACAAGCAGTTCGATCCCGCCGACAAGGACCAGGCCGAGCAGGAGGGGCGCCATCTGGCCACCGGCCTGCCGGCCTCGCCCGGGGCGGCCGTGGGCAGGATCGCCCTGACCGCGGACGACGCTGAGCGGATGGCCGCCGAAGAGCAGCAGAAAGACGAGCCGATCGGCATCATCCTCGTGCGCGAGGAGACCAGCCCCGAAGACATCGGCGGCATGGACGCCGCCGTGGGCATACTGACGGCGCGGGGCGGCATGACCAGCCACGCCGCCGTGGTGGCCCGCGGCATGGGCAAGTGCTGTGTGGCCGGCTGCGGCGCCGTTCGCCCAGACGAGGCGGACCGCAAGGTCACCATCGCCGACACGGAGTTCGCCGAAGGCGACGTCCTCTCGCTGGACGGCGCGACGGGCCAGGTTTTCGCAGGGGCCATCAAGCAGGTGCAGCCCGAGATGTCGGGCGCCTTCGGCACGCTGATGGACTGGGCCGAGGACTACCGCAAGATGGGCGTCTGGGCCAACGCCGACACGCCGGCCGACGCCCAGGTGGCGCTGAACTTCGGCGCCGAGGGCATCGGCCTGTGCCGCACCGAGCACATGTTCTTCGAGGAGGGGCGCATCTCGTTCGTGCGCCAGATGATGCTGAGCGCCCCGGACGTGCGCCGCCTCCACAAACAGCTCACCGACGTCGAGGTGGCGGCCACCCAGGCCGCCGGCGAGGAGAAAAGGGCCATCCAGGAACGCATCGAGGCCGTCAAGAAGGAGCTGGCCGACAGGCGCCGCGCCTTCGACCAGGCCCTCCAGATGCTCCTGCCGGAGCAGCGCAAGGACTTCGAGGGCATATTCAGGGTGATGGACGGCCTGCCGGTCGTCGTGCGCCTGCTCGACCCGCCGCTGCACGAGTTCCTCCCCCAGGTGCCGGAAGTCCAGGCGCGGCTGGCCGAGCAGATGGGCATCCCCGCCGCCGAGGTGGCCGACAGGGTGAGTGAGCTGCGCGAGCTGAACCCCATGCTCGGCCACCGCGGGTGCCGGCTCGGCCTGACCTATCCCGACGTCTATAACATGCAGGTGCGGGCCATCATGGAGGCCGCCGTCAACGTGAAGAAGGAAGGCGTTGACGTGCACCCCGAGATCATGATCCCGCTGGTGGGCACCGACGAGGAGCTGCGCGTCAGCCGCGAGGCCGCCCAGGAGGTCTGTCAGGACGTGCTGGAGACCGCCGGCGTGGAGGTGGACTACAAGATCGGCACCATGATCGAGGTCCCCCGGGCCGCCCTCACGGCCGATGAAGTGGCCCAGTACGCCGACTTCTTCAGCTTCGGCACCAACGACCTCACACAGATGACCTACGGTTTCAGCCGAGACGACGTCGGCGTGTTCGTGCCCGAATACGTCGACCGCGAGATCCTGGAGAACGACCCGTTCCAGGTGCTCGACCGCGCCGGCGTGGGGCAGCTGGTGGCCATGGGCGTCCAGAAGGGCCGCAGCACCAAGCCGGAGCCCCGGTCGGTGAAGTTCTGCTACGAGGTGGGCATGAACTACGTGTCCTGCTCCCCGTTCCGCGTGCCGGTGGCACGCCTGGCCGCGGCCCAGGCGGCCATAGAGCAAGAGGCCTGAGCCAACCGCCGCGCAACACCGCCGACAGCCGGGGCCCGGCCGGGTGCCCGGCCGGCGGGCCCCGCTTATGTGCCGCAGCCGGGCTCCCTGCACCGCTTGCCTGAGCCGGACGCTGCGCCTATAATGGCGCCGGCGGCCCGAGGGCCTTTCCCGTTGCGGGGGAAGACGTTGAAGCGATTGGGGCGGCTCCTGTGTGCGTCTGCTCTGGCGGCCCTTGCATGGGGCTGCGCCGTGCGCAACTACGTGACGATCGAGGGGAGCGGGGACTTCGCCGCTACCCCCGAGGGGCGCAGCGCCGTGCTGGAGGTCACCGCGCGGCCGACCGGGGTAGCCAGGACGGGCAAGAGCACCTGGGCCGTCGTGCAGACCCCCAACGCCGAAGGGAGCTTCGCGGAACTGCTGGCCCATGCCGCGCGCGCGGACGCTGCCATGGACGTGATGCTGCCGGTTGACGTGGCCGAAGCGCTCGATGTGGCCGGAATCGAACCCACCCTCCAGCCCTCCCCTGAGCAACTGGAGCGGTTGGTCGCGACGCTCGGCTGCGACTCTTACCTGACCGCCGAAGTCACCGAGTGGCGCTACGGTTACCTGTTCTTCAGTTCCTGGGCCGCCATCGAGTGCCAGGTCACGTGCCGGTCGTCCGCCGGCGGGGGCCCCCTGTGGCAGGTGCGCGTGCGAAGGCAGGCCCGCGGCATGAGCGACCGCGAGGTGGCGCGGCTGGCCCTCAGCGAGGCCTTTGCCTGGCTTCGAGGCGCCGACGCAGGCAGCGCCCCGCCGAACGGTCCGCCGGGGCCGGCCGGACGCCCCCAAGCAGCGTCTGCAGAGGCCCACGCCCCATGATCGTCCTCGGCATCGAAACCAGCGGCCCGATCGGCAGCGTTGCCCTCTGCAGCGAGGACGGCGTGATGGCCGAGCACACGCTCCCCGAAGGCGCCCGCCATGCGCGCGACGTGGTCCCCGCCATAGACCGGATCGTCACCGAGGCCGGCATCAAGAGGACCGACGTCGGCGCCGTGGCCGTAAGCCAGGGGCCGGGCTCCTTCACGGGCCTGCGCATCGGCGTCGCCTGCGCCAAGACGCTGGCCCATGCGCTGGGCTGGCGGGCCGTAGGCGTGCCGTCGCTGGAAGTGCTGGCCCAGAACGTGCCCGGCGAGGCCGCAGCATGCTGCGCCACGCGGGACGCCCGCCGTGAGCGGGTCTACGGCACCGTCTTCGAGTGGGACGGCGACGACTGGCGGGACACAACGGACGTGCTGCTGCTGGCGCCCGACGAGTTGGCGCGCCGCATCCCCGACGGCGCCGTGGTCCTGGGCAGCGGCGTGCGGGCGTACCCCGACGTGCTGGGTGCCCAACGGTTCCACGTGGCCCGGCGACGGTGGGACATCGGCCGGGCCGAGGCCGTTGCGGGCCTCGGGCTGACGCGCCTGCGTGAGGGGGCAGGGAGCAGCCCGCTGGAGCTGGTGCCGCTCTACTACAGGGTGACCGAGGCCGAGGAGAAGCTCCGGGCCGCCGGGCCGTAAGCGAGCCGGCCCCTTGGCAGTGCGCAACTGCCGTTAACCGGAAAGGAGCAGCCGCATGGAGGACATCAGCGTCTCGACGATCGTGTGCGCGGTGGACTTCTCGGAGTACGCCGAGCACGCGCTGCGCTACGCGGTGTACCTCGCCCGCGTCTTCAAGGCAGACCTGAAGCTGCTGCACGTCGTGGAGATACCGTTCCTGCCCTCCTACTCGCTGGCCGGCGTGCCCGACTTGAGCCTGCCGGTGGATGAGATCGAGGAGGGCGCCCGCCAGAACATGCAGGCGCTTCTGGAACGCACCCGCGCCGACTACGAACGCGCCGAGGGCGAGGTCCGCACCGGCACGGCCTTCCTGGAGATCATCAACTACGCCCGCGAGACGGACGCCGACCTGATCGTGGTCGGCACCCACGGCCGCACGGGCCTGCGCCACATGATCATCGGCAGCGTGGCCGAGAAGGTTGTCCGCAAGGCCCCCTGCCCCGTGCTCTCGGTCAAGCACCCCGACCACAAGTTCGAGATGCCATGAAGGCGCCCCTCACCGACAACGCGCGCTACGTCCTCGAGAGCCGGTACCTGAAGAAGGACCGCGACGGCCGGGTGATCGAGGCGCCCGAGGATATGTTCGCCCGCGTGGCGCGCAACGTGGCGTCGGCCGAGGTGCGATACGAGGGCGGTCCCTTGCCCGGGGAGGTCGAGGAGCAGTTCCTCGACGCCATGCTCTCGCTGGACTTCCTACCCAACTCGCCCTGCCTGATGAACGCCGGCCGCCGCCTCCAGCAGCTCTGCGCCTGCTTCGTGCTCGAGGTGGAGGACTCGATAGAGAGCATCTTCGACACGCTCAAGCACGCGGCGCAGATCCACCAGAGCGGCGGCGGCACGGGATTCAGCTTCTCGCGGCTCCGCCCGGCCGGCTCCTACATCGCCACCAGCGGCGGCGAGGCGAGCGGGCCGGTCTCCTTCATCCGCATCTTCGACCAGGCCACCGAGGCCATCAACCAGGGCGGCTTCCGGCGCGGCGCCAACATGGCCGTCCTGCGCGTGGATCACCCCGACATCCTCGGCTTCGTCCGCGCCAAGGACGAGGAGGGCAGCCTGGTCAACTTCAACATCTCCGTCGGCATCACCGACGCTTTCATGCAGGCCGTCCGCGAGGATGCCCCGTTCCACCTGTTGGACCCTCAGGACGGCAGCGTGGCGCGGACGCTGCCGGCGCGGGAGGTCTTCGAGGCCATAGTCCACGGCGCCTGGAAGAACGGCGAACCGGGGCTCGTCTTCCTGGACGTCGTGAACGCGCCGGACGGCCGGCTGCGCCCCAGCAACCCCACGCCGCACCTTGGCCGCATCGAAGCCACCAACCCCTGCGGCGAGGCCCCCCTGCTGCCCTTCGAGTCCTGCGTGCTCGGCTCCGTCAACCTGGCCCACGCGCTCGGCGGCGAGCCGCCCGCCTGCAAGCCGCACTGGGACAAGCTCCGGCGGCTCACCCAACTCGCCGTCCGGTTCCTGGACAACGTCATCACCGTCACGCGCCACCCCCTGCCGCAGGTGGCCGCCATCACGGAGGCCAACCGCAAGATCGGCGTCGGCGTGATGGGCTTCGCCGACATGCTCATCCGCATGGGCGTCTCCTACGACGAGCCGCGCGCCGCCGACGTGGGCGAGGAGGTGATGGCCTTCATCGCCGAGGAGGCCGACCGCGCCTCAGAGCAGCTCGCCGACGAGCGCGGGCCCTTCCCCAACTTCAGCGACAGCCTCCTGGCCGACCGCGGGCGGCCACTGCGCAACGCCATCCGCACCACCATCGCGCCGACCGGCACCATCAGCATCATTGCCGGCTGCTCCGGCGGCATCGAGCCGATCTTCGCCGTGGCGTTCGAGCGGCGCGTGCTCGGCACGGTGCTCAAGGAGGTGCACCCGGACCTGGAGCCGCTCTGCCGGCGGGAGGGGTTCGAGCTGACCGACGAGCTGATGGCTCGCATCACGGAGACGGGCTGCGTCCGCCCCATCGGGGAGGTGCCGGAGCCGGCGCGCAGGCTGCTGGTGACCAGCCGCGAGGTGCCGCCCATGGGGCACCTGACCGTGCAGGCCGCCTTCCAGCGCCACACCGACAACGCCGTCTCCAAGACGCTGAACCTGCCGGCCGAAAGCACGCCGGACGACGTGCGCGAGATCTACCTGAGGGCCTACGAGCTGGGCTGCAAGGGGATCACCGTTTACCGCGACGCCAGCCGCAAGTCCCAGGTCCTGGCGGTGGAATGCTGCGCGCAGCGGAACGCCTGCGCGGACTGAACGGCGGTGACCACGAAGGACGCCACAGAGAGCCACGGATTCACACTGATAGCCACAGATGACAAGAGGGGACCTCTATGCAGAAGGGGCGCGGGGCATCCTCCGCGTTAGCCGCCGGGCTCTCGCCCGTCGTCATACGCCGATGCCGTGACCTCTCCGAACATGCGCGCGAGCCACGCGCGCATTCTCCGCTCCTCCCGCCTCCCGATAAGCGCCACAGCAGATACCGCGCCCACGACGCAGGCCAGCGCACCCGCTGGTGCACCTCCTCGGGCGGGATGCTCACCTCGATGGTGAACTCACGCGCCATGGCGCCCCACCCCCGTCACTCCGTGCCGTATGTGTGTTCCCGCCGGACTTGTCCGCCTCTGGCGGAGGCGGGCGAGCATCTGTGGCTCATTGCCGTTCGGTGAGGCCGAGGGAGGCGAGGAGTTCCCGTGCGGCGTCGGCGTCGGAGGGGCGGACCTCGAAGCCCACTATCTGCATGCCGTCCGTGGGAAGGACGCTCGAGACGAGGTCGTTGACGACGCCGTAGGCGATGCCGGCCTCGCCGAGGGCGGACTTCAGCATCCCCACTTCGAGCGGGCTGGTGGTCTCATACACCGTGACAAGGTCGTCGGCCATGGCCCCACCAAACAGCAGAGACCACGAAGGTCACGAAGAACAGCAAGAAGAACGGCAGAGCAGGCAGGACAAGTCTCCACCGACAACCGACAGCTGTCAACTGGAAATGCTCTGTGGAAAGCACCGGTAAAGTGGCTGACCAGCAGACGCCGCCGCCGTCATTCCGAGGACGCGCGGCTTGAGCGGCCGAGGAATCTCGTCCTTGGCGTCCCGAAGGGCGTCAGCCTGCCACGCCCGGACGGCGAGATCCCTCGTCCCGGCGTCGCGGGACTCGGGATGACATTCGTTGCTGCGTCCCGCACATCAAAGACCATGCTCTCTACAGAGCAGACTCACAACTCAACGGCAGAAAGCCGGGACAGGCACACACGGCGAGCCAGTCCCGGTTTTCCGTCCCGGGGCGGGCCGTCGTTACGCCAGGCCGGCGCGGTCTATGATATCGGGCACCAGGTGGTCCCAGCCGAGCGGCATGATGTGGACGCCCTGGCAGAGGTCCTTGACCCCCTCGATGGTCTCCACCGCGATCTCGATCGCCGCCTCCCCCGACTTCGTCTTCTCCTTGTCCGCCTTCAGGCGCGCGATCAGGCGGTCCGGCACGTTGACGCCCGAGACGTTGGCGTTCATGAACCGCGCCATGCCGACCGACTTCAGGAGCACCAGCCCGCAGAGCACCGGCACGCCGAACCCCTCGACCCGGCCCATGAAGTCGGCGAACTGGTCCACGTCGTAGACGGCCTGCGTCTGGAAGAACTTCGCCCCGGCGGCGATCTTCTTCTCCATGCGGATGATCTGCATCTCGACCGGCTCGCTGCCGGGCGCCACCACCGCGCCGGGGAAGAAGGGGGGCGCCCCGTCCAGCTCGTTGCCCGCCATGTCGCGCCCCTCCATCAGCGTCTGCACGCACTGGAGCAGCCCGACCGCCTCCAGGTCGAAGACGGGCTTGGAGTCGGGGTGGTCGCCCAGGATGTTGTGGTCGCCGGTGAGGCACAGCACGTTCTCGATGCCGAGCACGTGGGCGCTCAACAGGTCGGATTGGAGGGCCAGGCGGTTGCGGTCGCGGCAGACCATCTGGAAGACGGGTTCCAGGTCGCGCTCGACAAGCATGTGGCAGGTAGCCAGCCCGCCGAAGCGCATCACGGCGCTCTGGATGTCGGTGACGTTGATGGCGGTGACCTTGCCGCGCAGGTGCTCGGCGTCTTCGAGGCACTTCTCGATGTTGGTGCCCTTCGGGGGGCCGATCTCGCCGGTGACGAGGAACTCGCCGCGTGCCAGCGCTTCGGATAGGTTACTCATCGTCGCCCTCCTTCCCGGCGGCGGCGGCCGCCGCGGGCACGGGTGCGTCGGTGGCCCAGTGCTCGCCGGTCATCACGTCGTAGGACGGCAGGTAGTTGCCGTGCTTCTTCGGCCCCACGACTTCCTTGAGCTGGTCGAGCGCGTCCAGGTCCTTCAGCCGCATGTAGATCCTGTACCAGCCGCAGTCGCGCTGTCGGTCCACCTCGCACTTGCCATCGCTGGTGGTGCCGCCGCAGGGGCCGTTGACCATGCTCTTGGAGCAGTTGGTGATGGGGCAGATGCCGCCTGTCTTGTCCAGCAGGCAGTCGCCGCACTCGGCGCAGCGTTCGGTGGCGCCCCAGGTGCCGTGGTTGCCCCCCAGGTTGATGGTGTTGCAGCCGGGGCGCACGCGCTTCAGCACGGAGTCGGCCACGCACTGGATGCCGACGCCGCAGGTGGCCACGATCACCGAATCGGCGCGCAGGATCTGGCGCGTGAAGGCGCGCAGGCGCGAGCGGACCAGGGACTTGTCGCACAGGAAGTCCACGGTGGTCGAGCCGGTGATGGCCTTGCCCGCGCCCTCAAGCAGCGCGGCCAGGGCGGGCAGGTCCTCGGCGCCGCCCCTCTCGCAGGCGCTGTGACATCCGTTGCAGCCGACCAGGAAGACGCTGGCGTCGCCCTGGACCGATGCCAGGATCTCCTCATCAGGCTTTCGTTCCGTAACGAGCATCTACCTTCCTCCTTAGGCCGCGAGCAGTGCCGAGACACTGATGCACACACATGGACACAGATGGAGAGGCCGGCGTTCGTATCCGTGGTAATCAGTGCGCATCTGTGTCTGGTTTGTTGTCCCGGCTGATCATGCCGTGTATCTGGTCCGTGACGACATCCATGAACGCGGGCAGGCGGGCCTGGCAGAGCTCCGAGAGCCCTATGCCAGGCGCCACTTCCGCCGGCTCCATGCCGAGCACGCAGATATCGTCGAACCCGTTGCCCAGCAGCCGCTCGTAGTTGAGCAGGTGGAACAGCGTGAGCCCGTGCAGCGACATGGCGGCGCCGCCAGTGTCCACGTCCTCCAGGGCCAGGCAGTGGAACTCGCCCGGCCCCTTGCCGCCCACCACGGCGTCCAGCACCAGCAGCTTGCGGCAGTCGCCGACCTCGGAGAGGGCCGCCCATGGGTCGGTGCCGCCGTCCACGAACCTGATGCCTTGCGGCGACGCGCCGTCGTCGAGCGCGCGCCGGGCGAGGGCGCGCACGGCGTGCACGCCCACACCCTCGTCCTTCAGCAAGAGGTTGCCGATGCCGATAACGCCGACGGCCGGTCCTTTGTCGTCCATGAGTCGCGCGTCGCCGTTCACACGGGCAGGAAGATCTCCTGCGTGCCCTTTGGCCGGGCGATGTGCACCGAACAGGCCAGGCACGGGTCGAACGAGCGGATCGTCCGCACCACTTCGAACGGGTTGTCGGGGTCGCGGATGACGTCGCCCTCGAGGGCCTGCTCCATGGGTCCGGGCACGCCGGCGGCATCGCGCGGCGAGCCGTTCCAGGTCGTGGGCACGACGGCCTGGTAGTTGGCCACTTTGTGGTCCCTGATGGTGACCCAGTGGCCAAGCGCGCCGCGGGGTGCGCCCGTCATGCCGGCGCCCTGCCCTTCCTGCGGCACTTCGACCTTGAGCACGCAGGGCTCGCCGGGCTGGAGCTTCAGTATCCATTCCTGCATCTTCCGGGCCACGATGTGCGTCTCGAGCGCCCGGGCGGCATGCCGCCCCAGCGTGGAGTTCAGGGCGGTCAGGCCGATCCCAGCGGCGGCGCACAGGCCGTCCACGGCTTCCCGGACGGCGGCGCTGCCGCTCTTGTAGGCCACGGCCATGCGCGCCAGGGGCCCCACCTCGCAGGGCCGCCCGTCGTAGCGCGGCGCCTTGAGCCAGGAGTAGGCCCCTTCCTTGCCGGGCGCCGGCTCCGTCCTGCCTTCGCTGGGGTGCAGGCCGTCGGCGCCGTCGGCGTAGTAGGAGTTCCGAACGTCCTCGGTGATCCTGTCCGGCCGGACGGGGCAGAGGCGGTCGTCGCTCAGCTCGAACAGGCCGCCGGGGAAAAGGCCCTCCTCGCTGAAGACGCCGTAGGAGAGGAACCGCGCGCAGCCGCGCCCGATCTCGAAGTAGTCGGGATAGGCCGAGGCGATCATCAGCACGTCGGGCACGTAGCACTGCTGGACGAACTCGACGATCTCCCGCGCATAGGTGACGGCGGCCGCCATCTTGTCGGCGGTGACCTGCGTGGTGACGCCGCCGACGGCCACGGTGCATTGGTGGGGCATCTTGCCGCCGAAGAGGGCCAGCATCTCGTGGGCGTTCTTGCGCACCTGGAGGGCGGCGAGGTAGTGCTTGAGGGCGGCCAGGTTCTGCTCGGCGCTCAGGCGGTAGTCCCCCTCGTAGCGCGGCACGAACGGCTGAAGCACGCCGCGGGCGATGAAGTCCCCGGTGGCGCGCAGGTCGGGATCGTCCCCGTCGTAGCCGGCCGCTGCCGTCACGTCCACGTAGTCGAGCGCGGCCAGGTGGTAGAAGTGCAGGATGTGCGACTGGAGGAAGTTGGCGGCCAGCATGACGTCCCGCAGCAGCACGCCGTTGAGCGGCACCTGCCCGTCCAGCCCGAAGGCCTGGTCCATGGCCAGGGCGGAGGCGGTGGCGTGGGCCTGGGGGCAGACGCCGCAGATGCGCTGGGCCAGGATGGGGATGTCGCGCGGGTCGCGTCCGCCGAAGATCAGCTCCAGCCCGCGAGCCATGGTGCCGCCGCAGCGGGCCCGGGCCACGCGCCCGTCTTCGTGCTCGACCTCGACGTGCAGGTGGCCCTCGATCCTCGTGACGGGGTCTATGGTGATCTTATGCATCGTCGCCTCCCACGCTGGCTCCCTCGCCGATCTTCGGCAGCCTGTCCTCTTCCAGGGCCACGTAGATGGGCGTTGTCATGTCAATGAACTCCGGTTGTGTGCAGCCCTGGCAGGGGCCGCCGGCCTTGACGCACCAGTTCAGGCCGTCGTTCCACTCCCGCAGCGGGCAGTCGGCGTAGGTGATGGGCCCCTTGCAGCCGACCTTGTGCAGGCATTCGGGGTCGCCGGGCTTCTCGGCGAACTTGCCCTCGTCGAAGTAAGAGCGGCGCGGGCAGTTCTCGTGGATGAGCTTGCCGTAGATGCTCAGCGGCCGCAGCAGCGGGTCAACGGCCACCTTCGAGGCGTCGCCGCCGGCGAGGATGTACTCCAGCAGCGTCGTGCTGATCCAGTCCGGATGCGGGGGGCAGCCGGGCACGTTCACCACGGGCGTCTCGACGCCGGCCTCGTCCATCACGTCCTGGGCGGAGCGGTATCCGCCCGGATTCGGCGCGCCGGACGAGATGCCGCCGAACGACGAACAGGTGCCGACCGCCACCACCAGCGACGCCTTCGGAGCCAGCTCGAGGAACTTCTCCTTGACCGTCACCTCCCGGCCGTCCACCTCGCCGATCGTGCAGAACTCCTCGCGGTCGGGGATGGCGCCCTCAACGGCGAGCACGAAGTCGCCGTCGGGGAGGTCGTCGAGCACGCTGAGGGCCGCCTGCCCCTGGCCGGCCATGACAGTCGGATGGTACTTCAGGCTCAGGTGGACGCCGGGCAGGAGCTGATCCACCAGGAGGTTGCGCGTGGAGGGGTGGGCCGAGTTGAGCAGCGAGACAGAGCATCCCGTGCAGCCGCCGCCCTGGAGCCAGACCAGGTTCACTTCGCCGGAAGCCATTGCCTACTCCTTCGGGATCGGTGACGTGCGCCCCCGGGACGGCCTACAGGGCGCCTCCGACCGCAGCCTGTCAAGGTGGGCATTCGGAAGCCATCCCGGCATGGTAGCACGGCCTCGGAAGGGCGTCAAACGACCGCCGCAAACGGCACGTCTCAGAGGGGGCGGCCGCACGCGCGGGCGACCCGGGCGGCGTAGGTGTGCTGCAGGCGGGAGACGAACGCGCGGGACTCCAGGGCCTTCTCCGGCATGTCGAGCAGCTTCTCGACGGCCATGACGCCGCGCAGGGAGTTCGTGCAGAAGACTTCGTCGGCCGCCGCCAGATGCGCCTCGCCGAATTCGCCCATCTCCGCCCGGACCCCGTGCTCCTTGCAGAGCTCCAGCACCACCTGCCGCGTGATGCCGGGCAGCAGGCCGCAGCCGACGTCCGCCGTGCGCACCATGCCGCCGCTCACCCAGAACAGGTTGCTGAGGGCGCCCTCGGTGAGGTGGCCGCGTGAGTTGAGGAAGTAGACCTCGTCGGCCCCCCGCCCCCGGCCCTCGGCCAGGGCCAGCAGGTTGCCCTGGTAGCTGAGGCTCTTGTGGCGCACCAGGGCCGAATGCTCGTTGCGCCGGGAGGCGCTGCGCGCCAGCACCAGGGGAGACGGGCTGTCCAGCGGGGGCAGGCTCATCGCCCTCGCCTCGGCGAACACGGTCGGCTCCGGCGCAGAGAGGTCCGTCAGAGCGCCGCGGTGCAGGCCGCGGCTGACGGTTATGCGCAGGTAGCCGTCGCGGATGCCGTTGGCCCTGACGAGGCGCTTGACGCCGGCCTGCAGCTTCGTCGCGTCAACGGCGGAGCCGAACCCCGCCGCGGCACAGGAGGCGGCCAGCCGCTCCAGGTGCCGATCCAGGAAGACGGCGCGTCCGTTGAAGATCCGCGTCGTCTCGAAGAAGCCGTCACCGTAGAGGAAGCCCCGATCGAACGGCTCGATGCGGGCGCGGCCGCGGGGGATGATCTGGCCGTTCAGGTAGACGCGCGGCACCGGGTAGCTGCGGTCAATGCTGCTCATGGGCGGCCACCTCCATGAGTTCCTCGTAGTTGGTGGCCCGGAGCGCCTCGAAGAGCGCCTTGCCCTTGTGCAGCGTCTCCTCGTACTCGAGCACCGGGTCGGAGTCGGCCACGATGCCGCCGCCGACCTGGAGATAGACGCGCCCGCCGGTGCGCAGCATTGTGCGGATGACGATGTTCAGGTCCATCCGCCCGTGGAAGGACGCGTAGCCGATGGCGCCCGTGTAGACGTTGCGGGCGTGCGGCTCAAGCTCCTCGATGATCTCCATCGCGCGTATCTTCGGGGCGCCCGTGATCGAGCCCCCCGGGAAGCAGGCCCTGATCAGCGAGAACTCGTCCTGCTCGGGGCGATGGAGCCGCCCGCTCACCGTGCTGACAAGGTGGAAGACCGTCGGATAGGCCTCGACGACGGCGTGCTCCTCCACCCGCACGCTGCCGTAGCTGCAGACGCGGCCCAGGTCGTTGCGCTCCAGGTCCACGATCATCGTCAGCTCGGCGTGGTCCTTCGCCGACGCCCGCAGCTCCTCCAGCATGCGGGCGTTGAACACTTCGTCGCCCTCACGGCGGGGTCGCGTCCCCTTGATGGGACGGGTCGTCACCCGCTCGCCCTCGACGAGCAGGAAGCGTTCCGGCGAGGACGAGATGACCTCCAGCTCGGGATACCGCAGGTAGGCGGCGAACGGCGCAGGGTTAACCGCCCGCAGCCGCGAGTAGACGTCCAGGCCGTCCGAGGGGCAGTCGCCGGCGAAGCGTTGGGCTAGGTTCGCCTGGAAGATGTCGCCGGCGGCGATGTAATCCTTAACGCGCCGGACGGCCGCAAGGTACTCCTGCCGCGTGAAGTCGGCCGTCAGCTCCACGGGCGCCACCTCGGCCGGCTGCTCCCCACCAGCCGGCCGGGGCATGTCCGCCGCCGCCGCGGGCAGGCCCACCCATTCAGTCACATCGCGCTGATGATCGAAGACAAGCGCCTGGTCATAGAGGCAAAGAACGAACTCCGGCACGGCGAGGTCGTAGTCGCACCAGCGCGGCAGCGACTCGATGCAGTGGCGCAGGTCGTAGGAGAAGTAGCCGACCGCCCCGCCGGCGAAGGGCAGGTCGAATCCCTCGGGCGCCGCGAAACGGCGCGCCGCGAACAGCCCGGAGAGCGCCCGGAAGGGGTCCCCGCGCAACATGCGCCGGGCGCCGGTCCGCAGGTCGCGCACCTCCAACTCCCGGCCGCGGCAGGTGATGCGCTCGAAGGGAGCCCAGCAGAGGACGGAGTAGCGCCCCAGCGGCGTGGAATGCTGAGCGCTCTCCAGCAGCGCGGGGTACGGCCGCTCCGCCGCTCCCCGCAAGTAGGCAAAGGGGCGACAGCCCTGCTCCACGACGCGGCGTTGTGGCTGCACCTGCATGGCAGGCCCGTGATTGAAGCGCGGTTGGCGCGCGACCCCGGCACCCGTTTGAGCACGACGGGGCCCCTGACTCAACATGAACGGCCCGGCCGGCGAGCCCCCTACACCTGCCCCTGCCCGCGCAGGTAAGCGCGCAGCTCCTCTTCGGTCGGCTCGACGGGTTCCGGCGTGATGCCCAGGTACTTCATGCCCTCGTAGAGCGCGGGCGCGAACTTGCCATACACGCCGGCGACGTGATGGATGTAGGGCCCATACATGAGCCGCTCCTCCCAGAGCGGCCAGTTGCCCACGCGCACCCACAGGTAGTTGCCGGGCGTCTCGGGACCGTCGCAGCTCTCGGCGTGGCCCATCAGGAACCTGTAGTCGCCGTGGTCGCCGTCGAAGCGGCCGAGCGTGACGCTGCCCGGCTTCAGCCGCCACATGCCCACCGCCGGCACGGGGGTCTTCTGCATGTAGTGCCCCGAGAGGCGCGGCTTGCACGAGGGGTCGGCCAGCGACAGGGGGAACGGCCCGCAGTGCCAGAGCAGCTCGGCGTTGTCGTCCTCGGGGTGGCGGATGGTGAGGTCGGCAAAGAAGGTCGGCTCGTCGCCCATCGCGGCCGCCTGAAGGGCGACGGCCGTGACGGCGCCGTTGACGTCCGTCTCGCAGGCCACCGGCACGCCGAGGTCGGTGATCTCGCCGTCCACGAAGCAGGGGCACATGTCCAGCAGCGTCTGCAAGGTCGGCCAGCACTGGATGGCCACGCCGTCCAGACGCTGCTCACCTATCCAGTCGAGCATGGCCAGCTTCATGGCGGCCGTGCGGCGCAGGCCGTCCTCGTCCAGCTCCGAGGCGTCCACCTTGGCGCGGATCGCCGCCATCTCCTCCTCCACCTCCTCGGCGATGAGGCGGTCGGTCACCCGATGGGCGATGTCGCTCAGGGCCGTGGGGATGACCTGGATGTCGAAGCGCTCCAGCAGCTCGCTCTCGTTGCACATGGTGCTGGTGAACGGCGCGGGCCGCGTGTCTATCTGGCCGATGCGGGCGCCGTGCACGCAGCGGGCCACGTTGGCCGCGCCCAGGAAGGCGTCCAGCCCGCGCGCGAACAGCTCGTCCTCCGTGCGGCAGTTGACGAGGTAGGTGAACGGCAGCCCGAGCCGCCTGAGCAGCTTGCTGGTGGCAAACAGGCCGCACTGCGTGTCGCGCTCGCGCGGCCGGCCGGGGGCGGGCGCCTCGTCGCGCGGCCCCCAGAGCAGTATCGGCAGGCCCAGCGCCTTGCACACCCGCCCCACGGCCACCTCGGAGCCGAAGTCGCAGTGGGCCGCCAGCACGGCGTCCACGCCCTCCCGGCGGAAGTGCTCGGCGACGGCGTCGGCCGCGGCCGGATCGTCGAGCAGGCCGTGCTCGCTGAGGTCGTCCAGGTTGGCGTAGTCCACGCCGAGGTCAACGAGCCGGCGTTCGATCTTCTCCTTCTCGCGAACGGCAGCCTCCAGGGCGAAGACGCCCCGCCTGTGCGTCGGCAGCAGGCCGAGCGTCAGCGGCCTGGCGCTCTTCACGTGCTCCAGCATCTGCTGAGTCTCCTCACGGTGGACCGGGCGGTGCCCGGCAGTGTCAGCCGTCCCCGTCGGCCCCGGCATCGCCTTCCGGTGGCGTCAGGGACAGGGAGCGGATTATAGCCGCCTCCACCCGGGCAATCAAACCGGCGCCGGCCCGTTGATTCGCGGCCCGGCCACTGATATGGTACGCTCACCATCGCCGCGGAGATACCATGAGCGACCAGGCCCGCCCCATCACGGACCGCGAGCTGAACGTGCGCATCTTCCAGGGCGCCGAGGTGCCGCGCGTGCTCTGGCAGCCCCGCATGGAGCCCTGGTACGCCTGGCACGAGCAGTTCGGCAGCCTGCCCGAGTGCTTCAAGGGCATGAGCCTGCTGGAGGTCTACGACGAGCTCGGCCAGTCCATGCGCTACATCCACTACTACACGGGCATGCCCGACCCCGTCCGGCGCTCCTACACCGAGAAGGTGAGAGTGCGCCATTCGCCGCTGCCCGACGGCGACGTGCTGACCATCACCGAGACGCCCCACGGCGAGCTGGTCCAGCAGACGCGTCAGACGGTGGACCGGACCTGGCGGACGATAGGCTTCCCGGTGAAGAAGCCCGAGGACCTCAAGGCCCTCGCCTGGCTGCTGGAGCGCACGCGGTACACCTTCGACGCCGAGAAGCTGCGGCGCGGCAGCGAGTTCATCGGCGAACGGGGCGAGCCCCAGTTCTGGGTGCCCAAGAGCCCCTACCAGGCGCTCTGCCAGTCGTGGATGAAGCTGCACGATTTCATCTACGCCCTGGCCGACGCGCCGGGCGAGGTCGAGCAGGTGATGGAAGCCATTGACCGCACCTACGACGCGCTCTACGAGGACATCATCGCCTCGGGTCAGGCGAAGATCATCAACTTCGGCGAGAACATCCACGACAGCCTGCTCTCCCCCGCCTACTTCGAGCGCTACCTGGTGCCCTGGTATGAGAAGCGGTCCGGCCAGCTCCGCTCGGCGGGCATCTACACCCACGTGCACATAGACGGCTACTTCAAGTCGCTGCTGCCGCACCTGGCCGGGCTGCCCTTCGACGGGCTGGAGGCCCTCACCCCCCTGCCCCAGGGCGACGTGAGCCTGGAGGAGATGAAGGACCACATCGGCGACAAGGTGCTGCTGGACGGCATACCGGCGGTCTACTTCCTGCCGCACTACCCGCTGGAGGAGCTGGCGAGGTGCGTGGAGCGGCTCGTGGAGCTGTTCCATCCGCGCCTGGTGCTCGGCATATCGGACGAGCTGCCGGAGGGCGTGGACGAGAGCGGCATCGAGAAGGTGCGCTGGGTCAGCGACTACTGCCGCCGGGCGGCTTGAAGAGGGGTGCCCGTTCGGGTACTTGTTGTGGCCTCCATGGGGACGGCGTGCGGCATCCTCCGCCGCCTGGGCCGACGCGGGGAGTCCCATGTCACGGGCACGAGAGCAGACGGCGAGCGCCTCCGTCGAAGCGGAGCAAGGCAGCGACGGCGCCTTCCGGTTGGTGCTGAGCGGCCGGCTGGATGCCCACACGACGGCCGGCGCGTGGCGGGAGGCGCTGCGCCTGCTTGAGGGCGCGGCGCCGGGACGGGCGGTCGTGGACGCCTCCCGGGTGGACTACTGCGACGGCGCCGGCATCGCCCTGCTCAGGGAGCTTCGGCGCCGCCAGGACGCCCGGGGCGGCGAGCTGGTCATCGAGGGGCTGGCCGAGGAGTCCCGCAGCTCGCTGGAGCGCTTCGAGGACGCCGAACTCGATCCCGCGCGCTACCGGCGCACGGTCCGCCACGGCCCGGTGGAGCGGGCCGGCCGGGCGGCCGTCGCCGTGCTGCAGGATGGGCGCCAGCAGGTGGAGTTCGTAGGCGAGCTGATGGTGGCCATGGGCGGCGCCCTGGCGCGCCCGCGCCGGCTCCGCTGGAAGGACGTGTTCGCGCTCATCGAGCAGGTCGGCGCCAACGCGCTGCCGGTGGTGGGGCTGGTCGGCTTCCTGATGGGGCTGGTGATGGCCTTCGAGGCGGCCATCATCCTCCAGCAGTTCGGCGTCGAGATATTCGTCGCCAAGTTCATCGGCCTCTCGCTCATCCGCGAGCTCGGGCCCCTGGTGACTGCCATCGTGCTCGCCGGGCGCTCCGGCTCCTCCTTCGCCGCCGAGCTGGGCACCATGCAGGTGAACGATGAGATAAGCGCCCTGCGCACCATGGGCCTGGAGCCCGTGCGCGTGCTGGTGGTCAGCCGCGTGCTCGCCGCCGTGGCGATGATGCCGCCCCTGACCGTCTTCTTCGACCTGGCGGGCCTTCTCGGGGGCGCGTTCGTGGCCTTCTCGCTCGGCATACCGCTGGTCACCTACACGAACCAGGCGCTGGCGTCGGTGGACCTGTCGGACGTCCTGGGGGCGCTCGTCAAGGCGCTGGTGCTGGGGCTGCTCGTGGCGGCGGCCGGCTGCCTGCGGGGCCTCCAGACCGAGCGCAGCGCCAGCGGCGTCGGGAGGGCCACCACCCGGGCCGTCGTCAGCGGCATCATACTGATCGCCGTGGCCAGCGGCGTGTTCGCCGTCGTCTACTACTACCTGGGGATCTGAGCGGTGAACCGCAGCGGCGAGGCCCTGATCCGCGTCGAGAACCTGACCGCCGCCTACGGGGACGAAGTCGTCCTGCAGGACGTGAGCCTGGAGGTTTACGCCGGCGAGGTCTTCGCCATACTGGGCGGGTCGGGCTGCGGCAAGAGCACGCTGCTGCGCCACATGGTGGGCCTGCACGAGCCGGCGGCCGGGCGCGTGCTGATCGGCGGGCGCGACATCTGCCGGGCCGACGACGCCCAGCGGCGCCGCATACTGCGCAGCATCGGCGTCACCTACCAGAGCGGCGCGCTCTTCGGCTCGATGACGCTGCTGGAGAACGTGCGGTTCCCCCTGGAGGAGCTGACCGAACTGCCCCACGAGGCGGTGGACACCATCGCCATGACCAAGCTCCGCCTGGTCGGGCTGGCCGAGTATGCGGAGTCCCCCCCGGCCGAGGTGAGCGGCGGCATGCAGAAGCGCGCCGCCATCGCCCGCGCCATGGCCCTCGACCCGGAGATACTGTGCATGGACGAGCCCTCCTCCGGGCTTGACCCGGTCACCTCCGCCGAACTGGACCAGCTCATACTGGAGCTGGCCCGCGCCTTGAGCGTGACGTTCGTGGTGGTTTCGCACGAGCTGGCCAGCATTTACACTATTGCCGACCGCGTAGCCATGCTGGACAAGCAGGCCAGGACGATCATTGCCACGGGCACGCCGCAGGAGTTGAGGGAGCACAGCGAGGACGAGCGGGTGCGGCGGTTCCTCGAGCGGAACGTCTGAGGCCGGGCCGCCGCGCTCGGCCAGACTGAAGAGAGGCACATGGTCACCAGAGCCAGCTACTTCAAGATCGGGCTGTTCACGCTGGCGGCCACCGCGCTGCTGGTGGCAGTCATCATCGCCCTCGGCGCCGGCGCGCTGCTGCACGACCGGGTGATCGTGGAGACCTACCTCGACGAGACGGTGCAGGGCATCGAGGTCGGTTCGCCGGTGAAGTATCGCGGCGTCCAGGTGGGCAACGTGGACGACATCATGTTCACCTACAACGTCTACGAGCGGCAAAAGCCCCTCGGCGAGCGGCGCGGGTACGTGCTGGTGCGGATGGCCGTCTCCCCGAAGTTCGTCGAGCGGGCCACGCCGGAGGGGTTCGGCCGCATGCTCAAGGAGCTGGTGGCGCGCGGGCTGCGCGTCCGCCTGCGGCCGCAGGGCGTGACCGGACTTTCCTACCTGGAGATGGACTACATCAGCGACCCCGAGCTCTATCCCGATCTGGAGTTCGAGTGGACGCCGGCGCACTTCTACGTTCCCTCGGCGCCGGGCATCGGTTCGCGCATCGAGGACGCCGTCTTCTCGATAACGCGCACGCTGCGCACCCTCGAAGAGGCCGACCTGGGCACCATCGCCGGCGACATACAGAAGCTGGTGGTCTCCGTCACGGACCTGGTCAGAGACCCCGAGGTGGCCGCCCTCCGCGATGAGGCCACCCGCCTGATAGTGGAGGCCCGGGAGACGACGCGCATGGCGCGCGAGTTCCTCGAGAAGCCCGAGGTCCGAACGCTGCTGGAGGACACCTCGGGCGCGGCCGCCGCCGTGCAGCGCATAGCCGAGACCTCCGAGCGCGACCTTCCGCCCATGCTGGAAGACCTGCGCCGCACGGCCGAGGGCCTGCGGACGGTCTCCGACGAGCTGCCTGAGACGATGCGGCAGCTCAACGCGACGCTGCGCCGGCTCAGCTTGCTGCTGGCGGACCAGCAGCGCCGGATCGCCGCCACACTGGAGAACGTGGAGAGCGCCTCGGCCAACCTGCGGGAGCTGACCGACGAGGCCAGGCGCTACCCGGCCCACGTCCTGTTCGGCGAGCCGCCCCCTCCCGTGGAGGTGCCCGAACGATGACCCTCAGGAAGACAGGCCCCTTCGTCTGCGCCCTGGCGGCCGTGCTGGCCGCGGGCTGCCTTTCGCTGACCAGGAGCTACCCGGAGAAACACGCCTACGTCCTGGACGCCGGACGCGAGGGCGGCGGCGCGGCGGCGGCGCCCGGCCCGGTCCTGCGCGTCATGCCTTTCCGCGCGTCCCCGGCGTTCGCCGGCAGGGGGTTCGTGTATCGGACGGCGGATGACGAGTACAGAGCCGACTTCTACAACGAGTTCTTCGCGCCGCCCGACCGGCTCGTCACGGAGGAGGTGCGGCAGTGGCTGGGCGCGTCGGGCCTGTTCGGCACGGTGGTCTCGTCGGCCGCGCAGGTCGAGGCCGACTACGCACTGGAGGGCGTCGTCTCGGCGCTCTACGGCGACTACCGGGAGCCGGGCGCCCCCCGGGCCGTCCTCAAGCTGGAGATGCTGCTCGTCGCGGACCCGTTGACGGACCCCCGCGTGGCGAAGTGGGTCACCTGCGAGGAGACCGCAGCCCTGGACGACGTCTCGCCGGCCGCGCTCGTGAGGGGGTGGAACGAGGCGCTTCGGCGCGCGTTGCAGGCCCTCGAGCTGGCCATGGCGGAAGCCGACCTTACGCCCGCGCCGTGAGCCGGGCGGCCCCGATCAGCGTGCCGTTTCCTGCCGGTCGGGGTAGAGCCGCTGTAGGGCACTGCGGGCGGCGTCCTGCTCGGCCTCTTTCTTGGTCCGCCCGCACCCGCTGCCGCACTCCCGCCCTGCCACGTGCACCGTCGTGTGGTAGCGGCGCTGGTGATCCGGGCCCTCCCAGCGGGACAGGACATAAGCGGGCGTTTCGCGGCTCTCCGCCTGCAGGCGCTCCTGGAGCATGGCCTTGTAGTTCGGCGTGTGCCGGCGCGCCTGGACGCGCTCCAACTCCGGCCCCAGCGTGCGCAACACGAATTCCCGGGCGGCCTCCAGCCCGCCGTCAAGGAACAGGGCGCCCACGACCGCCTCGTAGGCGCCGGCCACCATCGAGGCCGGATAGCGCGTGTGCTTCTTCAGCCCGTCGTCCACGTGCAGGAACTGGGCCAGCCCCAGCGCGTTGCCCACCTCGGCCAGCGTCCGGCGGCTCACGACGGGTGACTTGACCTTGGTCATCTGACCCTCGGAGAGCGGGGGGCGCAGTGCGAACAAGTAGCGGGAGACGACCAGGGCCAGGACGGCGTCCCCGAGGAACTCCAGCCGCTCGTTGGAGCGGCCCCCCCTGCCCCGCACCGAGGCGTGCGTGAGAGCCAGCCCCAGGAGCGAAGGGTCGGCAAACCGGCGACCCAGGCGCTCCTGGAGTTCCTCGAGCTCCTCGCACATACGTCCGGGCTCCGGCGGCAAGGA